>Ga0187893_10005394_pt1 | contig 22985 bp, 13 predicted proteins | sample MA1701074metaG_FD_139574 | JGI IMG/M metagenome (GOLD analysis project Ga0187893, IMG submission 139574) | White microbial mat communities from a basaltic lava cave in the Kipuka Kanohina Cave System on the Island of Hawaii, USA - MA170107-4 metaG ...
ATGGAATGTTTGGCCCAAGGTTGGTCGGCGTTCGCCCCTTGCTCCCACCAGGTGAACGTGCCGCCGCCGGAATCGCCCACCAGCAGATCGCCGCGCCCGTCGGCGTTCAGATCCACGAAGTCCAAATAGTGCGGACGCCCATCGGCGCCGCCCTTGGTGATGATGTGGCGTTTGAGGGTGGATTCGCCACGGGGCGGTGTTTGAAACCACGCGAGGCTCCTGGGGAAGAGCGGACCCATAATGCTGTCAGCCAGGAGATCCTTCGCACCGTCGCCATTCACGTCGCCGATCCACATTCCGTGAATGCCGTTGAGTTCGCGGTCGAGGACATGCAACGGCCACGGATCGCCGACGCGGCCGGTGTTCTCAAGCCACGCGATGCTGAAGTCGGGGCCTTTCGGTTCGTCCACCGTTTTCCCTGCTTCGCGCGCCTGCCGATATTCGATCCATGGTACACGATAGCGGCCCACGGCGATGTCGAGGTCACCATCGCGGTCGGTATCCAGCGCCACGCAGTAGAGCATCTTGGGCTCCTTCGTATCGCTCAGCACCTGCAGTTTCCATTCTGGTGCGATCAGCGCGAAGACTTTCGTTTCACCCATCGCGATGAAGTCCAACTTTCCATCGGCGTTGGCGTCCACGGCTTCCACGCTCCAGATCGATTCCGGGAGGGGAACAGCGTTGCGTTGCCAGTCAGGCAAGCCTCCTGCCGCACCAGCAGCGACTCTCTCCGAAAAGACGAGCGCCAGGCCCGACAATATCCATGCCGTCGTTGAGAAAGGGCGGCCATGTTTTGAGTTCATGCAATCACCTCAGCGCGAAGCAGCGGCGGACTTTCGGAGACCGGCTGGCCCCGTCGAATTTCGTTTCCGTAAAGTCGAGTTCGTAAACCATGCCTTCGTAGCCGACAACGTAAAGGTTGCCCTGCTCATCCTCGGCAAACGAGGCAATGTTCTGCGGCGCGGTGCCAATCTGGCGAACGACTTCGAGCATGCGACCAGTCTGCTTCAGCCCGAAAATGCGATGCGACGTGTAATCGCCGCAGATGTAAACGCCGTAAAACGACGAGCGTTTGTCGCCGCGATAAACATAGCCGCCGGTGACCGAGTTGCCGAACTTGCGGCGGTAGGCAAAGATGGGCGGCGTGTATTTCGCGCCCTCCTTGCGATAGCGATTCGAGAATGGTTCGAAGCCTTCATAGACGTTCCAGCCATGATTTTCGCCGCGGTGGACGATGGCGACCTCTTCGACGCGATCCTGCCCAACGTCAGCGACCCACAAATCGCGCGTCAGCGGGTCGAAGCTAAAGCGCCAAGGCTCGCGGAAACCAGAGGCCCAAATCTCCGGACGCGCGTCGGAACGGCCGCGAAGCGGATTGTCGGCCGGAATTGCGTAGGCCAAGCCGGCGTCCTGGTGGTCCACATCGATGCGCAGGATTTTGCCGAGATGCGTGGTCAAGTCCTGGCCGTGGCCTTGCGGGTCTTGTTGCGGGCCGGTGTCACCCATCGCGATGTAGAGGAATCCATCCGGTCCAAACCCAACGCAGCCGCCGCTGTGATCCTGTGTTGTGCTCACGGCCGCCCACAACCGGCGCGAAGGCTCGCCGGAGTCAGTGCGCAAATCTGCCGAGGCCCGGCGCTCGACGACCGTCGTCACGATCTTGCCGTCCTCGAAGACCTGATGCTTGAGGTAGTATTTCCGGTTCTCGCGGAACTTCGGATGAAACGCGAGGCCAAGCAGCCCATTTGGCCCGCGCTCGTTGAAGATGTCCTTCCCAACATCGCCGAAGAATGTCTTCGTCTCGTTGGTGCCGTTCTTTTCCAGCAGCCAAATCTTTCCCGTTTGATGCACGGCCACGAACGTGTTGCTGAAACCAGGCAGTTGTCCAAACCAAACCAGCCCATATCGCACATCGCCCGGCTTGTGAACGAAGGCGTGCGGAAAGCGCAACTGCTCTGAGAAAAGCGGGCGCACCGAGACGGGTTTCGCGAGTTCTGGAATGTCCAGCGGCATGCCCCGATTGCTCGTCAGCGCGGACTCCGGCTGTTTGAGCGTGACGAGATACTCGATCAAGTCGGCGAATTCCTGCCGTGACATCCCCACGGGCAATCCCTCCGGCATCAACGAAACGGTGCTGACGCGTTGCTCCTTGATGTCGCGCACGGCAATGCGAACGCGTTTGCCGTCGGCGGCGGTCAGTTCGAGAGCGTCGGATGTGGCCTGCTTCACGACACCTTGAAACTCCTCGCCCAACCTTGTCTCCACGATAGTAGTGCCGTAGCCGATAGCGATCTCCGCCGAAGGTTCGAGCACGGCGCGGATCAATTCGCGCCGCGGGAACTTGTCGCCGATTGCGAACAAGTCCGGGCCTGCCCTGGCGCTGCTGCCATCGACTGAATGACACTTCTCACATGCCACGCGTTGTTCGCTGTTGAAAAGTTCTCGGCCCCGCGCCGCGTTGCCGTCGTGCCCCATAGCGAAGTCGCGATACTCGCGAAGCTGCCGTGCTGCATCCGCGGGGGGATTCTGAACCGACGGCTCTGCGGCGTGGGCGGAGACGACGAGGGCCAGAGCCAGCCCGGTTCGTGAAATGCCATTGATACGCATGAAGAACATTTCTTACGTAACGAATTCGCGTACCGCTTTGCCGCCTGCCGCCAGATTCGCCAGCCGCATCGGGGAGTGAATGCATAGAGGCGCATGCTCATCGTCAGGTGGCTGTTCGTGGCGGCCAATCGCGACCATCGTGGCGGTCTTTTTCATCGCGAGGGAGAGGGTAACAGCCGGGGACAGCTCGTCACAAGCGGTGATGCGTGTTTCGTGTTGCGTGTTCCGGGAAAACGGGCGGCACCGGCCCTCACGCGACACGCAACACGGAACACGCATCACGTACTACGTTCCTTCTCCGGCAGACTGGTCACGATCCTTGCCCCGCGCTTGTAGGTGAAATAGGAATACGTCCATTGCAGCAGCACGGCCAGCCGGTTGCGGAAACCGATCAGGAACACGAGGTGCACGAACAGCCACGCCATCCAGGCAATAAAGCCGGTCAGGTGGAGCCGCCCGACAAACGCCACGGCGGCAGAGCGCCCGATGGTCGCCATCGTGCCTTTGTCCCAATACTTGAACGGCGGGCGCGGGGCGTGGCCCGGCCCTGGCGCGGCCAATTCGTCCTCGATGATTTGCGCGACGTGCCCGGCTTCCTGCATCGCGGCGGGTGAAACGCCAGGCACTGGCTTGCCATCGGCTTGAAGCATCAGCGCCATGTCGCCGATGGCGAAGACTTCCGGATGGCCGGGCAGGCTGCAATCGTGGTTCACCTTCACCCGTCCGGCGCGGTCGAGTTCGACGCCGAGTTTTTTCGTGAGTGGACTCGCGGAGACGCCGGCGGCCCAGAGGATGTTTTCCGCGGCGATGACTTCGCCGTTGTCCAGTTCCACCCGCCCTTGAGAAATGTTTTTTACCTTGGTTGAAGCGCGGACCTGCACCCCCAGATCGACAAGTTGCCGCATTGCATTGGCTGCGAGGTCGGGCGGCATATGGGACAGCACGACCGGCGAAGCTTCGATCAGGATAACGCGCGCCTTGCCAGGATCGATGCGGCGGAAGTCACGCTTGAGGACGATGCGCGCCAGTTCCGCGAAAGCTCCGGCCAGTTCCACCCCGGTCGGCCCGCCGCCCACGACCACGATGGTCATCAACCGTTCACGCGTGGCCAGGTCGTTTTCACATTCGGCCTTCTCGAAGGCGAGCAGGACGCTGTGCCGGATGCGAATGGCGTCTTCGAGTGACTTGAGGCCGGGCGCGAACTGCTCCCACTTGGGATGGCCGAAATAACTCGTGGCGCCGCCCAGCGCGAGGACAAGATAGTCGTAGTCGAGGGCATTCTTCTCCAGGATCACTCGCTTGCCAGCCAGGTCGAAGTCCTGGACGCGGTCCAGCAGCACAGTGACGTTCAGCTTGTTGGAAAGGATGCCACGAATCGGCTGGGCAATCTCCGGCGCGGACAGGCCGGCGGTCGCCACCTGGTAGAGCAATGGCTGGAAGAGATGATGATTGGTGCGGTCCACGAGCGTCACGCGTGCAGTCGGGTGGCGGAACTTCTGGCAGAAGGTGAGTCCGCCAAATCCCGCGCCCAACACGACCACGTGAGGCTGCTTGCGCTCCGGCATGGCGCGAGTGTTTGGCAGACCAGATTGGAGGAGTCAAGGAACGAGGCGGCGCTAACGTAGGGTGAAGCATTGTGCCTGCTCCTGAAGTTTCTCCCGAAGGGAGTTGTGACAATAGCCCGGCAGTTCACTGCCGGGTTCTTGTCGAGAGCAGCACAAGTCCCGAAGGGACGGCTGTAATTATTCCATAGGAGACGCAGACATGCGCTAACTCAGCCGTTCCTTTGGGACTGGCACAATCTCACACGCCTCACCCGGCAGTTCACTGCCGGGCGATTGTCAAACCTTCCTCCGGAAGGAAGCAACGGAGCCAGATGTTCAAACTCCAGCCCAGTTTAGCCACCGGGAGTGGCCGCTCTCCAGCCAGCCACCGAGACAGCCGGCTGGAAATCGCTACTCCAGTTCGTTCACGCCTCGGACTCCGCGGCGAGGATGCCGGCGGGTAACTGCCCACGCGTCGCGAGATCGTGGAGATCGCGGCGGATGGTCTTGCGGTCCACTTTGAATTCAGCGGCCAGTTCCGAGATGTTGGGCCGATGGTCGGCGGCGCGGAAGCGGCGAAGCAATTCGAGCTGGCGCGCGAGGCGTTCGGTGAACAGGCGCTCGCGATCGCCGGCTTCGATCTTCTCGGCGTTCTCCATTGAGCGGAGCGCGGCGACGGTTTCGGCGAAGCCACATTCGTTGAGCGCGCGTTCGACGGTTTTTTCCATCTCGCCGATGTCCACGGGTTTCTCGATGACGTAGTGCGCAGAGCGAGGGCCGCTCAGCGCGGCGAGTTGCGCCCGCACGTCGAGCGTGCCGGAGACGACAATGACCGGCACATGGGCGGCGGCTTCCTTGAGGCGCGGGAGGAAGTCCAGGCCGACCTCCCCGTTCTGCAACAAGTTGTCCAAAAGGATGAGGTCGGGCGGATGTTTTTTTATTGCGGCAAGGGCTGCGGTACCGTGGCTGACGCAAGTAAGCCGGTAGCCCGCCAGTGCCTGAGTATAAAGGCGGATTTGTTGCGGGTCGTCTTCGACAATCAATATCGAGGCAGAGAATGGCTCGTTCATAAAACGTCAGCTTGGATTCACTGTGCCTGAATGATCCATGGTTGGGGAAGTGGGCAAGCGGCGCCCACGGAGATCTGTCATGCTGGCGGGCAGCAACAGCGAGAAGCTCGTGCCCAGGCCCGGCGAGGTTTGCACGTCCAGCCCCCAGCCGTCCTGCTTGGCGATGGTGTAAACCAGCGACAGTCCAAGGCCGGTGCCGCGATCGGCCCCGGCGTTCTTCGTGGTGAAGAACGGCTCGAAAATCCGCGGGAGCACTTCGGGCGGAATCCCCGGGCCATTGTCGGTCACGCAAACGGCCACGTAGGCGGAAGCGGGTTTCGGCGCGAGCACGGCGCCGGTCGAGGGTTCCGCGGTGCGGACGGAGACGGTGAGCACCCCGTTGCCTTTCATCGCCTCGCTGGCGTTGACGATCAGATTCAGCAACGCCTGCTCCAGCCGTGTGCGGGAACCGTAGATCTGTGGGCAGCTCCGATCGAGGTCGAGATTGAGAGTGATGCCACTGAGGAACTGGCGTGACAGGAGGGCCACGGTATCGTCCACCACTTTGGCGACAGAAAAATCTTCAATGGTGTCCACCGGGCGGCGGCTGTAACCAAGCATGGAGTTGATGATCGACTTGCCCTGCTGCACAGCCTGCTCGACGGCGTCGAGGTTTTCCTTGGTCAAACCCTCCGGCTTCACGGAGCGGGCGACGAGCTGGTTCGACATTCGAATGATCGACAGGAGATTGTTGAAGTCGTGCGCTACGCCCGTGGCCAAGGTTCCAAGTGCCTCCATCTTTTGACTCTGGAAGAGCGCATTCTGCGCCTGGGCCAGTTGTTCCTGCTGCTTGCCCGTGAGGTCATCCGCGCGCCCGTAAGCGGCGAGCAGGCGACGCTGGTGAATGAATACGAACACGCCCGCCCCAAAGGCGAGCAGGGCCGCCACGCCTGCAGCCACGGCGAGCAGAGAACTGCGCGGAGTGCGCCCGTCCCCGGGCGCAGAACCGCCCGACGTAATGAGGGCCTGGGCGAGTTTCGAGGAGGCTTGACCATCGGCCGTCTCTGCGCCCGGGGACGGGCGCACTCCGCCAGGTTCAATCGCTTTCGACAAAGCCGGCGTAGGTGTTGACTCGCTCCAATCCAACCCGACCTTGGCGAGTTCCGCGCGGACCGCGGGGATGTCCCACTCGACCACTTCGCCGTCGCGTCGCAGCGCACGCAGGAACCGGCCGTCGGGACTGAATCCAAGGGGATAGGCGCCGACGATGGCTGTTTCGTTGGGCGCCACGAAGGTGGCCAGTTCGCGGGCTGTCGCGACGTCGTAAAGCCGGGTGTCGAAACGATTGTGGACCACCGCCACGCTTTTGCTGTCCGGACTGAACACCAGGGATGCCGGGCTGCCAGCTCCGATGTCCATCGGCACACGTGCGGTGCGCACCCACTGGTTCGAGACATTCCGCTCCATCAGAACCAGGAATTCTTCAGTGGTCAGCCCCAGGCGCTTTCCGTCCGGACTGAAGACCGTGTTCAAGTGATAGCCGAGCAGCGATGGCTTCGCTGAATTCGTGAGGTTGACCAGGTACGAATAACCGTTGTGATACTGGGTCACGAGCCAGGCCTTGTCCGAAGTGATCGCCGCGTAGTGCGCCGGTGCATTGGTGAGACGGCGCAGCTCGTGTTCCCCGCACAGGTCGAAGAGCACCATGCCCGCCTGGCTGGAAGAAAGAGCGACCGTGCGGTGGTCCGCCGCGAGCGCCAGCGTGTTGAACCGGTCAAGCGGGTAGCGGCGGCGATCGCGGTGCAGAATCTCGACGCCTTGGAGCCAGTTCGAAGAACCGCCGGCACCGAGTCTGACTGACTGGAGATCGAAGCGAAACACACCACGCTCCGTGCAAGCCAGCAAGTTCGTTCCGCCCGGAGTAAACACCGGTGAGCGGCCCTCCAACCGCGCGACTTCACGGCCGGTCGCGGCATCGAACAGGCAGGTGATGAAGTGATGGTCGGTGGCGACAAGGCGCCCATCGTCGCTAAAGGCGATTCCCAAGGCGTATTTCGGCATTCGGGTCGATTGCACCACGCTTCTAAAGCCGCTTCGGTTGAGCAGCTTTGCCGGAGTTCTCACCGAGAGCATGAACACCGCGGCCGTGAGCAGCGTTCCGTCGGGACTGAAGCGCTCGAGCGTGGCCCGTGATTCCGCCAGCAGCCGGCGGCCACTCTTGACTTCCCAGAGACAGGCAAAATTGTCCCACGCCTCCGAGAGCAGCAAGGCTCCATCCGGAGAGAATGAAAGGTCAACGACGATCGCGCCGTGCCCTCCGAGCGGACGCAGTTGGCCGGGCGTCGAGACTGTGAAGTCCCCTGGCAATTCCCACAGAGCCAGTTCGCCTTCCGTGCCACCGATGGCGAGACGGTATCCGTCCGGATGCCACGCGACGTGATTTGCGTTGAAAGGAGTTTCGATGCGGCCGAGAGTTTCCATGGTTTCGATGGATCGAATCTCGGCGTTGGTTCCAAGGGGAAACGCCATCTTGCGGGAATCAGGACTGAAGCAGGCAGTCCGGCGGCCGGCGAACAATCGCGGCGGAGTGTTCGCTTCGAGTTCGCGCAGTTCAAGGCCCTTGCTTGTCTGGATCGCGAGAGTCCGGCTGTCCGGCGAGAAACAGGGCGGTTCGTTGCCGGCGAGGAAAATGGTTCGGTTCGATAGTGTGAGCGCGCCATCCTCCAGGCGCCAGACCAGGATGAAGGGCGATTTCCTGTTGAAGGTGCAAGCCAGGAAACGGCCGTCCGGGCTGAACGTCGCCGCGTAGCGATCAACCCCGGCAGGTCCCTCGATGGTTGTAAGCACCTTACTTGAGGAGTCCTCAACGATCTCGATCTGGTTGGTTCCCATGCTATTCACGCGACGCTGATAGGAAGCATCCCAGATGGGCCGACCGCGGTTGCGCTGCGTCGTCCATCCCGCCGGGAGTTCCAGGTCCACCAGAGCGAGTTGCGCGATCGCCTCCGCGCGCAAAGCCAGGCGTTGCGTTTCGGTGAGGCCGGGATGGCGGGAAAGGTCTGTGATTGCCCGCGAAGCTTTCACCCGGGCGCCAGGACCTCCGGCCACGCGGGTCGCACGGGCTTCCGCGAGACGGGTGTTCCAGAGTTCGGCCTCGGCCCGCGCCGTGGCATCACGAGCGCGCCCGGCCTCAGTGCCTGCACGCCGGGCCTGCTCGCCCGCGTCCGCGGCATGCCGATTGGCCCGCTCGGCTTCCCGCTCAGACTGGCCTGCCTTCCACACCACCCCGACCGCCAGCGCCGCGATCACGGCGACGATGACGACCCAGGCGAAGTTCGCGCGCCGCAGGCTATGGCGGAGGGTCTCGCGCTGAAGCGGAAGTTGCGCGTCCGGTTGCGCGGACGGCGTTCGAGGCGTCGACTCGGAACTCACGCATCCACTGTAGCCGATTCAGATGCCGCGGCGCCAAGGGAAACCAGCGGTGGGCGCCGCTTGCCCAGCAGTGGGCCATGCCTCTCCCATAAACATCAATTTCGGTAGCAGCCGACGTGAGTCGGCTCTGATCTCGCTCATTTTCGATTCAATTAGAGCGGACTCACGTCCGCTGCTACTCCTTATTGAGACAAGTCATCTCTGCTATGGCTGGCGTAGGCGGAAGAATAGGACTGGCCCCCAGCTAGGGACATGGAAGCTGCGAGTGAGTTCGCCGCCAATCGGGATCAGGTTTTCGGCCGGATCGTCGGTCCAGACGGTCAAAGCCGGGTCGGGCGCCAGCGTTCGCGTCCATTGCAGAACCCAGTTGCCGCAGCCGGGCGTGAAGGAAACGCGGACGTAGTTGGCATCGAATATTCCGACGCGAAGGATTGGAGCGCCCGGCACTCTCAGCGCTGCATCCCCGGCCCAGAAGCCCGGAGCGATGGAGAAACATCCACTCGTCAGGCTTGGGCCGGCGTCCGGCTGGCCGAGGGTGGCGGTAAGTTGGAAGGGTCCGCCACCAGACACGCCGCCGCCGCCGTCAATCGTATGCGAAATCAGAGTGAACGGTTGGGCGGAGAGCGAGGCCGCGGCGATCCAACTCGCGTTGACGAGAAGTAAAAACTTTTTCATGGGAGCGCGGTTCAGGTCAGGGTTTGACGACCATCACATTGAAGGCGCGGCCCACCGGCATCGCAACAAGGGTATTCTCGTGGAAAATCGTCCAGCGTGTCCCGTTGTACCAAACGCCGAATGGCTCGCGCTCATAACGATCGGCGGCCTGGTCAGCGTTGAAGTTGTGAGTCACGAAAAGGATGGCGTTGGGATTCCCGTTGCAGTGCGGATGATCAATCACGGTGAGATTGACGCTCACGCTCGCGGCGGTGGCGCGATGAATGAATACCGGAGTAGCGCTGCCGACGCCGGCGCCGGCGACGCGCAACGCGCCTCCACCACGTAGATCCAGAGCCGTGTTCGTTGATTGGATCATGACTCCGTTGTTAGCGCGCACAGCAAATTGCTTGTTGGTCGTCGAAGCAAAATCGGCGTCCATGTCATCACCCCAGACGAAGGATCCGTCGTGATTGGCTTTGGCCCGGTAGCCGGCGGCGAGGGAGTGGTCGCCAGCCGCCTGATTGCGTGAGCCGCCGGGCACCGTCGAATACTGGCCAAACGCGAGATTTTGCGATCCGCCGCCGATAGTGGCGGCCACGTTGGCGAGAGTGGCACCGCTGCCGGGGCTGAAGATGGTGTTACTGACGCCTCCTGAGATGGTGGAATTGAAATTCCAGAAGCCCCGGATGGTGTTGTCGGCGCCCCCACCGATTACCGCGGAAGCGCCCTCGCAACAATTGGTCCCCGCCTGGGCGTTTTCGATGCCGTGGATGATATTGCCCGTGCCACCGCCAATGGTGCTGAAGCTGGTGGTCACGGTGTTGGCCCGTCCTCCGGCAACGGTCGCATGAGACCGCCGAGCGCGATTACTTTCGCCACCGGAGACGGTCGCCCCCAGCGCTTGATTGAAAGGCGTAAACGCTGCGCTGATCGCGGCTCCTCCTGCGACGTTGGCGCGCCCGCCGCCGACGGTGGCGAAAGTGTTGGTAGCCTTGTTGCCCGCTCCACCCGCGACGGTGGCATTAGTTCCCTGAGCCAGGTTGCCGGATCCACCTCCCACGGCGGAAAGATCTGCGGCGGCGGAATTGTTCGCACCTCCGGCCACCGTCGCGCTGGTCGCAGTGGCTTCGTTAAACTGTCCTCCACCGACATTCGCGATGTAGCCGGACACCTCGTTGTACCACCCGCCGGAAATCACGGACGCTCCGCCTTGGACACGGTTATACCCTCCGCCGCCCACGGTGTCCAAATTGAAACCGGCGTGATTCCTTTCACCTCCGGCCACGACTGCAACTTGTCCCGCGGCGACGTTCGTCTGACCGCCGCCGATGACGCTGAAGTCGCCGCCCGCATAGTTGCTGACGCCGACTCCCACAAAGGACGCCCGCCCTGCGGCGACGTTGCCGTAGCCGGCGACCACGGCCGCGTAGTTGTCGTTGACGACATTGGGCGCGGCGGTCTGGCCGCCAGAGCCGATGAACGCACCGCCGATTCCGGGCGCGACGTTATTCGCTGCGATGCCCCCCACCAGGTTCGGGCCGATGGCGGTGGGCTGCACACGCAGAGAAGTTTGATTGTTGGCGCGAATCACGACGGGCTGATTGTCAGTGCTCCCAAGGAAATTTCCGACCCCGGTGTTTCCGCTGAGTTTCCAGAATGTGCTGTTGAGCAGGCCGGGGCTGAGATCCACGCCGCCAATGCTGCCATCGGCAATGGCCGGGCCACCAACGGAGGCAGGCGCAAGACTGGCGCTGGTCACGGCGCCGGGAGCGACGGCGCTGGCTGTGCCGGCGTTCGCGGCGTAGAGCGCGTTGGGCGTGGGCGTGAGTTCCGTTCGCGGTGTCAGCAGATGGTAGCCCGCGGTCAGATTGCTCTTCACCTCGGTGGCCAGCCAGCGCGCCTCCCCATGAAAGACCGTGCCGAAATTCAACGACACCGTGAAGACACCGTTGGAGACCGGCACGGCATTGGTGGTCACGACGCTGGGAGTGCCTGTCAGCGTGCCGCCCGAAGCCGCGTCGTACAAACTGAAGCGGAAGTCGTAAACCCCGTTCGCAAGCTGGCCGCCATCCGCGAGCCGCCCCTGATGCGTGAACACCGTGCCTAGCGGCACAGCGGGTGATTCCGTGACAATGGCCAGCGCGAGCGCGACGGCGCCCGCTGCCTTCCCAAGTATATGTCGTTTCATAGTGGAATGAGTTTGGTTTCCGTGATGCGCGCGCAGTGTCGCCCGCATCGCGATGCGTCCGCGATGGGCAAGCCGTCCCCACCACTGGGCAAGCGGCGCCCATCTCGTCCCTGGAGTGCGGTGACCTGTCACCGCTTTCGGCAGGCGACTCGTCGCCGTCGAAGTTGCAAGCGCGACCGTGGGCAGGGTGACGGGCGCGCAAGCGGCGACAAGTCGCCGCACAAAAGACGCCCGTGGGCGCTGCTTGCCCAGCAGTGGGCCTGGGTTGCCCATTCATGGCCGAAATCTCCGTGGCGTAGCGTCCGCACCAAGTTATGAAAACTACGCAAACACGAATCAAACTCACCGGGGTCGTTCAACTGTCGCTCGCTATTCTTCTCACCGCGGTCAACGCGTCCGCGCTGACGCCGCCAGTGATCCGGAGCACCAGCTACAACGGCGCCCACTCGAACATCGTCCGCTACGCGGTGAGGCCGTGGATGAACACCAACACGGTGCTGTTGACGGTCGAGGCCTGGATTTTTTGCAACGACCTCAATGGCAGCCAGGCGCTGGTGGCTCGGCATTACACGACAAACCTCTACTTCGGCCTCACCGGAAATCGGCTGCGTCTTTTCCGCAGTGGAGGAACTGCGGCGGAATCAGACGGCACGCTCGCGCTGTCCCGCTGGACGCATGTGGCCGCGACCTACGACGGCTCGTTTGCCCGCTTTTACATCAATGGCGTCAACGCGGGCACCAAGGCGCTCGCCAACGCCGGCAACAATTGCACCAACAGCCTGAGCCTTGGCGGCCAGCACGACGTTCTGAACCTCGGCGATGTCTTCGCGGGCGGGCACGCGTTCAATGGTTATCTTGACGAGGTTCGCCTTTGGTCCGTGGTGCGTTCGCAGTCCGCCATCGCCGCGAATATGAACAGTGAACTGCGCTCGGGCACAGGCTTGCTGGCGGCATTTGGTTCCGGCGGTAACCAGAACAACATCCGGCCAGAAATCGGCGCGACGGCCGGCATTCCCGTGGCGGATCGCTGGAGCGGCTTCGGCATTCTTCCCAGCACACTGTGCATTCCATGGACGCGGAATCATCTGCGAGTGGATGGCAACATCGACCTGCTGAATGAGTATCGCGGCGCTGAAACCATCGTATTGCGATCAACCACTTCCGCCACGCGGTGGGACCGTCCCGCCTACCTGATGGTCTCGACGAATGCCACGAACTATCACCTCTTCGTTGGTGTTCCCGAAATGGATCAATCCGGAACGCCCATTCCCGTCGTGCAGGTGATGTGCGATGTCGATCCGTCCAGCGGTTCCAGCATCGCGTTGGGCGATTGGGAATGCCGGATGGCGCAGGACTCATTTCGAGCCGGAAGGCATTTCGGCACAAGCCCGCCGTTGTTCACCATTCCGCAGTGGTTGCCCTGGGGCCAGACCGTTTCCAACTGGCAGGCGTTGACGGCGGAAGCATTTGAATTCCACCAGAATTACGAGTTTCGGATTCACGCCGAGCATCTCAATTACTTTACCAACCCGGTCGGTCTGCTCGTCCGTTACTACGATTATGATCCGGCCGGCGACCAATTGGTTGCCCCACGCGGCGGGGTCACGAACATGCCGGCGACCTTCGCCCAGGCGAACTGGTGTGTCCAGGCTGACAGCGACCTGCGGTCAATCACTATTGCGGGCGTGATCTCCAATGTGATTACCCGCGCGAACGAGAGCGGGTGGACGGTGACGCTCCGTTCGGGTCCCAGCGCGTCGGGCGGCGACATCATTCGCACCTTGCCCGTGGCCGCCGATGGCACCTTCAGCATCAGCGGGCTGGTGCCGCAGGAGTTGCCCTTTCACTTGCAGTTGACACTGCGCGACGGCTACACAGTGCTGGCGCCGGAATTCACCGGCTCGGGCAAAATTCCCTCGTCGATCACCGCCGGGAACACGACTCTGACCTACACGCCCTGCTCGACGGATCCCTGCACAACGCGCAACGTGCGTTTTCGTGTGCAGCCGCCTCCCGGGCCAATTGAGATTTTCTCGGTCATGCCGGCCAGTGTTCCAGCGCCAATCATCTTACGCACGAGCCCATTGAAAATGACTCCGACGGAGACCATCACTGTCAACGGCACCAACCTGCATCCCGGCATGAGAGTTTATTTTATGGGATCAAGATGCTGGATCCGCCCGCCAAGCAGTTGCACCGATGACTTCGTGGAGGCGAACATCGTCTCGGTCAGCGAGGATCGACTCACGCTCAGAGCCGAGGTGCCACAGTTGGAAGGTGTCGGGATGAGTCCTCGCAGCTTTCAGATTGTCATCGAAAATCTGGGCTGGCCGGGCATAGGCGGGGGCCAATGGCACTACGGACCGAGCATTACCGTCACGCCACCGTCGTATCCCCAGCTTCACGGATTCGAGTTTATCAACCGCGACGATGGACCGAGTTACGAAGAGTACGAAGCATGCTACGGCCGAGACATCAGCCCCGCAGCCGGGATTTGGTTCATTGTCTATATGATCTGGATGGAGACCACGCGCGGGTCCTGTTTTGGCATGGCCGGCACGTCACGCCTGTTCGCCGAAGGCACCCTGCCCATTGGCACATTCGATGTCCCGGATGGCGACGGGGTGCATGGCGTCCGTTTTGCGAACGGTTATCTGGGGGAAACTCCATGTGAGATCTCCGATGCACTCTGCCCGAACAAGCCGGGACGCTGGACCGGCTTCGATCTCTTTCAGCCCTTCCGTCCCAGAAATCTCTGGGCGCGCATCACCTCATTGGCGGGCGCCCAAACTTGCGCTGAAGCATTGGCGAATTCGCTGTCGCAATTGCACCTGCCGGCAACGGCGGGACCGCGGCGCGGCTGGGCGGCGGGCGAACCAGCGGCCGTGCTCAATCGGGTGCGCTCCAATCCGGCGGGTTACACGTTGTGCATTCAGAAGCGGGACTTTGGCGACGGGCATTGCGTCACGCCGTACGCGGTGGTCGATGGCATGGGCCTGGCCGCCGATGCGTTGACGCCGATCACCGCCCCCAATTCTTCCCTCATCAGGATTTACGACAATAACGGGCCCGGCGAAGAGCGGTTCATCGAAGTCAATCGTGTCGATAATGTCTATCGTTACAACTCCCAGATGCGTGCTGGAACCTACGACGGCCCGGGACTCTTCTCAGTCCCGATGTCCATCTATCGCGGGCCCCGGCACATTCCAGGTCCGGAGTTTCTGGCGCGTTACGGCCTCGAATTCCTGCGCATCCTCACTTTGGGCGCGGCGGCGGCGTCCGTGACGGACGCCACAGGCGGACGCTCCGGCTGGAACGCCACCGGATTGACCAACGGCTACAACGGCGCATTGCCTTATGTTCCCGTCGGGCTGCTGCTGGACGAGACGAACCGATTCGACACCACGATGCTCTTTCTGCCTGCCACCAACGCCCCGGTATCAGCCGGCTTTTACTCCGGTGGATCGAACATCCTGTTGTATGGCGCGATGGGTTGGGGTGACATCGCCTACGGCTTCAACGCCGCGAACACCGGCGCGAGCAATTCCGTGGATGGCATTCTGATCGGACTGAGCCAAGGCTTGCAGGCAATGGGCATGCGTGCGGGCGCGCCCGTCACTGGCTTCGGAGCGATGGTCTCCAGCCGCGATGAACAGGGTCAGTCCCGCGTCTTTCTCATCGATGCCGGCGCGGGCGCGCTCACGCCAGACATCCACGTAACGCGCGATGGCTTCAGGTCTCTCACGATCCGTAATCGCAGCGCTTCGCCATTTGGGTTCCGGCTCAATCTGGCGGGCACGGACTTGAACTTCGGCGGTTTTGAAAGGGCGTATGAATTCTACAGCCAACCAGCTCAATCCACGCTGGTCCTTCGACTGCCGGATAATCCCGGGACAGGCTCCCTCACGCGAGCACTGGACACCAACAACGACGGCACGCCCGAGAGCGTCGAAGAAGTCCCCGCCAACGGCCAGCTTCGCATCGCCGAGGAGGCAGGGCAGCTTGCGCTTCGCTGGCGCCAGGGCTTTGGCGAAACGCTGGAAGTTTCCACCAAGCTCGCGCCCAACAACTGGTCCCCAGCCAATACACCGATCACCACCGAAGGACCGGATCGCGTCGCGCGCATCAGTCCGGCCGAATCCGTGGGAGACGGGCCGGTTCAGGTTTGAAGCCTTGTCAGCGGCCGGCGCGACGCTTCCCCAAAACGCGATTGCCAGCCGGGGCGGCCACACGGGGCTTGATGTGACTCACACGATGCGGGTGCATCCGATGGACGACTGCGAAGTGATTCACGTCGATGTCTTCCAAACGTCCGGCAACGTGACCTTCGAAGCCGTCGGACCCCTCGGCGCGGTGGCCGCGCGACAGACGCTCACGGGCGCCGGCACCGGACCGCAGCGAGTGACATTGCGCGGCTTCCGTGGGCGCATCCATTATGTCCGGATTGTCTCCCCGAACGCACTGTGCCTTATCCTGAACGTCTGTTGCGAACGCGCGCCAACGCCGAACACCGCGCCGTTCTCCAGTTGCCTCAGCTTCTCGAACGCAACGGCCGGACAATTCTCCAGCCCATATCCACTCACCGAGGTCATCATCAGTGCCGAGCCGGGTCCAGTAGTCATCGGTCCGGTTTCCGGCCTGGGCGGCCATTGGCTCAAACTAACGGGGCAGGTTGAGTTGAAGTTTACGCCGCCGGCCGCGCCATGTGATCGAGTCGCGCTGCGGCTCCGCGACTTTGAAGGTGTGGTTACTGTCACGGCTTATGACGCTGGAGGCGCCGTGGTCGCGACGGTCGGACCTCCACCCAGCAGCGCCACTCCGCAGGAGCTGGTCGTGACTGGCGCCGGAATCGTGCGCGTGGTTCTGTCCTCCAATTCAGACAAGGCCTTCCTGCAAAACATCTGTTGTTCGCGGAACGTCGCGCCGTAAGCGGACACTGCGAAGAAATTCGTCCCGCCGAACCGCCCGTGGCCCGGCAAGTCAAACCGAGCCACGGGCCGGTGGTGGTACAGGTTGGTGGGGCGAGGCTACCGACGAGCCGGCTCGCGAGGACGCTCGCCCCACTCAAAGCTCGAACCTGTACCACTTACCCACGGGCCTGTTCAATTTCGCGTCCAGACCATCACAAGTATTGGAGCGCTCGACTGAAGGCTGGTAGATCGGTAGTCTGCCGATATCGATGCCCCATGACCTTCCAGACGTGGTGCTTATTGGCGCTGGCGTGAACCCGACGCTGGCGGGGCCAGTGCAACGCGGCGTCTTTCCGGGCTGAATGGATTCCGTGGAACATCAGCCAGGCCCAACCGTGCGCATCGGCCATTTCCGCTGGGTGATCTGCGCGCTGCTGTTTTTTGCCGCGACCATCAATTACATCGACCGCCAAATCATCGGCATCCTCAAGCCGACGCTCGTGAAGGAATTTCAATGGTCGGACGAACGCATCTATGCAGCCATCGTCTTCAGCTTCCAACTGGCCTACGCCATCGGCCTGCTGCTCGCGGGACGCGTGATGGATCGCATCGGTATCCGCCGCGGATTCACACTCGCCGTGGTGTTATGGAGTCTCGCCGCAGTCGGGCACGCCTTTGCGGATTGGCTTCCCTGGCTCAAGCTGCCAACGCTGAATCTCGATGCCACGACGGGCTTCTCCGTCGTCCTGCTATCTGGAGCTGCTGCCGGCTTCGCGCTGGCACGCTTTGCGTTGGGACTGGGCGAGGGTGGAAACTTTCCCGCGTGCATCAAGGCCGTGGCCGAATGGTTTCCGCGCAAGGAACGCTCTCTTGCCACGGGCATCTTCAACTCCGGAACGAACGTCGGCGCGCTCGTCACGCCCCTCGTCGTCCCGATCATCGTCCTGCATTGGGGCTGGCAATGGGCTTTCATCGTAACCGGGTTGACGGGCTTCGTCTGGGTGGTTGGGTGGCTCTGGCTTTATCGCGCGCCTGACCAACATCCGCACGTTTCCGCCGCCGAACTGGCGCACATTCGGAGCGATCCAGTCGAGCAGACCGCGCCCATCGCCTGGGCCAGCTTGCTCCCCCATCGCCAGACCTGGGCCTTCGCCATCGGCAAGTTCATGACTGACCCAATCTGGTGGCTTTATCTTTTCTGGATTCCCGATTTCCTCAATCGCAATCATGGATTGGACTTGAAATCACTCGGCCTGCCGCTTGTCGTCATCTATCTCGTGGCTGATGTTGGCAGCATCGGCGGGGGCTGGCTTTCATCGGCGCTCATCAAGCGCGGTCGCAGCGTGAACGCCGCGCGCAAGAGCGCCATGCTCCTGTGCGCGCTGGCGGTCGTGCCCATCGTGCTCGCGGCACGCACTGCCAATTTATGGGTCGCCGTCGCGTTGGTTTCGCTCGCCGCCGCCGCGCATCAGGGCTGGTCGGCGAATCTGTTCACGCTGGCCTCCGACATGTTTCCCAAACGCGCGGTCGGATCCGTGGTTGGCATCGGCGGCACCGCGGGCGCCATCGGCGGCATGTTGATCGCGCTGGTGGTGGGTGAGATTCTCCAGCGCACCGGCAGCTACGTTCCCATCTTTATTGTCGCCGGCTCGGCGTATCTGGCAGCCCTGGCCGTGATTCATTTGTTGTCTCCGAAGCTGGAACCGGCGAAAACAGATTTCTGAACCATGAATTCGTTTCGCCTGATGCCATCCTTCATTCTCACTGTCTTGTTCGCCATCACGGCGATGACCTGCGCCGCGCCTGCCACCGAGCACCTTGTTGCTTCCGCTGCGGACATCGCCGACGCCGTTACGCGCGTTCAACCCGGCGACACGCTCGTAATGCGCGACGGCGTCTGGGCGGATCAACCCGTCGTATTTCGCGCCAGGGGAATGACGGACAAACCCATCACGCTCCGTTCGGCAACGGCCGGCAGAGTCATTCTCACGGGCAAATCATCGCTCCTGATCGATGGCGAAAATCTCGTCGTAAGCGGTCTGCATCTCAAGGACGCCCAACTGCCGGGCGACGGCGTGAAAATCACAGGCAGCCACAATCGCCTGACTGATTGCGCGGTGACGGGCGGAAGCTACAAATTCTTCGTCCACTTGTTTGGAAGGTCGAATCGCGTGGACCATTGCTACATCGCCGGGAAAACGAATGACCATCCGACGCTGCAAGTGGAGGTCGAGGGCCGCCACAATTATCACCGCATCGATCACAACCACTTTGGCCCGCGGCCGCCTCTGGGTCGCAACGGTGGCGAAACCATCCGCATCGGCTATAGCCACCAATCGATGACCAACTCCGGCACCCGGGTGGAGAATAATCTGTTCGACCGTTGTGACGGCGAACTGGAAATCATCTCCAGCAAGTCCTGCGAGAACGTTTATCGGGCAAACACATTCCTCGACTGCGCCGGCACGCTTACGCTCCGCCACGGCAACCGGTGCATTGTGGAGGGGAACTTCTTTCTCGGCCGCCATAAGGGAGGCTCCGGCGGAATTCGCGTCATCGGCGAGGACCATCTGGTGGTCAATAACTACATCGACGGCGTCAGGCAGGGCGGCATCTGGATCACGGCGGGTATTCCGAACTCGGAACTGAAAGGATATTTCCAGGCGCGCAATTGCCTCATCGCGTTCAACACCATTGTCGATTCCTTTGGGGCGTGCCTGCATCTGGATGCGGGAATGGGAACATCGCGGCGCACGCTGCGTCCGGAGAACATCACGATCGCCAACAATCTTTTTGCCCCCGACAAAAACGGCACGTTGCTCAAGGGCACTCCAGGCTCCGGTTGGAAGTGGCTTGGCAACATCGCGAACGCCTCGAAGGCGGAACACGCCGGCATCCGCTCCGCCGATGCCAGGCTGGCGCGTGCGCCGGACGGTCTGCTGCGGCCCAGAGGGAACAGCCCGCTACGCGGTGCGGCCGAAGGCGACTTCAGGTCCATAATGACAGACATGGACGGCCAACCGCGGGTGGGCCGCGTGGACACGGGTAGCGATCAAATCTCGGATGCCTCCATCAAGAGCCGCCCGATGACTCCGAAGGAGGTTGGGCCGTCATGGAACAAGCTGGAGCGCGGCTCCTAATTGGATAGCGCCACGCGACCTTGCGGCTGCGCTCCGGGCTGAACAGAAAACTCGAAGTGGAGTGTGCGCTGTTCTCCGTCGCCAATCCTGACTTGTTGTGTCAAGTCGCCGGCCTTGAGATGAAAGGCACGCACATGGTAATCGCCGGCTGGCAGACCTGCAGGCAGGCGAAACACACCGTTCGTGTCCGTGATGGCGAAGAAGGGATGTCGCAGCACGTTCACGTAGGCGAACATCCACGGATGCACGTCACACTTGATTCGGACGAACAGTTCATGCTTGGGAAACGAGAACGTATCGACCTGCCCGCGCGCCGCCTGGGCGATGTTGAACTCACGATTGTTCCTCGGCGTGGCGTGGATGTTATGCAGCGTTGAGTCGGAATTGCGGATTTTGAACTTCTGCCCGGCCACCACGCCGAAGACGTACGGCTCAAACATGCAGCCGATTTGATCCAGCACCGGCGGCTCGACCAGCGGCGGACTGGACCGCGCGTTCGCGACATACACCAGCACGTTGGCCAGTCCGCCTTCCCGTGAGACTACAAAGTGGCGCGTGGTGACCTTGTCCGTGCGCAATGACGAACAGGTCGGGCCGAGGCTGATGGGGATCTCCGGCGGCGGCGTGCCGGTCAACGTCACCCAGCCGCTCAACGAAGTGCCAGGGCTTGGCCCTCCGCTAATGAGAGCGCCTCCGACATGTTCCCCCTCGGAAACCGCTACCAAGGCCGTCGCACGGTCCGCGAACTGTGCCGGCGGAGCGCCCGCCTCTGGAACAGCGCTATTCACCGGCCCCGAAGAGCGGGCTGGCGATGAAACGCGCACCGTGTTTGTGGTCGGAGTGCGGCGGACCACTTGTGGCGGCCGCATTGGCGTTGAAGGTTCTGCCGGAGGACTCTCTTCGGCGACAACGGGCGAGATCTCAGTCTCCGCCATCGCAGGCGGCTCTCCGGTCGTGCCTGGTTTCTGGTAAGCACGCACCACCAGCAGAACGAGGCACACAAGGATGAGCGACAAAACAAGCAGCGTGAGCCTGTTGACGAGCGGCTTGTCCGGGTTCATGGCTGTTGGTTCAGACGGTTCGAGGCAACGAGGGATTCAACGCCGGACGAACCGGAAGGTTTCAAACCATCTGACTGGAACCGGCTCCAGGACTCGGCTCGGCCAGCGCCGGCTACCGGGAATAGAAGGTATCAACCCGACGGCTCTTCGCCCGCTCAATGAAACGATGCAACGCGTCGGGATCCGCGTAATCGGCAGGCTCCGGGGGTTTGAAGGGCGCTTCGTTGAAACGCAGGGGAGGCAGTTGCAGGAGAGGTTGCCAATTCGTCGCGTTAAAAGTTGAATTTGTAATATGGAAAAGGCGGCGGCCCGCGTTGGTAAGCAAAGTAACCATGGTGCCGAATTCGGCGGACAGGGTTGGCGCGATCATCGAGTCGAGTGCGGTCAGGCGAACCAGACTGTTCGAAGACGGCGCTGACAGATTGGTCGCAGGGGTTGTGGTTCGAACCGGCTGCTTCTGGCCGGGAGCCGAATCACACGCCGTGAGCAGCACGACCAACGAACAGACAGCCAGGAAGAACGTCAGCGCCGCCGCGTCGTTCGAGGTCAATGGTCGCCAGTCCGTCGCTCGCCTCATACGTAGAATCATTGGCTCCAGTCGCAGGAAAGACAAGCGGGCATTGAGACGATCCATGAGCTTGCCCTCGATGCCAGTGCTCGAAATAAAAACGGAGCAGTGCGCTGGCACTGCTCCGCAATCAAAGATAGCTATCGGCCTTGAACCCTGCGGCGACTACGCCGCCTTTTGCAGATCCTCACCGGTGGCGTTCTGGTTTGGTCCCGCATCATTGTTGGCCGAAGTGTCGTCGTCTGGTTCGTTATTCTCCACCTTCGCAAAGGCGAAAAACGCCGCCACGGCCCACGCTCCAAAACCGACCACAAGACCGGCCCATTCGGTTTCCACCTTGTTGCCCACCTGGCAGACCGACGGATCGGCCGGCAGATAATGCACCGGAGCGCTTCCGCCCTCGTTCACTCCGTCAAATTCTGACGAACTCACCTGCACCCTCTGCTGCGTCTGGGCGCCGGACTCCGTCTTGAACCGGACGCTGACGTAGTAAGACTTGCGCCCCTTCCGCCCGTGTTTGATTTCCTTGTCCACCACCTCCGCAGTCACTGCTTTGCCCTCCGCCGCGAGTTTCTTGCTGTTCCGAAACTCAGACCAGCCCATGACGACAAAAACTGTGCCGAGGACAAACGCCCCGCCCACCACAAGTATTTTCTTTAGCTTGCTCATGTCAGCAAGCATCGGCGGGAGAACCGAATTTCTTAAGGAGCACCAAGAGTCCCGCCTTCAGGCGGCAGCGCGCCAGCCGGCTGAAGCTGGAACTCTGAACGAATGCCAGAGGTTATTGAACGCAAGGCGCGCATTGGTCCTGGGATTTCGCGGTAGGGGCTCAGTTTGCAACATCCGGTGGGGCGAGCGTCCTCGCGAGCCGGCTCGTCAGTAGCCTCGCCCCACCAATCTGAGCCACTACCGATTTCGCTCTTCCATTGTCTGGAGGAAAAGGTTGGCTACCCCGGCCCGCTCAATACTTTGGCACGTTGTGGTCGATTTCGTCGGACCAGGCGTTGATGCCGCCTTTGACGTTCTTGAGGTACTTGAAGCCCTGCTCGCGCAGGAAATTCAGCGCCTTCATCGAGCGCACACCGCTCTTGCAGTGGATGTAATACTGCTGGTTGGGATCGAGTTCGGTGAACTTCTGTGGCAGCGTGCTCAATGGGAACAGCGGCACGCCGTCGATGTGCGCGATCTGATACTCGTCCGGCTCACGCACGTCGATGACCTTGATGCCGAGCTTCGCGTCGTCGAGCGCCTTTTTCATGTCGCGCACAGTCACTTCGTCGGGATTGACCGCGGGGTTCGCCGGCTCGGGTGGGATGCCACAGAACTGTTCGTAGTCGATCAGTTCCTTGATCGTTGGGTGGTCGCCGCAGAGCGGGCACTGCGGATCGCGGCGCAGCTTGAGTTCCTTGAAGTTCATGTCGAGCGCGTTGAACAGCACGAGCCGGCCCACGAGCGACGTGCCCTTGCCGAGCGCCAGCTTGAGAATCTCGGTGGACTGGATGCAGCCGATGATGCCGGGCAACACGCCCAACACGCCGCCCTCCGCGCAACTCGGCACCATGCCGGGCGGCGGTGGTTCCGGGTAGAGGCAGCGGTAACACGGCCCGCCCAGGTGCGGCGCGAAGACGCTGGCCTGGCCCTCGAAACGAAAAATGGAGCCGTAGATGTTCGGCTTCTTCAGCAGCACACAGGCGTCGTTGGTGAGATAACGGGTGGGAAAATTGTCCGTGCCATCCACCACGATGTCGTACTGCTTGATGATGTCCATCGCGTTCTCAGCCGAGAGCCGGACGCTGTGCAGCACCACCTCGACGCCGGGATTGATGCTC
>Ga0187893_10005395_pt1 | contig 22985 bp, 23 predicted proteins | sample MA1701074metaG_FD_139574 | JGI IMG/M metagenome (GOLD analysis project Ga0187893, IMG submission 139574) | White microbial mat communities from a basaltic lava cave in the Kipuka Kanohina Cave System on the Island of Hawaii, USA - MA170107-4 metaG ...
ACGGGCGACCCGACGACGAAACCTGACGGGTCGTCATGCCGACCATGTCACATTGCGCCAGTCACCCGGATGCGGGGAGCGGGTAGCGCAGCTCGGCCCCAGCACGCGCTTCGGGCCAGATGATCAGCTTCTCCCCCTCCTGCCACTGAACCAGCACCGTCTGGTGTCCAATCTGACGGCCGGTCTCAGGATCGAGTTTGAATCGCCCGAAAAAGGTTGTCAGGTCAAGCTCTCGCGCCGCCGCGAGAAGCCGATCGTCCTCGAGACCTCCGGCACGGCGGAGGCACTCGGCGAACACGACACCAACAGCGAAGGCCTGCGCGGCCACGTACTCCGGGACGTCGTCGAACCGCTTCCGATACTCGGAGACGAACCACGCCGAGTCAGGTCCGGCGACAGGACTGTTCAACACCCCGGGCTCCCATTGGCTGGGCCCGATGACCCCCTCTGCGGATTCCCCGGCCTCCCTGTGAAACGCCCTGAGTCCCGCCGCCACGACGGCGAGGCACGTGAGCCGCGGCGATCGCACGGCCTTCCTCACCATCTCGACGTCGTCATCAAAGCTGCCCGCGCCCACCAAGACCTCCGCTTGGCCCAGAGCGGCGTCGCCAACCACCGATGGTGAACGCGACATCAAGGCGTCAGAACGATCGATACGGATCTCGCTGAAGCCGGCCGCTTTCGCTCCCTCCGCGACGCCGCGCGCCACATGCGCGCCAAACGTCCCGGTCCCTCCCTGAAGAATCCTGACCCGGCGAGCTTCCGGGTCTCTTCGCCGGATGAGCAGCGGGAGGGACCTGAGGTAGTCGCTGGCGGGGCTGACGATCGTGACCAGACGGCGCCACCCCTGCTCAGTGATGGCATCCGAGGCGCCGCCGTGATTCCACAGGACCTTGCCGTGAGCCTCAGCGATGTCCGCGGCCGCCATGGTCAGCGCGCTCGAATAGGGGCCCAACAGGAGGTCCACCCGATCCCGGGTCAGGAGGCGGAGGACATTCTCCCGTAGCCTGTCGGCGCGGCTCCCATCGTCATAGACGGTCAGGCGAAGCGGCAGGAGCGGCCGGGCGTACTCGACCCAGAGCCGGATGCCGTTCAGCGCCGCGCGCCCCTGAAGCCGGAATCGCCCGCTGAGAGAGAGGGAGACGCCCGCGCGGATCTCGCGACGCTCCGACACGACCGGCCTGGTCAGCGCTCACCCGGGTTGAGCAGTTGGGCGCGCCCTGGGACCCGGCTCGCCCGCCCCAGCGCCACGGCAAACATCGCAGCCTTCCCCTGGGCGTGAGGAGAGAAGAAGGCCGTGACATCATCATCGTAGAAGGTCGTGCCGGTCGCGCCGAGTCCCAGCGCGTAGGCGCAAAGGTAGAGCTTTCCGCCTATGACCCCCGCCTCGAGCTGGGCCGCGCCGTAACCTCGATTCCCATACCGCTTCAGGACCCACTCCAGGTCCGTCAGGAAGAAGACGACCGCGCTGGCATCGGCGCCGAGCTCCTGCTCGAGGCAGAGGTGACCGGCCTCCCGGCGAAACGCGCCCGTCCTGAGCAGCTCAAGCGCGCGCCCTTCCCGGGAGAAATAGTACACGCCGCTCGGAAGGTCCGCAACGGCATTGGCGATGAGGTAGGTGTCGATCAGACTCGTCCCGGGTCCGTCGAGAAAGTCCGCCGGCATCCCCCTGGTCGATCGATCGAGCATGATCGAGAGGTGGGCAAAGGGGACCTCCGCGCGAGCAAACCGTCGCGTTGAGCCGCGGCGCAGGATCACCTCGGCCACAGTCCGGACCGACGAGGTCGTCCCTCCCGACGAGTCCGGGGGATAACGGGTCCCGCACGGTGGCGGCGACGGCCGCCGCTCGAAGGCCGCCCGCCAGGCCCGCACCTCACCATCGCTCACTAGCGCGGAGGACGCGCGGATGCGGCGGATCTGGGGGTACTCTACCTCCTTCCTCGATAGCGGGACCGTCTCGGGCGAAACCGCGCCGACTTCCGGCGGCTCCGGAGCGACGGTGTCCGATCCCAACGGAACCAGGCAGAGGCTCGCCTCACGCTCCCCATCGATGCCGAGGAGACGATCGATGCGCGCATCCAGAAACCCGAGCACGACCCGAGACGCGAGGCCTTCAGAGACGGCCGTGGCCAGCAGATTGGCCAGCATCGTGCCGCTGTTCCAGAAAAAGTGACGATAGGCCCGCGCCCGATACTTCCAGGCGTTCCGCCAGGCGATCGCTGTCAGGACGAGCGTGACGGGGGCATGAAAGATCGCCTGATCTCCCGCCGACGCCCGAACCAGCTCGCCGCGATGATCACCGTCTCGCAGCCGACGGAAGGCGAAGTCTGCCGGGGAGAAGTGATAGACCCCGGCACTCAAGCCGGGCAGGTCGCCGCAGACCGCGTAGACCTCCACCTCATAGAGGGCGCCCGTGCACGCGGCCGCCCGAAAATAGTGCTCCTCGCCGCCAGGATAGACTTTCTTCTTGGTCAGGCCGGCGCAGAAAAAGAGGACCTCTGCAAGGAGCCGGAGATCGAGCGCCTTCTTCCCGTCCGCCCTGAACCCCGTGACGGCGTCCAGGGCCGGCATGCTCGGCTGGCCAGCATCATGCGGTAGCGGTACGATGGGTAGGTCGGGGTAGAGCTTGAAGAGGAGCGGCCTGTTCTCCCAGTCGAGGACGTGGCTCCCCGACCGGACGCTCCAGTAGGAATGCTTCGTGGCGGCGTGATATTCCCTGGCTTCCTCGATCCTCTCGTTGCTGACCTGGCTCATTGCGATCAGGCGTCAATCCTCTGCTCGCTCAACCCGGACCAGCAGGTTCATCACAAAATGAAGCTTCACGCGATCCCCCGGCTTCGCATGCGGGTAGATCGATTCAGTCCCGATCCGTCCGCTGCCGATCTGCGCCGCGGGGGAGCCGTCGAACTGGAAGTAGACATCGTAGTAGGGCGAGCCATGAATGGCCAAAGGCCTGACCTCCCGCAATACGCCATCCCGCACGCCGTGAACCATGGTCCCGGCCCCCTCCGCGCGATCCGCCCCTATCCGCCCCTGGTGTGCATCTCGAGGTGGGGGTCTTCCCTCAACCCTTGGATCTGGACCAACACCCCTCTGGACCCAAGCCGTAGCCGCTCCTCCGCGCCGCGATCCTTCCGTGTCGTCCACCCCGACACGATGGCCGACGCAATCTCCTCTCTCGATGCGCCGCCGCGAAGAGGCGTTCGCAAGTCGATCCCCCGCAGCGCATAGAGGCACAGGTACCAGAGGCCATCGGCCGTGAGCCGGCTCCGATCGCAAGAACTGCAGAACGGACTCGTGGTGGAGGCGATGATGCCGAACACGGTTCCATCCGGAAGCGCGAACCGCTCCGCTGGCGCCGTGCTGACTTCATTGATCGGCTCGATCCGTCCGTAGTGACGTCCCAGGCGATCGAGCATCTCCGACCGGGAGACCACCTCCTGCATCGACCACCGCGTCGCCCCACCCACGTCCATGTACTCGATGAACCGAACCTCGGCGCCGACCCGCTTGCCGTACTCCACCAGATCGACGAGCTCGTCGTCATTGACGCCGCGCATCACCACCGCATCGATCTTCAGCCCGGCAAAGCCGGCCCGTCGAACCGCCTCGATCCCGCTAAGTACCTTGTCGTGATCATCCCTCCGCGTCAACGACCTAAAGCGCTCCGGCCGCAGGGTGTCCAGACTGACCGTCACGCGATGCAAGCCGGCGTCGTACAACTCGTTCGCATGCTCGGCCAGGAAGACCCCGTTCGTCGTGATCGCCAGATCCCTGACGCGGGGGTTCTGTGCGAGCATCCTCACCAGCCGCGGAAGGCCCTTGCGCAGCAGCGGTTCACCGCCGGTCAAGCGCAGCTTGTCCACGCCGAGCCCCGTAAAGACGTCGGTCACCGCGCTGATCTCTTCGAAGGTCAACAGATCCTCGCGGGGAAGCCAGACGTACTCCTCCTCGGGCATGCAGTACTGACAGCGCAGGTTGCAGCGATCCGTGACCGACAGGCGCAGATTGCGAAGCGGCCGGCCGAACGTGTCGGTGATGGAGCGCGGTTCAATGGCCTGTTCGGTGAGCATCCCGCCTGTCACTCTCCTTTGCACGTGGGGGATTCCCGAGCGTCGAGCGACTTGAGGTGTGTCCCGCCAGCGCTTGCTGTCGGCGCCCTCGGCGGCATCGTGACGAATTCGAGCCGGCGATGGGCTTCGCGGAGTGCGGCCTCGACCCGCTCGGGCGACTCCGCCCGGGCGAAGATAAAGCCGGGGTAGCGCGCGCCCTCCGGCAACGGGACGAGATCTTCCCCCGGGTGAGCGGTGATGGCGATCTCCTCGATCCCGGGAACGGCTCCGGCTTCCGCCAAGCCCCGGACCTCTTTCAGGACCCCTGCGCGAGGGATCGGAATCATCATCACCCCTGCCGCATCCCGTTCCCGCTCGAGCGACGGGATCTCAATCCCCAGGGCGTGCCTGAGGATCAGCTCCTCCAGCGAGAGTCCGGCGCCGAAGCGGAGCGCGCGAGAGCAGAGCCCCCCGATCGACCGCGCAGCCACCTCCACGACCCAGGGTCCGCGGCGGTTGACCCGCAGCTCGGCATGCACAGGTCCTTCGCGGAGGCCCAGGCCTCGGGCCGCCCGCTCGGCGCAAGACGCGATCTCCGCCTGCACGCCGGCAGGGAGGCGCGACGGCGTGACGTAGATGGTCTCCTCGAAGAACGGACCGTCGAGCGGATCCGGCTTGTCGAATAGGGCCAGGACGTGGAGCCTGCCTTTCACCAGGAGTCCTTCCAGGGCCACCTCCCGGCCGGGGATGAACGCCTCGACGAGGAGGTGTTGGGCCGCGTCGCCGGACGCGGCGATCTCGGGCGTGCGAAGGATCGTCTCGAGCCGACGGACCGCGCCGACAAACTGAGCTTCGTCGTCGGCCCGGATGACGCCCCGGCTCGCCGAGAGGATGAGGGGCTTCACGACGCACGGATAGACCGTTCGGGAGGCCTCGGACACGAGGTCATCCTTGAGGGAGCGCAGCGCGTAGCGCGGGATGGGCACGCCCGCCCGACTCAGGAGATCCCGCATCCGGTGCTTGTCCTCCGCGGCGCAGGCCGACGCCACGGAGTTGTGCGGCAGCGACAGCGCGGATGAGAGCGTCGCCGCCATCACGGTAGTCGCGTCGTCCACCCCCACGACGGCGTCGATCGGGCGCGTCTCGGCGAAGTCGCGGACCTGGCCCTCGGCCTTGTCGCGGTTCAAGAAATCGAGCGTGAGATACCGGCCCGGCTGCGCCTGCTCAAAGACGCTCGGATGCTCCGAGGCCACCACGACCTCCACGCCGAGCGTCCGGGCCGCCCCGAGGAACGCCCCCGTGCGATAGGTCGAGGTGGGCAACAGCAACAGGATCCGCGGCATATCGTGTCCTTATTCCCGCACTAGCGAGCTGCCTCGCAACTACACAGGTTGCCGGGACTCGAGCGGGCCCAACTGGCCCTCGGTCGGCTCCGCTCAGCAGAACCACGGCTCGGTCAGGCGCGGCGGCCGGCTACGGGCGCTCAGCGCCTCCGGCACAGCGCGTCTGGCCACCGTCCGCCCCGCCGCCGCATCGGCCAGCTCACGCACCCCGAGGAACGTGACCATCGGATCTTCGTCTTTCCGCGTCGCCTCTTCCACCACTGCGGCGACAGCCTTCTGCAGGCTATCCAGACGGGGATCGGGGTGGACCCACCGGTAGCTGAAGGCCGCCTGGTCGAGAGGTCCAAGAAATGGCCGGATCGCGGGCCGCTCGAGGAGCATCGAGCCGGGCGGGACCAAGAGCCGGATCGAGTACTGGACCGGATCCACGTGGTCGATGAGCCCGTGGCGCTCAACGAAGTCGAGTATCTCGAGATAGTCGTCGAGCGTCGTCCAGGGTGTGAACGGCACCCACGTCGGGCGAAAGGCGATCCCGGCGTCCCCGACAATCGACAGCGCCGCGAAAATATCGGCCCTGGTGTGCCCCTTCTCCAGATGCGCGAGGACCGTATCGCTCAACGACTCGGCGGCGGAGACCATGAAGGCGCAGCCCAGCCCGCCAAGCTCGGCAAAGACCGCGTGGTGCCGTAGGATATGCTCGACCTTGGCCGTAAAGTCGAAGGTCAGCTCCGGGAACTCATCGTGCATGGCGCGCACGATCGCAAGCGAGTGGCCGGGGCCGTTCAGGAAGTCGGCGTCGCCAAAGGTGACGTGGGTCGCGCCCGACCCGATCTGCCGCCGGATATCCTCGAGCACCACCTCCTTCGGGATCACGAAGAAGCGCCCCCCGTAGACCGGCGGAATGGGGCAGTGAAGACAGTGATGGAGACAGCCCCGGCTCGCCTCTACGTAGCCGGCCAGGCCACGCTCGCCGTTTCGCTCGACATGGGCATATCGCGCGAGAGGCGGAAGTTTGCCGCGCCCAGGATGGGCGAATCGGAGCCGCTTGAGAATCGGCCGCGCCGGCCGTCCGCGCCGCGCGACCCCCTCGACGTCGCCCGTGCCGCCGGCCTCGAGATCCTGAACGAGCCTGACGAGGGCGTCTTCGAACTCGCCGCCGATCACCGAATCGGCGACGTGATCGAGGAGGTAGTCGGCGTTCAGGATCGCGTAGAGCCCGAACAGGCAGATGTGGCAATCGGCGTTGACTGCTCGGATCCGCTCTGCCAGCCGGACGCCCAGACGTAGGGCAGTATGCATCGGCACGGAGATCCCGATGAACCGGGCACGGGCCACCTTGGCCACGTCGAACGGCTCGACGGCGATATCCATCACGTCGGGCCTATACCCGGCCCGCTCGAGGAATCCCGCCGCAGAGGCGATGCCTAGCGGTTGGTGCCCCAGCTCATAGCAGGAGATGAGCAGGATGGATCCTGCCGGCGCCACCGAGCTCGATGCTCGATCGTGTGTGTCGGATGTGGAGAAGGAGGTCAAAGGGGACATCGCCGGGTACCCCATAGCGAGGAGAGCGTCAGGAGGAGAGATTGATGGCTGGTCCGAATGTGAATAGGTTCCGCCTCAGACCTCCACTTCGATGTCCGAGCCGTTGACCCGAGTTCGATAGCTGGACACCGCCGCCCGCGCAGGAGGCCCACACACTTCCCCTGTGGTCACTCTGAACTTTGCGCCGTGCCAGGGACAGGTGACCACGTCCCCGTCAACCGATCCTTCGGAAAGCGGGCCGCCACGATGCGTACAGGTGTCATCGATGGCATGGTAGCTGCCGCCGCAATTAAAGAGGGCGATCGCCTTCCCCTGCACATCGACTTTCTTCGCCTCCCCCGGAGCCACCTCGCCGGTCGTCGCCACCTTCACAAACGCCGCCATATCCTTCCCTCCTTATCTACATGAAACCGAGCTGAAGCTTCGCCGCCTCGGACATTTTCGACGGCTCCCACGGCGGATCCCACACGATGTCAACCTTCGCATCCGTCACGCCGGGAACAGCCCCCACCTTGCTCTCGACCTCAGCGGGCAGCTCCTGGGCGGCAGGGCAGTTCGGAGACGTGAGGGTCATCACGACCTTGGCCGAGCCTGACGGGTCCACCTTGACGTCGTAGACGAGTCCCAGTTCGTAGATGTTGACCGGGATCTCCGGATCAAAGATAGTCTGCAAGACCCGGACGATCTCCGCCTCGATATCGTTGATGTTCTCGTGCGTGGCCTCCATGCGACCTCCCGACGAGGCTTGGCGACGGGCCGGTTACTCCGTGGAGACCGGCTCGGGCTTCCCCTCGAGCGCGGCGCGGACCGTATGCCAGGGCAGCGTGGCGCACTTGACCCGAACCGGGAATTCCCGCACCCCCGCGAAGGCCGCGAGTTTTCCCATTTCGAGCGGATCGAACGTCCTGCTCAGATCCGCGGTGACCATCTTATGGAAGGTCTCGAAGATCGCCTCCGCCTCTGTCGCGGTTTTCCCTTTCAGCGTCGCGGTCATCATCGAGGCGGACGCCTTCGAGATCGCGCAGCCGGACCCAAGAAAGCTGATGTCTCTGATGACGCCGTCTTCCAGGATTAGATGGACGGTGATCTGGTCGCCGCACAGCGGGTTGTATCCCTCCGCCGTCCGATTCGCCCCCTCCAGCTTCTGGAAATTACGCGGCCGTCGATTATGGTCAAGGATGACCTCCTGATAGAGCTCCCGCAGGTCGGACATCAGCCGAACAGCTCTTTGACCTTGTAGATCGCGCGAGCCAGGGCGTCGATCTCTTCCTTCGTATTGTAGAAGGCCAGCGAGGCCCTGGCGGTGGCCGGCAGGCCGAATCGCTGCAAGACCGGCTGCGCGCAGTGGTGGCCCGTTCGGATCGCGATCCCCTCCTGATCCAGGACCGTGCCGACGTCGTGCGCGTGCACCCCGTCGAGCACGAACGACAGGATGCTGGCCTTCTCCCGCGCCGTCCCGATGATCCGGAGGCCGGGGATGGCGGACACGGCCCCGGTCGCATAGGCGAGCATCTCGCCCTCGTAGGCGCCGATCGCGTCCAGCCCGATGCCCGTCACGTACTCGATCGCGGCGCCGAGCCCGATCACCCCTTCGATGTGCGGCGTCCCGGCCTCGAACTTGTACGGAACCGCGTTGTAGACGGTCTTCTCGAAGGTGACCGAGAGGATCATGTCGCCGCCGCCCTGATAGGGCGGCATAGCCTCGAGGAGATGGACCTTGCCGTAGACGACGCCGATGCCGGTCGGGCCGAACAGCTTGTGGCTGGAGAACACATAGAAATCGCAGTCGAGCTCCTGCACGTCAATGGCCACATGAGGCGCGGCCTGCGCGCCGTCGATCAGGACGGGGACGCCCCGGTCATGAGCCATCTGCACGATCTGCTTGACCGGATTGATCGTCCCGATGGCGTTCGACACGTGCACGATCGACACGAGTCGTGTTCTGGGACCCAGGAGTCTCTGAAACTCGTCGATCAGCAGCTCGCCCCGGTCATTGATCGGCACGACCCGCAGGGTCGAGCCCGTCTCCTCGCACAGGATCTGCCACGGGACGATGTTGGAGTGGTGCTCCATCACGGAGATGAGGACCTCGTCCCCGGCCTTCAGCCGCCGCCGGCCGAAGCTCTGTGCGACGAGGTTGATCCCCTCCGTGGCGCCTCGAACGAAGACGATCTCTCGGGCATCCGAGGCGTTCAGAAACCGCGCCACCTTGGCGCGCGCATCCTCAAAGGCCTGCGTGGCCTGCTCGCTCAGGTAATGGATCCCGCGGTGAACATTCGAGTTCTCCGCCGTGTAGTACCGCGTGACCGCATCGATGACGGCCCGCGGCTTCTGGCTTGTGGCCGCGTTGTCGAGGTAGACGAGGGGCTTACCGTGCACCCGTTGGCTCAGCGCGGGGAAATCCGCCCTGACCTTCTCCACGTCGAACGTCCGCTGACGTTCGGGCGCGGGCCGCCTGGCGGTCATGGCGGTATCTCCCGCCGCTCTCATGGCGTGCCCTCAGCCTGCGCGGCTTCCGGAAGCCTTGTCACCAGGAGCGCTTCGAGCTGGGCACGGATCGGCTCGATCCTGATCCGATTGATCATCTCGCTTGCGAACGCATACGTCAGAAGGCTCCGGGCCGTCTGCCGGCCGATGCCCCGTGAGCGCAGATAGAAGAGGGCGTCCTGGTCAAGCTGGCCGATGGTCGATCCATGCGTGCACTTGACGTCGTCGGCGTAGATCTCCAACTGCGGCTTGGTGTTGATCACCGCGTTTTCGGAGAGGAGCAGGTTCTTGTTGGTCTGCTTCGCATCGGTTTTCTGGGCGTCTTTGTGCACGTAGATCTTGCCGTTGAAGACGCCCCGCGACCTCCCGTCGAGCACGCCCTTATAGAGCTCGCGACTGTTGCAGTGGGGCTTCACATGATCGATCCTGGTGTGGTTGTCCACATGCTGCTGACCCTTCATCATGTAGAGGCCGTTCAGGGTGCACTCCACCCCCTCCGCCGCGAGCACGGCGTTCAGATCGTTCCGGACCAGGGCGCCGCCCAGGTCGATGGCATGGGACGTGAAGTTGCTGCTTCGGTCGAGTTGGGCCTGCACGGTCGCAATGTGGAAAGCCCCTTCGCTCTCCCGCTCGAACTTGTAATAGTCGATGACCGCATTCCTGCCCCCGACGATCTCCGTGACCGCGTTGGTGAAATAGACGTCGCGCCCGAGGCCGACATAGCTCTCGACGATCATCGCCTGACTCCCATCGTCCACGACGATCAGGTTCCTGGGGTGGGAGATGCCGGGGATTCCGTGCCTGCCCTGAGCCGAGCCGAACGGGGCGGTCGAGACATACAGTAGGTGGATCGGCCCGTTGACCACCTGTCCCTTGGGGACGTAGACAAACGCCCCGTCCTCGATGAAGGCTGTGTTGAGCGCGACCAAGGGGTGCTCCTCGTGGCGAGCGTATCTGGCCAGGTGTGGCTCAGCCGATCCCGGATCGGCCTTGAGGGTCGCCGCCAGGCTGTCTGCGATGACACCCTTGGTCAGGGACCGGAACGACGAGAGCTGAGGCGAGTAGTGCCCGTTCACGAAGACCAGCGTCGCGCACGGCAGCTCCCCGAGGGTCGCCGGCGCGAGCGCTTCAGCCGACACGCCATTGCGGCCGGATTCCGCGCGCGCGAAGCGGATCTTGGCGAGCGGGGCGACGTTCGTGTACTTCCACTCCTCATGCCGGGTCGTCGGGAACCCCAGCTCGGCAAAGCTTGAGATCGCGGCCTTGCGGACCTGTCGAATCCAGGACGGTTCCCCCGCGGCGGCGCTCCTCTCGAACAGGGCGAAGTCCGACAGGTACCCGTCCCGACCTACGCCGAGGGGCCCTTCTTGTTCCTTCGAGAGCTGAGCCATGGTGAGGGCTTTCGCTTCAGGCGACGGTCTGGGCGGCGACTTCGGCCTCGGACCTGGTCCAGTCGTAGCCCTTCTCTTCCAGCTCCAGGGCCAGGGCCTTTCCGCCCGACTTGACGATTCGACCGTCGAAGATGACGTGCACGTGATCGGGGATGACGTAGTTCAGCATCCGCTGATAATGGGTGATCAGAATCATGGCCCGGTCCCTGCGACGGAGGGTATTGACCCCGTGCGCCACGATCTTCAGGGCATCGATGTCGAGGCCGGAGTCGGTCTCGTCCAGGATGGCGAGTTTGGGGTCGAGCACGGCCATCTGGAAGATCTCGTTGCGCTTCTTCTCGCCGCCGGAGAACCCCTCGTTGATCGGGCGGTTCAGGAGCGCCTGGTCCATCTCCACAAGCTTCATCTTCTCCTTGACCATCGCCAGGAACTCGATCGCGTCCAGCTCTTCGAGGCCGCGGTGTTTCCTGATCGCATTGAGCGCCGCCTTCAGGAAGTAGGTGGTGCTGACTCCGGGGATCTCGACCGGGTACTGGAACGCCAGGAAGATCCCTTCGCGAGCCCGATCCTCCGGGGGCATGCTCAGCAGGTCCTTCCCCTCGTACAGCACCTCGCCGGCCGTCACCTCGTAGCTCTCCCGGCCCGCGATGACCTGCGCCAGCGTGCTTTTCCCCGAACCGTTCGGGCCCATGATGGCGTGAAGCTCCCCGGCCTTCACGGTCAGGTTCACGCCACGCAGGATCCCCGTGCCGGCGGCGCTCGCATGTAAATTCCTCACTTCCAGCATTCGCATGTCCTTATCTCGCGTGTCATTGCGAGCGACTGACCTTATCAGCCTCGCAATACCTCATGAGCCGATGGCTCACCAATGGGCATGAAAGTCCCTCGACTCTTCCTGTCATTCTGAGCGAAGTGAAGAATCTCGGAGACCCTTCGCTGCGCTCAGGGTGACAGTACGCATGACGAGAGACTTTCCACGCATTGACACCCCCTCTAGGTGTGTCTAGCCGACGCTCCCCTCGAGACTGACCCCCAACAACTTCTGGGCCTCGACCGCGAACTCCATCGGCAGCTCACGCAGGACCGTCTTGCAGAAGCCGTTCACGATCAAGTTGACGGCGTCCTCCGCCGAGATCCCGCGTTGCTTGCAGTAGAAGAGCTGATCCTCGCCGATCTTGGAGGTCGAGGCCTCGTGCTCCACCGTGGCCGTGCTGTTATTGACCTCGAGGTAGGGGAAGGTGTGAGCGCCGCACTTGTCGCCCAGCAGCAACGAGTCGCACTGCGAGTAGTTTCGGGCGCCGGTCGCCCCCTTGAGCATCTTCACCAGGCCGCGATAGGTGTTCTGCCCGTGGCCCGCGGAGATCCCCTTCGAGATGATCGTGCTCTTGGTGTTCTTGCCCATGTGGATCATCTTGGTTCCGGTGTCCGCCTGCTGGTAGTTGTTGGTGAGCGCCACCGAGTAGAACTCGCCGATCGAGTTGTCCCCCTGCAGGATGCAGCTCGGGTACTTCCAGGTGATCGCCGATCCGGTCTCCACCTGGGTCCACGAGATCTTGGAGTTCTTGCCCACGCACTTGCCGCGCTTCGTGACGAAGTTGTAGATGCCGCCCTTCCCTTCCTTGTCGCCCGGGTACCAGTTCTGGATCGTCGAGTACTTGATCTGGGCGCGGTCGAGGGCGATCAGCTCCACGACCGCCGCGTGCAACTGGTTCGTGTCCCGCATCGGCGCGGTGCACCCTTCGAGATAGCTGACGTAGCTCCCCTCGTCCGCGATGATGAGGGTCCGTTCGAACTGCCCGGTATCCTGCTGATTGATCCGGAAGTAGGTCGAGAGCTCCATCGGGCACCGGACGCCCTTCGGGATGTAGACAAACGACCCGTCGCTGAACACGGCGGAGTTCAAGGTCGCGAAGAAGTTATCGGTGTACGGGACGACCGACCCGAGGTACTTCTGGACCAGTTCCGGATGGTTTTGGACCGCCTCGGAGAAGGAACAGAAGATGATACCCAGCTCCGCGAGCTTTTCCTTGTACGTGGTCGCGACCGACACACTGTCGAAGACTGCATCGACCGCGACGCCGGCGAGCCGCCCCCGCTCGGCCAGCGGGATGCCCAGCTTCTCGAACGTCTCCAGCAGCTTTGGATCGACCTCATCGAGGCTCTTTAGCGTCTCCACGTTCTGCTTGGGCGCCGAGTAGTAGATGATGTCCTGGTAGTCGATGGGAGGGTACTTGATGTTCGCCCACTTCGGCTCCCCCTCCGACCGCTCCATCTTGACCCAATGCCTGTAGGCCTTGAGCCGCCACTCCAGCATGAACTCCGGTTCGTTCTTCTTCGTGGAGATCAGGCGAACAATGTCCTCGTTCAGACCGCGAGGCGCCGTATCAGATTCGATCTCCGTCACGAACCCGTATTTGTACTCCTGGTTGGCCAGGGCTTCAATTGTCTTCTGACTGCTGCTCATACTCGCTCCCCATCAGCATGCCTTCGGACCACACACGTCCGAGGCTTGCCGCCGTGCCCTTCCGCTGGTCTACGCGATTCCCGATAGTCAGATTGCCGCATTTTCATTATCAACAATGATTATAACCCTTTCAGTCAGATTTTTCCAGCCTTCTGTGCCTCTTTTGGTAGTGTGCTAGTTGTCGGAAAGATAATCGCTAGGAGCGAGCGCCCCCCACCCTCTCCGGCACCCCCGCCGGGCGCTCCGGCGTCATCGGGGAGGGGTAGAAGGTCGTCGCCGTCATCGTCGGCTGGTCGTAGACGAGGCCGCTGCGGGTGTAGGCCGAGAGCTCGTCGATCCGGGTCCACATCGTGATCGCGTCGAAGGGACAGACCTCGACACAGAGGTTACAGTACATGCAGAGGTTGTGGTCGATGAAGAAGGTGTCGGCCCGGCGCTCCTTCCCATTGCCGTGCCCGGTGAGCTCGATGCACCGGGTGGGGCAGACGACGGCGCAGAGGTTACAGGCGGTGCATTTCAGGGTCCCGGTCAGGGTGTCCACCGTGAGCACGTGGCGGTTGAGCGTCCGCAGGGGCTGGACCCGCTTCTCCTCCGGGTACTGGACCGTGATCGCGGGGGTGAAGAGATAGCGGAGGGTCACCCAGAGGGAGACACAGATGCTCTTGAGGCCCCAGACGAGGGTGGTCAGGTAGGCGCGCATCCTAGCCCTCCGGCCGCTTTGCGAGGGTGGTCTTCATGATCTGCGCCTGGAGGGTCAGGACGCCGTAGATCAGGGCCTCCGGGGTGGGGGGGCAGCCGGGGACGTAGACGTCCACGGGGATGACCAGGTCCACCCCCTTGACGACGTGGTAGCCGTCGTAGTAGAAGGGCCCCCCCGAGATCGCGCAGGCCCCCATGGCGATGACCCACTTGGGGTCGGGCATCTGCTCGTAGAGGGTCTTGATCCGGGGGGCCATCTTCTCGGTGACGGTCCCGGCGACGATCATGACGTCGGACTGGCGGGGAGAGGGGCGAAAGACGCCGGCCCCGAGGCGGTCGAGGTCGAAGCGGGAGGCGCCGGTCGCCATCATCTCGATGGCGCAGCAGGCGAGCCCGAAGGTCATCGGCCAGGGGGAGGACTTGCGGGCCCAGTTGACGAGCCAGTCGAGGCTGTGCGTCAGGACGTTCGGCTCGAAGCGGTTCGCGAGGAGGCTCATGGGGGGACTCCTTGTCTTATGTTCAGCTCACTATCATAACGTCATACCGAGGCCGCAACTCACCAGGGTGTGGACAGCCACTATACCATGACTGGCGGCTTTTTTCCACCACCCAATTTTGGATGCCTCCAATTATCTCTTTCAGCTCAGATTATGTGCCACGCGCCTTCCGTCTTGCTCTTTTCCTCCTATTTTTTTCTTTCCGCATTTCCTCTGGGCTTAGCGGCCCAAACCGTTTCTTGTGTTCTTGAATTTCCTCAACAAAGTCAATTGGCTCATTTGAGGGCACTCTGAATGTCCACCACGTTTGGCCGTTGTAATTTGTAATCGCGAAGTCACCATGGGTGATGATATCCATACCCAACAAGACATCTGCCTCTCCAATTGTTCCCTCTGAAACGCGGATCCCAAAAATTACTACATTATTTGGCAGATAAATGTTGAGCAGGTATGTATCAGTTTCGTATTCATGAACTTGATCGCCCGCACCAACAGCCTGAACGGTTACTCGTCCACTCGGCTGGAGGTTTAGATCCTGTGCGACCCTCCTTGTAATAACTGTGTTGGTCGCTCCAGTATCCCAAATGGCAACGTATTGCCTTTTGACTGGTTCAGGGGCTCCTGTCGCTGGATCATATACCTCACTGATAAGAACTTGATTTTCAAGTGTGTTACGAAGGCCAGTGGCCTTGGTAGTGAAACCGAACGTTGGCTGCTGGCGAAATTTCACGGCGGGATCTAGCGGCGGCAAAAATCAGGCTATCAACGAAACGCTACTCGTGAACGGTAACGCTGGACCTGTCGATCGGCGCTGGGCACGCAGTGTTGAAGCAAGAAATTCCCCAGCCCGTATTTCTTCTTCATCTCCTGATAGGCTGTTACCTCTTCATCAAAGACCCCTACTACCTCCTCACCTACGATGGCAATGAATTTGCCGTTGTAGCGCTTCACAAGTTCGTCTTCGTGGGCTTTGTAATAGCGGAATTCTCGGTCGAGCATCGGTTCCTCGCCTTTCCTCCCCGTCAGGGACTTTCTGTATACCCTATATTGTAATATGGGTCAAATTCTTTATTCGGTCAAGTTGGGTAATGGGTCAGTGTCGAAGGGGGCGATGTGACCGGAGGTGGCAAGCACTGCCCACGGTCAGCCACTCCTATCTCTGGCGCTGGAAGCGGAACGTTTCGGTCTTGTCGAGACCGCTCGCACGCATCGTCCACTCATGGGTCAGCTGGTCCTTGTCGGGGAAACGCATGACGAGCTTGTACATATGCGGTGCGTCCCGGCTCGGCAGGTTCGTCGCATCGACGAAGGAGAAGGCGAGGGACTTGTCATCTACGGCACCCTGCATGCGCGGCTGATTTCCCAGCAAGCAATAGTGGGTCATCATCAGTCTCTTTCCGTCTGAGTGGTACAGCGTCACCATGGTCGCCCCGTCGGACATCTTGAGCGTCTCCATGACAGCGGTGTTCGCGGCCGTGAGGTTGTACGAGACATCAACGACCTTCCCGTCGCTGTCCTTGCCGCGCCACTCACCGACGAGCGTCTTCAACCTGTCGAACCCCGGGGCGTCCTTCGTCTCCGACGGCGCGTACGAATCGGACCACACCTGCGACACCGACCCGACAGCGATGGTCAACGCGAATAGAATTGCGGCGAGCCGTTTCATCGTGCGCTCTCCTTTCGTCCTCGTCGCGCTCCCCAGCACGACGACAGGTTGATCATGTCCCACCTGCCCTGTTCTGCGACAGCCTCGCCAGAAACCTCCCGGTTCGCCACGCAGACGCTCGGTCGGAATCCGCCGAGGTCGAACGTCCTAGACGCCACCGGTCCCGCATCCCGACTTTTCGAGCGGGTCGATACCTCCTCGATCCGCAATCGATTATAGCATCTCGTTTGACGCGCGTGGGTTTCTCCGAGGATTGCCGGCTGTATTGGCCTATTCGAAGGCGGACGGCACATGCTATCGAGTGGGTGGGGTATTTGCCTTGCCGAAATGGTCTGTTGGTGCTACGCTTTGACGTACGCTAGGAGGTGAGACTGATGGCCAAGGTTCCCACGATCATTCCGATTACCGATCTTCGGCAGGATGCCGCAAGCGTCCTGAAGCGTGTCCGAAACTCCAAGCAGCCGGTCGTCATCACCCAGCGTGGCCGGGCGGCGGCGGTCATGCTGAGCACGGAGGCTTACGAGCGAGCCGAGCATGACCGACAGCTCCTCCGCCTCTTGGTGCGCGGCGACAAAGAGATCGCGGCCGGTAAGGGCTTCGATCTCGACGCAATCCTCGCGGAGGCCGATGCGCTTCTCGCGGAAGACTGATCTGTGAAGGTCCGCTTTACTCCGTCGGCCAGGACCCAGTTCCTATCGGCATTAACCTACATTCGTCAAGATAACCCCGCCGCAGCGAGACGCTTTCGAAAGCGGGCCGAGTCGGTCTTGCGAAGGCTTGAGAGATTCCCAAAGTCCGGGCGGGTGATCCCGGAATTTCCCGATCTGCCCCACCGTGAGCTCATAGTCGCCCCCTACCGCTTCTTCTATCGAGTCAAGGGAAGGACGGTCTGGGTCGTTGCCGTGTGGCACGGAGCGCAACTTCCTGCGGAGCCGGCCAGGGAGATGGGCGTCTAGCTAGTGTGTCTACAAGAAAGGCTGTTCCTGATCGCCGCTCACGGGCAGGACGCGTTTCTCCTGGGAGTCACCCAGGCGCTCGCCGCACTGTTTGCCGGCCAACAGCAGGCCATGGAGAGCCTTGACAAGTGATTGAAAAGACAGGACAATCGCCGCATCCCTTCGAAAAGGTGCTAACCATCACTGTGGAATGTGACGGAGCCAAACTCAAGGCAACTGGGAGAGTCCTGTTGATAGATTGCTGGGAGAAGGTTTCGTAGGAATCAAGGCAACCCCGCGTGCGGGGGGGTGATGGTGGGGGCTACGCCGGCCTGCCCGATTTTTGCAAGAGCGCCGCGCTCGCGGAGATCCACAAGCACGGCCACGTGCTCACCCCCGGGCGCTACGTGGGCGCCGAGGCGCAGGAGGACGACGGCGAGCCGTTCGAGGACAAGATGCGCCGGCTCACGAAGAAGCTTGAGGAGCAGCTTGCCGAGTCAGCACGGCTCGACGACGCCATCCATGAGAACTTGGCCATACTGGGATACGATATCAATGGGGAGTCGAAAAGATGAACCGTCTGATCGAAGAACACCGCGATGACTTGATCCGGGTGTGCGCCAAGTACCGCGTTCGACGGCTTGAGATATTCGGATCGGCACTCACGAACCGTTTCGATCCCCGTACCAGCGATCTGGACTTCCTCGTCGAGTTTCTCCCGCTCCACCCCGGTGAGTACGCCGATACGTACTTCGGCCTGCTGGAGGCATTGCGGGAGCTGTTTGCGCGGAACGTTGACCTGGTCATGACCGCTGCCATCAGGAATCGCTATTTCCTCGAATCGATCAACCGCAGCCGGACAGTGCTCTATGCGGCTTGAATCCAGAAAGCTCCTGGAAGACGTCAGGCAGGCCGTCGGGCTGATCCTTCAGTTCGCCGCAGGCCGAACCATTCATGATTATTCAGAGAATGCCCTCCTACGTTCGGGGATCGAGCGTCAGTTTGAGATTATCGGTGAGGCCATCAATCGACTGACTAGACTCGATGCTGCCATCGCGTCGCAGATCAGCCGGCGGCGGCGGATCATTGACTTTCGCAATATTTTAATCCACGGCTACGACCTTGTTGATACCAATGTCGCATGGGATGTGGTCCAGAACGATCTGCCGACGCTTCTGCGCGAGGTCGAGGCTCTGCTTCGTGAACGTGAGGCGCAGAGTTGACCACACGGGGCACCTATGAAACGCGTGATTTGCAAGGCGGTGAGACTCGCTCCGACAAGCCAACGGGATCGGTCGAACGCGGTGCCGCGACGCTCGTGATCAAGGGAGTAACAGCGCAAATCTGGGAGAATTACGGCGAATACTACTTGGACGAAGTCGTCGCAGGCAAAGTCTACGCTCAGGCCGAGGAGGCTGTTCAGCGCCGCGCAGAGGTGGAAATTCTCCGCTATGCAGCCTGAGCACTGGGTGCCTCACCTCCTTCGGTTAACCGAAGAGGAGTTCCCCAGCTTGAAATCACAATTTGTGACTTCAAGTTGGAGCGGTCTCCGCCGCGCCGCACCTTACGCCCTGTTCGTGACGTCCGTCGCGGGCCTCGGGCGGCTGCCACAGGTCTCGTTGCCCCTGGGAGAGTCTGCCGGGGTCCCGGTCGGTCTGTCGCTGATCGCCGCCCACGGACAGGACGCGTTCCTCCTGGTAGTCGTTCATTCGGTCGCCGCAACTCTTGCCGACAACAGACCGCGGAGAGCCTTGACAAGCCATTGGAAAGGCAGGAAAATCGCCCCACCCATGAAACGTTTTTGCGAGCCAGTCGGACTGACTTAACCAATCAATGGTTGGGGTGACAAGGGATAGCCGCTGATGCCGAAGGAAGCCAAAGCGAGAATTCTGATCAACGACCTTCTCCAAAGGTCTGGCTGGCGATTTTTTGACGACGAGACCGGTCCCGCGAATATTGCGCTCGAAGCACACGTCAAGCTAAAGAAGAAGACCCTCGAAGACCTCGGTGACGACTTCGAGAAGACGGCGAACGGCTACGTTGATTACCTTCTGCTGGGCGAACGCGGCTTCCCGATGGCCGTTCTGGAAGCCAAGTCGGAGAAGTTTGACCCTCTTGTTGGCAAGGAGCAGGCCAGAAAATACGCCCATTCCCAGAATGTCCGGTTTGTCATCCTTTCCAACGGCAATCTTCATTACTTTTGGGACCTTGAGCAGGGCAACCCAGTCCTCATAACCGAGTTCCCAACACGGGATTCTTTGGGGCACTTTCAGGCGTTCAACCCCAACCCGGATGCGCTCGTCGGCGAAAAGGTCGAGCCCGATTACATTGCGGTAACCCAGAATCCAAACTATCGGAACGATCCCCGCTGGCACGATGCCCGTCAACGTGACGGCTTCATCAGAGACGCGGAGCTGAAATTTCTTCGTCCCTACCAACTGCGCGCGGTAGCGGCGCTCCAGGATGTCGTGCGCAAAGGCCAGACGCGATTTCTGTTTGAAATGGCGACAGGCACCGGCAAGACATTGACCGCCGCCGCCGTCATCAAGCTCTTCATGCGAACCGGCAACGCCAAGCGCGTTCTGTTCCTTGTAGACCGCCTTGAACTCGAAAATCAGGCCTGGAAAACCTTTGTCCGTTTGCTAAAAAACGACTACCGCACGGTTATCTATAAGGAAAACCGCGACGACTGGCGCAAAGCAGAAATTGTGGTCTCCACGGTTCAAAGCCTCCAGTTCAACAACAAATACCGGCGACTATTTTCGCCGACTGATTTTGACCTGCTGATCTCGGACGAGGCACATCGCTCCCTCGGCGGCAACAGCCGCGCGGTGTTCGAGTATTTCATCGGCTACAAGCTCGGCCTGACCGCGACGCCGAAGGACTACCTTAAGGCAATTGACCCGGCAAAGATCAACGCACGCGATCCGCGCGAATGGGAACGCCGCCAACTGCTGGACACTTACAAGACATTCGGCTGCGAAAGCGGCACGCCGACTTTTCGCTACAGCCTCATTGACGGCGTGCGCGAGGGATATCTCCTCAATCCGGTCGTCGTGGACGCGCGGACGGAAATCACCACGGAATTGCTGGCCGAAGAAGGCTATTCCGTCATGCAGGAGAACGAAGACGGGGAATTGGTCGAACAGGCGTTTTTCGGCAAGGACTTTGAGAAGAAGTTTTTCTCGGACGAGACCAACCGCGTCTTCTGCGAGACGCTCTTGAAGAACGCGCTCCGCGATCCGTTGAGCGGGGAGATCGGGAAGACGATTGTCTTTTGTGTTCGGCAGGACCACGCGACCCGAATCACCCAAACGCTGAACGAAATGGCACACGCCCTCTTTCCCGGCAAGTACAACTCCGACTTCGCCGTCCAGGTGACGTCAAACGTGGACGACGCCCAGCAAATGGCCCTCAGTTTGGCCAACAACAACCTCAATGGCCACACTCGCTTTCTGGACGGCTATATCAGTTCAAAGACGCGTGTCTGCTGTACGGTCGGCATGATGGCCACCGGCTATGACTGCGAAGACCTCCTGAACATCGTGTTGCTTCGCCCGATCTTCTCGCCGACCGACTTCATTCAGATCAAGGGCCGGGGAACGCGAAAGTACACTTTTCGCTACAGCGACAAGCAAGGCGGTCAAGTTCAGGAACATGCCAAGTCAAAGGAGAAGTTCAAGCTCTTCGATTTTTTTGCTGTCTGCGAGTACTTCGAGGAGAAGTTCAACTACGACGAAGTGATCGAACTGCCGCCAGTGCGTCCGACCGTGCCAGGACTGCCACCGCCACTATCCCCGCCGGTCCCGCCCGGCTTTACCAGTGTGGGCCCCGACCCGCTGATCAAGTATGTTGAAAGCCCTGTCCCTGTCCACGGTATGAAGATTGACCGCAAGTTCTTTGAGAAGTTTGAAGATAAGGTGAAGGCCACGCCCGAGGTGCGCCAGCGGTACGAACGAGGAGACCTCAAAGGCGCGGAGGAGCTTGTCGTCACCGCACTGTTCAACAAACCGGAGGACTTCTTCAGCCTCGACAAGCTCCGCAAGGCCGTCCAGGCCGACCGCCGGATTACGCTCCGCGAGATCCTGGCGAAGGCCTTTGGCGAGATAGACCGTTTCAAGACCAAAGACGAGTTGCTCGAAGAAGAGCTGGCGAAATTCGTTTCCATCCACAAGCCGGACGCTGCCCACATGCCGGTTATCCGGCAGTTCTTCAAGGCTTACGTGACCGACGGCGCAGTCCGGACCATCGTGGACTCCCGCGAATTCCCGCTGCTGGCGGACAATCCCAAGGTATCGCTCGCGGATGTCCTCGCCCTGGACGAGTGGAGGGACGTTATTCCGGAGTACGTGAAGGACTACGTTTCGTTGAATGCTTTTGCGGCTTAGGAAAAACCGATGCTTGACGCACAAACCAAATCGAACATTGACTCCGCGCGCGACATCCTAGTCGGCAAGGTGCCCGACCCGAAATCGCAGGTCGAGCAAATCACCATCGCCCTGATCTACAAGTTCATGGACGACATGGACCGCCAGTCCGAAGAGCTCAGCGGCAAGGCGACGTTCTTCGCCGGCGCGTTCAAGAAATACCGCTGGGCCAATCTGCTCGACAAGCGGCTTGGCGGCCATGAGCGCCTGCTTCTCTATGCCGAAGGCATTGAGAAGATGAACGAGAACAAGAACATTCCCCAGCTTTTCCGGGACATCTTCAAGGGCGTATTCCTGCCGTACCGCGACCCCGAAACGCTGAACCTCTTCCTCAAGGAGATCGACGGCTTCATCTACGACCACAGCGAACGGCTCGGTGACGCCTACGAGTACTTGCTGAACGTCCTCGGCACGCAGGGCGACGCGGGACAGTTCCGCACCCCGCGCCACATCATCGATTTTATCGTCGCGATCGTTGCCCCGCAGAAACACGAAACCGTGCTTGATCCCGCCTGCGGCACGGCCGGCTTCCTCATCTCTGCCTACAAGCACATCCTGAAGCAGAACGAGAATCTCACCCCGGACGAACGCGCCCGGTTGATGACAAACTTTCGCGGCTACGACATCGCGCCGGACATGGTGCGCCTTTCACGGGTCAACATGTATCTGCACGGGTTCCCGAACCCGGTCATTCACGAATACGATGCGCTGACCAGCGAGGAGCGCTGGGATGAACGCTGTGATGTGATGATGGCCAACCCTCCTTTCATGACTCCGAAAGGGGGCATCCGACCGCACAATCGGTTTTCGATCAAGGCCAAGCGAAGCGAGGTGCTCTTCGCAGACTACATCGCGGAGCATCTGAATCCCGGCGGACGGGCGGGGATCATCGTTCCCGAAGGGATTATCTTCCAAAGCCAGAACGCTTACAAGAAGCTGCGCCGTGTGCTGGTCGAGAATTACCTTTGGGCTGTTGTCTCGCTTCCCGCCGGTGTGTTCAATCCGTACAGCGGCGTTAAGACCAGCATCCTGTTTCTCGATCGGAACCTGGCCCGGCGGACGGATGACGTGGTGTTCGTGAAGGTAGAGAACGACGGATTCGACCTCGGCGCTCAGAGGAGGCCGATCGAGAAGAACGATCTACCAGAAGCGTTCGAGATACTGGAGGGCTACAAGAAGGCTCAAGGAACACAAGAAAGTGAAGTGGCACTGACCGTGAGCCGCAAGCGTCTCCTCGAGTCTCCAGACATCAACCTCTCCGGCGACCGCTACCGCGTGGTCGCCGCCATCCATACCAAGTGGCCAATGGTGAAGCTCGGAGAGGTGTGCAGCCTCGAATATGGAAGCAGCTTGCCGGAGAGGAACAGAGTTCTCGGCCCATTTCCTGTTGTGGGATCCAATGGTATTGCTGGCTTCCATAAGGATTTCACCGTCAAGGGGCCGGTCATTGTGGTTGGTCGAAAAGGTTCCGCTGGTGAGGTC
>Ga0187893_10005396_pt1 | contig 22983 bp, 20 predicted proteins | sample MA1701074metaG_FD_139574 | JGI IMG/M metagenome (GOLD analysis project Ga0187893, IMG submission 139574) | White microbial mat communities from a basaltic lava cave in the Kipuka Kanohina Cave System on the Island of Hawaii, USA - MA170107-4 metaG ...
GCCGCAAAAGCGTAGGTGATGAACGCGCAGAACTCACTCGGGATTTCACATACGCGCATCGATTGCCCAAAGCCATACCATTCCGCATTCTTCAGGGGGAACTAGCTAGGTTGATCGCCCAAATCACCGGTTGTGGCCAGTTCCGCGCCGCCCTGCTTGTGCCGAGGGCGTTGTAGTACATGCGGTACTCGCCCCCGCGCCAGACGACTTCCGCTCCGGTGATCAAGCCGTAGTGTTCCGCCGCGTTTCGTCCGTCCCATTGAAAGTCGCGTCCACGGCCATACAGGGCGGTCCAGTCGACACCGTTCGTGGACGAAGCATACCAGTAGCCCGACGCGGCGAACTCTCTCGTTTCACTGGCGAATCGCTCTAACTCTTCATCGCGGTCGTTTGTGTACCACATCTCAAAGGCGGCCTTACGGGGATTCCAAATCACGGTGGGCTGGGATGAGGGTGCGATGGGGTGTTCCCTCATCAGCGAAGGCAACGGGTTCTTGCGTGACGGCTTCCACGAAATTCCGTTGCGCGAGGTCGCATGACCGATACCCCTTGTGACCGTCATCCCCCGGTCGTTTTGTGCGAGGCCGGAAAACCACATGTGGTAGATCCCGCCCCGACGCACTACCTCTGGATCGCTGAGGACGCCATCTTTTACCTGAGGCAGTGCCGGGAAAGCGTGCTGCACAACGAGCACCAGACCCGCCCAGGCGTAGGGTGACTCGGCCGCCGGCACCCTTGTAAAGCGCCGTCCCTCGCGAGAGAACGCGAGCCCGATCTGGTAGTAGGGAAAGCCGCGACGGATTGTGCGTCGTGTCGAGTTGCCGCCAGCATACCAAAGCATGTAGCGCCGGTCCGGTCGGGCGAACGGATCCTTGATCACGGAGGGAGTGTCTGTATTTGTGTAATCCCAGGCCGATCGCACCGAGCCGGGCTCGAGCGCCAGGCCGGGGTCGAGCGTCCAGGCGATCCCGTCCCGGCTTTCAGCATATTTGAGGCCGGTACGGGGCGTCGCGCCTTCGGTCCAGCCGGTGGCGAACCACATCTTCCACCGCTGGTCCTCATCGTCGTAGAGGACGCTCGCATCGGTCATGTGGACGCCAACCGGTCCTTGGGGCCTCACCGCAAAACCCGGCACGATGATCGGGTTATGCGGGTAGCGCTGCCATTGCGATGCGGGCGCGCCGATCCTGGGCGCGAAAGACGCCTGGCCGGAAGCGATGACCACGGCGAGGACGAGACCCGCTCCAAGGCCGGAGGCGACAACCACGGCGAGGACGATCGCGGCCTGGGTGAGACGGGGGCCCATCTCGAGAGGTGCATGCCCACATTGTCTTGAGCGGAGACTTGATTAGCCTCGGGACGGCGCAGGAATCCCGGCGGCTGTTTCCTCAATCAACTGATCGACGACCAACTTGAGGTCGCCCGTCTTCCGGAAGACCGCGAGTTGGCGGTCGGCGCTCGTGCCCTCAGCCATGATGCGGTAAGCGTACTCCACTTCCTTGCGGCTGCCCAACTCGTCGATGACATCACCGATGAACCACTCGATAAGCTCACGGATCAGGTCGCGGGCGGGCAGCTCCTCCTGTTTGCCGAAATCGATGAGCTTGCCATCCAGTCCGTACCGTACCGCCCGCCACTTGTTCTCCTCGATGAGGTCATACGGGTACACGCGGAACGTCATGTTGTCGCGCCGCAGCTTCCAGCACTTCGCGACGATGGCCTGGAAGATCGCGGCCACGCAGGCCGCTTCTTCCACGCGCGTGCAGACGTCGCAGATCCGGAACTCCAGCGTCGGGTACCTCCAGTTAGGGCGGACGTCCCACCAGAGTTTGGTGCCGTCCGGGATGCTGTTCGTCTTAGCCAGGATGTCGATCAGCGTCGTCATATCACCCCATGACTGGAACATCCTGGGAATCCCGGTGCGCGGGAAGTTGCGAAAGACGATGCTGCGATAGGACTTCAATCCGGTATCGCGGCCCATCCAGAACGGGGAGCTGGTCGACAGGCACAGCACGTGCGGGAGCATGTACCGGGCGACGTTCATCGCATCGATCAGAAATTCTCGATCTTCAATCCCGATGTGCACGTGCGTGCCGAAGATCAGCAACTGCTGCGCCAGCAGCTGCATGTCTTTCTTCACCCCGAGGTAGCGCTCCAGCGGGGTAATGGGCTGCGTCAGCCATGAGGAGAAGGGGTGGGTGCCCGCGGCCGCGATCTTTAGCCCTTTCTTGGCCGCCACGCCGGCAATCTCGGTGCGCAGGCGGACCAGCTGGGCTTGTGCCTCTGCCGCGGTCCGGCACACCGTCGTGCCGACCTCGACAATAGACTGGTGGAGCTCGGGCTTGATCTGCTCACGGAGAATCAACTGATCGCCCTCGAGGATCTCCGTGATGTACGAACGCAGCTCCCGCGTGTCTGGATCAATAATCTGATACTCTTCCTCGATCCCTATGGTGAACGAGGGAGGGTTCATCGCGTCTCTCCTCTCCCACGGCGCACTTCCGCGGTGTGTCCAGTGCTCAGCGCTTGTTGACGACGAACGTCGGTACCGTCGAACCACCTCCCGCTGATACGTTGAGTAAGGCTTCCGTCGACAGGCGTGTCATACAGCCGTCCACATACGCTCCGTAGAACGCGTAAGGATTCGTATCCAGCATCCGATCGGTGATCTGCACGCGCCCGTTGCTGAGGCTCGGATAGGACTCACTCGGCACGGCAACGCGTTCCTGCACCACCGTGGGTTCTGCCAGCCCGGCGCGCACCGCCCGTTCCCACTCCGAGGCAGAGGTCAGCCAGCCCAGCACGATGCCCTTGCCCCCGTATTCGTCGTTTGACTTGAGGACCAATCGCGCCCGGCCCTCCAGGACGAACGGGACCAGATCAACAGGTTCGCCGCGCCACATGGTCTTTCGCTCGGCTAGGCGCCGCGTCCACGGAATGTGCGTGTCGATGACGGCGCGTTCCTCCGCCGAGAACACGTATGCGTTCGCCTCATCGCTCAGCACGGCGAGGCTCGCTTTCTTGTGCAGGATCTTGCAGCGGAACGGATTGACCATGCAGACCGCGCCATCGCGCACGGCGCGGACCACCGGATGATCGATCCCCCCTCGATCAATCAGCTCGCTCAAGAGCACGCGCTTGTAGATGAGGGTGATCGTAAAGTCACCCGCGCGCAGCCGGCCGCCCCGATACTCGACCTCCCGCGGGTCGGCGATGACGGAGTCGAGCCCCTGCGAGTGGAAGTAGTCATCGAAGAGTACGAATTCACTGTACGTTGGCACCTCCCGCCAGTCGAGGATGGCGATGCGCGGCGCCTCCCGGCGGCCGCGCCACCGCTGAAAGGCGTCCACCAGAACGTGTAGGACGCTGTGCCGCGCCTGCAGGGGCCGCACTTCATAGTCGCGCAAGAACTCGCGCATGATGGGCAGCGCGTAAAATACCTCGGATAGGACATCGTTGTAGGCGACCGCCGCCGGCGTCTCCGCGTTGTACTCGGTGAAGCGCAGGTCCTCGGCGCCGGCGCCAAATGCGTCGAGCCGTGAGGTAGGACTGTACGAGGGGAACCCCGGATCGTGCTGCACCAGGAGTTCCTCCCAGTCGGTCAGGCCAAACTGGGCGCGAAAGCCTGGATCGGCGACCGCGGCGCGGTGCGCTTTCTCCAGGGCGCCCAGCAGGACAAGCGATCGCGCCTTGAGGAGGTCATACTGCGCCGGGCTCAAGAAGCGCGGTCGCAGCACCGTGCAGATGGGGCGCTGACCGAAGAAGAGCCCGCGCCGCTGGAGCTGATCGTCGAGCCGGCCCTGCGAGTCCGCGGCCAGGTCGTCGGTCAGCAGGTCATGATACCTGTCGATCGCGTCCCGCAACACCATGTCCTACGCTCCGAAGGCTGCGGGGTAGACCATTCGCGGCGGTGCGGAACGCTTCCCCTGCCGGACGTTAGCGGCCGCCCGAAGGCCTGATCGCATAGTGGAGGATCCCATCACGCCGCTCGATTGAGAGCCGTCCTTCCGCTTCCAACAGGTCAAGGTGGCCGATGACCTCGGAGAGCGCGAGGAACAGATTGAACTCGTCGACCGAGGGATACCAGGCTGCCGCCAGCTCTCGCAGCGTCCATGCGCGGCCCCCCAGCGTCCCCGCCAGCATCTCCTTCCGCTCCTCGTGATGCTGCATGATCTCGCGAACGCGCGCGACGGGATCGACGATGGGCTCGCCATGCCCGGGGTAGGCGATCTGCGGCGCGAGCGCCTCGATCCGGCGCAGGGAGGTCAGATACGCGGGCAGGGTTGGCAGTCTATGGCCCGCGCTGTCGAACTCGATGATCGGGTTCGGGCTGATCTCCTCGAGTAGGAGATCTCCAGAGATCAAGGTCCCGCCGTCCCTCAGGCAGATGTGGCCTTGAGCGTGGCCCGGGGTATGAAGGACCTCGAGGTTACCCGAGCGGAACTCGATGCGGTCTCCCTCGTCGACCATTTGTGTGGGCGTGATCGGATCCAAATGCTTGCGATACCGCCGAAAAGCCTCCAACAGCATGTCAGCAAGGTCCGGCGCAAACCCCGCCTCCGCGATCAGCGTCCGCAGCGGCCCGACAAACCACCGCTCCCCGCGCAGCTTGGGGAGATCTGCGCCGTGGGCGCAGATCTCGATGTTTGGGGCGGCGGCCGCGATGGTGCCCGCCAGGCCGAAGTGATCGATATGCCCGTGCGTGATGATCAGCCGGTCGATATCCCGCACGGTGGTCCCGGCACGCGCCAAGCCTGACTCGAGGGCGGCGCGGGCATCGTCGGTCTTGGGGCCGCAGTCCACGAGCGTGACCGGGGGGCCGGGTAGCAGGTACGCGTTCACCGGACCGACCGGGTAGGGTGTGGGCAGGACAAGGGGAACGATCAGCATGCGGCGGGGTGAGGATTCGGATGCCTCGTTGCAATCCCTGCGCCGCACCGCCTATACTGGCAGGACCGGCCCGGCGCGCTCGCCTTGGGCCGTACGATGACGCGACCACGACGCCCTATCGCGGGCGGAGCCTTCGAAGACGTCGCGGGCGAGATCCCGCGGCGTCGCTGGGGCGCGCGCCCCAGCGAGCGGTTCCTGGGGCCGCTGATGCTCGCCCCCGCGGTACTCTACATCGTTCTACTGGTAGCGGGTCCGCTCGTGTTCGCTCTCTACCTGAGCGTGAGCAACGCGACCACTGGCTCCCCGACGCTGGAGTTCGTGGGCCCGGCGAACTTTCTCCGCGCGATGCAAAGCCCGATTTTCCGCTCGGCGCTGACCAACACGTTCCTCTTCACCATCGTCGCCCAGGTGCTCGTGATGATTCTCGGCAATATTACCGCCCTGGCCCTGCAGCAGCCATTCCGGGGGCGTTCTCTCGCGCGTTTTCTGATCCTTCTTCCGTGGGCCACGCCGATCTCACTGGCCGCGATCGGCTGGAAGTGGATGTTCGACTCCCTCTACAGCGTCGTGAACTGGATGCTCAAGGTGGCGCACATCATCGGACCGACAGATTTTCCACAGTGGCTGGGGGTGCCGAGCCTGGCCATGGCGTCGGTCATCACCGTCCATGTCTGGCGCACGTTTCCGTTTTCGGCCGTCGTGATCCTGGCCGGGCTGACCTCAATCCCCCAGGAAGTGTTGGACGCTGCCGCGGTCGACGGCGCCGGCTACCTGCAAAGGCTTTTTCACATACTGATTCCGATGTTGACGCCGATTCTCGCCATCGCGTTCCTGTTCGGCACAGTGTTCACGTTCACGGACATGGGCGTCGTGTACATCCTGACGAACGGGAACCCGTTCAACACGACCCATGTACTCTCGAGCTGGGCCTTTCAGGTGGGGATCATCGCCGGCGATCTGGGACAGGGCGCGGCCGTGGCGCTCTTCCTCTTGCCGGTGCTGCTGATCGGGGCGATTACGATGCTGCGGTTTGCCAGCCGCGCCGAGACGGGAGTGTAGATGGCCGTCGCCGAGCGCAGGATCGGGCCACCGCTAACCGCCCTGAGAATCGGCGGGCGCGCCCTCCTCTACCTGACGGTGGTCATCGTGACCTTCCTGGCGTCGTTCCCGTTCATCTGGATGCTCATCACGGCCTTCAAGCAGAACAGCGACCTATACAACATCAAGAACAACCCCTTCATCTTCAACGCGCCTCCCACGCTCTTTCACGTCCAACTGCTCTTCAGGGAAACGCTCTTCTCACAGTGGCTCGTGAACACCGCACTGGTCGGCGGGGTGGTCGTCATCATTACGCTGCTCGTCGCCGTCCCAGCCGCCTACAGCCTGGTCCGGCTGACCGGACGGTGGGGACAGCGGGTGGGCATAGGCATCTTCCTGACGTATCTGGTGCCACCATCGCTCCTCTTCATTCCGCTCGCCCGGGTCGTCGCCGAGTTGAGCCTGCAAGATAATCTGTGGGCGCTCGTCCTGGTGTACCCCTCGTTCACGATCCCATTCTGCACCTGGCTGCTGATGGGGTTCTTCAAGACCATCCCGGGTGAGCTCGAGGAGGCCGCGATGGTAGATGGCTGCACGCGCCTGGGAGCACTGTGGCGGATCGTGCTTCCGATCTCGGTGGCAGGGCTGCTCACGGTGGTCATCTTTGCCTTCACGCTCTCGATGCAGGAGTTTGTCTATGCGCTCACCTTTGTCTCGCCGTCGGCGCAGAAGACCGTGAGCATCGGCGTGCCGACCGACCTGGTTCGCGGTGACGTCTTCTATTGGGGATCGCTCATGGCCGGGGCGCTGATCGCGAGCGTGCCCGCGGCGATCCTCTACAGCCTGTTCCTTGACCGGTTTATTGCAGGATTGACGGCGGGAGCGCTCAAATAAGTGAACTTGGGAACAGTACGTCTGGAGCATGCGTATTCGAAATGCCGAGGTCGATGAGGAGGTGGGTATCACGTGAAGGACGAGGAACCAAGCAAGTGGGTACGAGTTTCCGATAACCGCTGGAGGCGCGTCACCCGCCGCGACCTGCTCAAGATCGCGGCAGCAGGGGCCGCGGCCGCCAGCGTCGGGCCGTTTGCCAACATTCAGTTCGCGTTCGCCCAGCAGCGCCGGCTTACCATCCTGCACTGGAGCCACTTCGTCCCGGGCTACGACCGGTGGTTCGATGGAGAGTACGTGAAAGAGTGGGGCCGCGCGAACAACACCGAAGTGGTCGTCGATCATATCCCGTTCGGACAGATCCCGGCCCGCGCGGCCGCGGAGGTCGCCGCCCGCAGCGGCCACGACCTCTACCAGCACATCTCGCCGCCCCCACAGTACGAGCCCGAGGTCGAAGATCTCACAGACCTCAACGAACCACTAATCAAGAAGTATGGGCAGATCGAGCTCGCCAAGAAGAGCTCGTACAACCCGAAGACGAAGAAGTGGTTCGGCCTGTCCAACTCCTGGGTCCCCGACCCCGGCCACTACAGGAAGGATCTGTGGGACGAGGCGGGCTACGTCCCGGATTCGTGGGACAACGTGCTGCTGGCGGGCCGCAAGCTCAAGGCGAAGGGCGTGCCGGTCGGCATCGGAATCGCAAACGACATCGATGCCAACATGGTCATGCGCGACATCATGTGGAGCTTTGGGTCCGCGATCCAGAACGCGAGCTCCGAGGTCACCATCAACAACAAGAACACCGTCGAAGCGATCAAATACGTTCGCGCACTGTTCAAGGAAGCGATGGACCCCGAGGTTCTGGCCTGGGACGCGTCCTCCAACAATCGGGCGATGCTGGCGGGTAAGGTCTCGTACGTGTTCAACGCGATCTCGATCGCGCGAACGGCCGAGAAGGACTTTCCGCAGCTCTCGCCGCAGATTCAGATCTGGAAGCCGCCGCGGGGGCCGAACAATCTGGGCGGGAAGCGGCTGGGCGCCCAGCACGTCATGCTCGTGTACACGATCTGGAAGTTCCTGCCCGACGACCGCAAGCGGCTGGCCAAGCAGTTCCTGGTCGACTTCATCAACAGCTGGAGCCGGGCGTTCAAGGCCGCCGAGCTCTACGAGTTCCCGTCGTTCACCGGGACCGTGCCCGACGTGCGGGCGCAGGTGATGACCGACGCGGTTGCGGCCCGGTTGGAGAACAACCCGGGCAAGTACCGCGAGCTGGCCACGGCCACCCAGTGGAGCACCAACGTGGGGCACCCCGGCTACGCCAACGCGGCGGAAGGAGAGATCTTCGACACAGGCATTCTGCCGCAGATGATGGCGCTCGCCGCAACCGACAAGATGAGCGCGGAGGACGCGGCCAAGTGGGCCGACGCTCAGATCAAGCCAGTCTTTGCGAAGTGGAAGGGGCGCGGCCTGATGTAGCGCGCTCGAGTGCGAGAGGGTGGAGCGCCCCGCGAGAAACCGCGGGGCGCTTCGCTTGCGCCCGCCTCGGAGAACGCATGATGAAAAAAAGCGCTGACGCCCGGACAGCCACGCTGCCAGACTATCTGCGGCGGGGTTTGGCGCTGGTTTTGTAGGGATCCACTGGACTTCGAGGAGGAGGCGCCGCAGCTTCTAAAGCGTCTCAGAATCTTCAAGCCGCGCGTCACCTGCTTTCACGGCTTGACCGCCTTCCGGGGATTTGCTCGGTACGCGCTGAATGATGCTTCTGTGGAGTGGTCGCTGGGGGCTCAGCCCACGAGTGTGGGCCCGACACGGCTGTTTGTCGTGCCCAACCCCAGCCCCGCGAACGCGCACTTCTCGCTTGGTGATCAGATATCGTGGTATGACAGGCTTGCGACATACCTCAAGGAAGGCCGCCCCGAACGTCCGGGCGAGGAGAAACCATACACTATGGACGCCGAGAAGACGTTCGCCTCTGTCGCGGATGAGCTCAGGAAAGACCGCAGAGTCGGCACGGCCAGGATGTTTGGGGCCGCGGGACTTAAGGTTAGCGACAAATACTTCGCCATGCTCTACAAAGGCCGGCTAGTCGTCAAGCTCCCCGGCGAACGGGTGTCGGCGCTTGTCGAGTCTGGTGATGGAGAATACTTTGATCCCGGCCACGGCCGGCTGATGAAAGAGTGGGTCTCGCTGGATCCCCGGCTCGCGCGCCGATGGCGGGGCCTGGCCGAGGCGGCCCGGGATTTCGTTGCGGAGTCCACGGCCGGCGGGCGGCCCGCTGGCTCGAAGCGGGCGTCGAAAGCCAGGCGACGCCCCTCGAAAGCGAGATAACCATGGAGCTGTACGAGGCCATGCGGACGACGTTCGCCGCGCGGGAATTCACGGATGACCCTCTGCCGGACGATGTCCTTCACAAGATTCTGAACAACGCACGCTTTGCCCCTAGCGGCGGCAACCGCCAGGGATGGCGGGTGATCGTCATTCGCGACCGAGCGACTCGAGAAGCACTGGTGGAGTTGACCGCCCCCGCTGCCAAGCGGTATGCCGCCCAGGTTCGTGCCGGCGAGAATCCGTGGAACACCATCGATCCGACTTCTGTCGATCCCGCGACCATAGAGCGCACGCCGCCGCCAGCCCGGCTGACCGAACCGATCCTGCGGGCGGCGGTCGTTCTGGTGGTCTGTGTGGATCTCAAGGTGGTCGCCTCGATGGATCAGTATCTGGAGCGCGTGGGGGTCATCAGCGGCGCGTCAATCTACCCGTTCGCATGGAACGTCCTGCTGGCCGCGCGGGAAGAAGGTTTTGGCGGAAACATCACCACGCTGGCGGTTGCGCAGGAACCGAAACTGCGGGAACTTCTGGGTATCCCACCGCACGTGGCGGTCTGCGCGGTCATGCCTCTCGGCCGGCCGGTTAACAGGCTGAGAAAGCTCAAGCGAAAGCGCGTTTCTGAGTTCGCGATGCTCGAACGCTGGGACGGTACACCACTGACGAGGAAGACGCGATGACACTAGATATCAACAGCACCCACACCGTTGAGGTCGGCTATGACGAGTTCTGCGGTGCGCTCGCGGCGCGCGATCTCCAACCCCTGTGGAAGATCTCGAAGCAGCTGATGCCGGACGTGCCGCTGCCGACGACCCAGCCGTGGCTGTGGAAGTGGGCCGACATCCTCCCGCTGGCCAAGCGGGCCGGTGAAATCGTGACCCTTGACCGAGGGGGCGACCGGCGCGTGCTCGCGTTCGCGAACCCCGGCCTCAAGGGGCTCCCCTTTACGAGCACGACATTGTGGGGCGCCATTCAGTACCTCGGGCCGCGGGAATCGGCACCCGCGCACCGGCACACGCCGTCCGCGATGCGCTTCGTCATGACCGGCTCAGGCGCGTACACGACCGTGAATGGCGATGCGGTGCACATGGAGCCGGGTGATCTGATTTTGACCCCGATCTGGAACTGGCACGATCACAACAATAGCGGCGACGAGCCGGTGGTCTGGTTCGATGGCTTGGATCTGCCGCTGGTGACGACGCTCGAGTCCATTTTCTTCGAGAACCATGCGGATCTCCGGCAGCGGGTTGAAGGGCACGATCTCTCGGAACGCACCTTCACGGGCGTGGGCCTGCGCGAGATTGGGGCAGCGGCACCGCCGGAACACTCGCCTCTGCTGCGTTACCCGTGGGCCGACACGGACCGGGCGCTGGAAGCGCTCCATAAGGCGCGGGGCGGGCCGGTGGCGAGCCTGGAATACACCAATCCATTGTTGACGCGAACATATGTTCGGTACTATGATCGGATGCGCAGCCATGAGTCGTTCAACCAATGACCTCTTTCCAGATAGCGATATGTCTGAGGTTCCGCAGGCATCAACACCGCGCCTGTTTCGCGCGACCGGTCGCCGCATCACTCCGCATGCTGAATGGGTCGAGATCAACGTCAAGTCCGTCATCAACCGCGTCCAGGGGATGGGGTTCGACTGGTCGATCAACCCGTACAGGGGATGCGCGCATAATTGCTGCTATTGCATGTCTGGAGATACGCCCATCCTCATCGGAGATGGTACGACCAGACCGCTGCAAGATGTCCGTACGGGTGACGTAATCTACGGAACTCTCCTAAATGGACGTTACCGTCGATACGTGAAGACGCCCGTGATGGCCCATTGGAGTGTGGAAAAGCCAGCCTATCGGATCTCCCTCAACGACGGTACGGAGCTTATCGCAAGCGGAGACCACCGGCTTCTTACCGACCGTGGTTGGAAATTCGTAACAGGTACTGAGCAAGGCTGCAATCGCAGGCCGCATCTCACCACGGGCAACAAGCTTATCGGAGTCGGCGCGTTCGCTAAGCCTCCGTACAAGGACACGGATTACCGGCGCGGCTATTTATGCGGGATGATAAGAGGAGATGCTTACCTGGCAAGTTACAGCTATTTCCGCGAGGGCCGCAAATCGCACTACAATCGATTCCGACTTGCACTGACCAATGGAGAGGCGCTTGGGCGAGTGCAGGGGTACCTTCAGGGCTTCTCTGTTCCCACCACCCGCCATCCTTTTCATGGCGGGCCAGCGTCGACCATGCCTCTGCACGCGATTTATGCTTCTGCTCGCGGTCCCGTGGAGGATATTCAGCGCATCATCGGATGGCCCTCGACGCCACCCTTGAACTGGTACAAAGGGTTTCTGGCAGGCATTTTCGATGCGGAGGGCAGTTACAGTCAGGGTATCCTACGCCTCACGAATACCGATCCCATTCTGATTGATTGGATCACTTGGGGCCTTCGATTGCTTGGTTTCACGTTTGCCGTCGAGTCCCGTTCGAAGGGACGTCCAAGACCGTTGCATTCTGTCCGGCCCCTCGGTGGTCTTCGTGAGAATCTTCGCTTCTTCCACACCATCGGTCCAGCTATCGACCGCAAGTGCAACATTATCGGTACGGCCCTGAAGTCCGATGCCCCGCTGGGCGTGGCGGCTATCGAACCCATCGGCGTGCGCGACCTCTTCGACATCACCACAGGAACCGGTGACTTTATCGCCAACGGAGTCGTGAGCCACAACTGTTTCGCCCGCGTCACCCACTGGTACCTGGATCAAGATGGGGTCAACGATTGGTCATCGCGCATCTTCGTAAAGGTGAATGCCCCGGAGGTTCTGAGGCGTGAACTTGCGCGGCCGTCCTGGCGTCGCGAGGAGGTGAACATCGGGACCGCGACCGACCCGTATCAGGCCGCGGAAGGCAAGTATCGCCTCACGCGGCAGATACTGGAGGCATTGCGAGACTTCGACACACCGGCCGCGCTCATCACCAAGTCCGCGATGGTCGTCCGGGACAAGGATGTGCTGGCTCAGCTGGCGCGCGGTCCGGGTGCGGCTGTGTGTTTTAGCTTCACGACCGTTGATGATGAGATCGCGCGTGAGGTCGAGCCGGATGTCCCGCCCCCCATGCGGCGCATGGAAGCCATGCGGGCGCTAACGGACGCTGGGATCTCCGCAGGCGTGATTCTGGCTCCCGTCTTGCCGGGTATCACGGATAACGAAGAGCATCTGACCAGGGTTGTACAGGCGGCAAAGAATCACGGCGCGCAATTCCTTTCCGCCAACCTGCTGCATTTGGGGGACGTCGTTCGGCAAGCGTACTTCCAGTATCTCGAGAAGAGCCATCCGGATCTCATTCCCGAGTACGAGCGGCTCTACCCGAAGCGCTATGCTCCCCGCGCCGACCAGCAGCGGATACACGATATGGTCAAGGCGATCAAATCAAGGCTCAACTTCGACAGCTCCCGAGCCGCCTCAACGGGCAGGCCGCACATAGAAAACAAGAACGTCGAACCAACCCAGCTTTCGCTGCTCTAAAAAGGCCAATGGCGCTCAGAGTAAATGCCAGTACCGGTAGGCCGTACCAGGGCGAAAGATCGTAATCCCCACCATCCGTCCGCTCGCGTCTACCTGAAACGCGATGCCAAGCGGGTCGTAGATTAGCCGGGTCTGGTAGCGCTCCGGGACGTTTTCCGCGGTAGGGGGCCCGTAGGCGCGCAGCACGGCGGCGCGCGTGGAGTCCATGCTGATGCCCCGATCGGTCCTGTACGCACGCCCGATTCAACTTGTCGTCCGCCGCCGGCGCAGTTGTGGGGCTCGCCAGGACAAGAAGCACGACCGTCAACCAGTAGAGGCCGCCACTGTAATGCGCGCGTCGCATAGACCCGCCCTATCCGGCCGTTATGCCACCGTCGACCACTACTACCTGCCCGGTGGTATAGGCTGAGGAGGGAGCCACCAGGCACAGCGCCGCGCCCAAGAGATCATCCGTCGTCCCGATTCGACGTAGGGGAATGCGATCGATCAGCGCCTGCCCGCCGTGGGCGATCACCCGTTCCGACATGCGTGTGGTGATCCATCCGGGCGCGAGCGCGTTGACCGTGATCCCGTGCCGCGCCCATTCGATTGCCAGCTGGCGGGTCATGGCGATCAAGGCGCCCTTGCTCGCCGCATACCCGGCCACCGCGACCAGCTCAGGCGGCGATCCGCGCAGGCCCGCCACCGACGCGACATGGAGGATGCGGCCGTAGCGACGCGCGATCATCCCTTTGGCCACCGCCTGGCACATGAGAAACGCGCCGGTCGCGTTGGCCTCGATGACCTCCCGCCATTTTTCAAGCGGCATCGACTCGGCCGGCGCACCCCACGTCCGTCCGGCCGCGTTCACGAGAATAGATACATCACCAATGGTATTCTCGGCGGCTTCCACCGTGCGCGCGACCTGCGCGGCATCGGCCACGTCGGCGGCAAACGCCGCGCAATTCACGCCCGCCTCGCGAAGGGCTTGTTCGGCCGGCGCCAACCACTCGACCCGCCGCGCCACAATGGCGACGCGCGCGCCAGCCTCCCCCAGCGCCCGCGCGATCTCGAACCCGATCCCGCGAGATCCGCCCGTGACCACCGCCCCGTGACCGCCGAGGCTGAAGAGCCGTTCGAGAAGCCCCTTAGCCATTGCCCGCGATCTTCCTCGCCGTTCGGCGACGGGTATGCTGAAAGAGCTTTCGAAGCACCGCGATCTGGCCGACGTGGTAGGCGATGTGGGACGCGCAGCCCAAGATGAGCTGGGCGGTGGTGTAACGTGACGGCCGGCGGATGCCGAAGCGCCGTGCCAACGTGGCGTCGTCGAGCGAGGCGATCAGCCTGATCAGAGAGACGTGGAGCCGCGAGGCTTCGTTGACGGCGCGCCGCCATCCACCCCCACCACCTTGCCCGGCGGGCCAGGCTTGTTTGATCGATTTCGCCCGACCCTGCAGATAGTCCAGCGTGAAGCGAGACCAGTAGGCAATGTGGTTGACCTCTTCCCAGATCGAGTGAACGTTTGGGGTAGGCTTCCAGGTCGCTTCCTCAACCCCCACGCCTTTCAGGATCTTGATCAGACCGGAATTTCCCCAGTTGCCGCGTCCCGCGGTGTCCGTCGTGAAGACCGCCAGAGCGTGTGCAAGTGTTGTGCGCGGATTGGCTTGAGCCATAACGTTGTGGACTCCTCTCCGGAAGGTCGGCTTCGGTGTCCTTTTCTCGGCATCGGTGTTGCGCTCCCGCCGTGCCACGCACGCCGGCCAGTCCGCCGCAACCCCACATCATCATTCGTCGATGAAAATGGCCTTGGGCAGCATGCAGTGGGCGCCTCGGTAGCCGTTGACGAGCTGCGTGATCTTGACGTCGACCGCGTTGCTGCAGAGGCAGTAGGCCTGCTCGTGTGCCAGCCCGCGCGTGCGCACGAGGTGGGCGATCATTTCCCGCAGCGCGATTTTCACCGCGTCGTCCAGATCGGGATCGAACCCCATGGTGATGTAATGCGTGGGTGTTTCTGCGTGGGGCAGCTTGAGGCGCAAATCCTTACGGACGATGAGACGGAAGGTGCCGGTAAGCGCGGTCTCGATCGCGGTTTGATCCACTTCACCATCGCCCTGCGCGCCATGGCCGTCTCCGACCGAGAACAGGGCGCCGCGGTTCCAGATTGGAAAATACGCGGTAGTCCCGGCAACGAGTTCCTTGTTGTCCATGTTGCCGCCGTGCTCCAGCGGAAACTGGCTGGTCACACGGCCGTATGAAGGCGGTGGCGCGACACCGAAGTTGCCGAAAAAGGGCCGCAGGGGAACCTCTATGCCCGGGATCCACCTGGCGACATTCCGCTCCCTGTCGAGATCGATGATGACCCTCCAGGCGTAGGGAAAATCTTCGGGCAGGGTACCCTTCAAGGGTAGGATATGATTGCGGGCCCAGTCTTGACGGAGGCTGATCTCTAGGATCCGCACCTCCAGCACATCGCCGACCTCGGCGCCCTCGATCGCGATGGGCCCGGTCAGGATGTGCGGTCCCGGCCCCTGCACGACCCTGGCGTGGATTTCGAGCAGTTCAGGAGGTATCCGATTCTTCTCCTCCGGGATGTTGTCCGGAGGTCCGGACACCGTATGGACCGTCACCTCGTCGCCCGCGCGGATCGTCAGGATGGGACGCAGCGACGCATCCCAGAAGCCCCAGTGGACGGTCTCGGGCGACGACCTCAGTTCGAATCGCTCCATGAACACCTCCCGCGAACTTTGCGACGTGAGCACCGGCCACGCCGGTTTCTGCGCCCTCCCGTGCCGGCCCTGCGGCACGGCGGGTGGAACCGGGCGGTGCAGGAAGCGATAGGCCTGCGGAGTAGCGTGTATTCATGGTCCTGACCGCTCCCCGGCCTGTTCGAACCGAGACCATCCCGGCTCTGTTCTTCGAGCAGGCGGCCCGGCGCGGAAAGCACGTGGCCCTACGTCGTAAGCGGTTTGGCATCTGGCACCGCATCACCTGGGAGGACTACGCCGCGCAGGTTCGCCTTGTCGGCCACGCGCTGCTCGCGCTCGGTGTGCAGCCCGGAGAGCGCGTCGGCCTCATCGGGGAGAACCGGCCCGAGTGGGTGATTTGCGATCTGGCCATCCAAAGCCTCGGGGCGGCGACGACCGGAATCTACACGACGAGCAGCCCCGAGCAGGTCCACTTTGTCCTGGACAACGCGGGGTGCCGGGTGTTCATCGTCGAAGGTGAGGAACAACTGGATAAGGTCCTCGAGATACGCGACAGGCTCCCCTTGCTAGAGCATATTGTTGTTATGGATCCCGAAGGCCTGCGCACCTTCCAGGACCCGCAAATGGTGATGTGGGACCAGCTTCAGCGGCTCGGAGAGGATCATGCACGCCGCAATCCTCACGCCGTGGACGAACGGCTGTCGGCGATTAAACCCAACGACATGGCGGTGCTGATCTATACGTCAGGCACGACGGGCCCGCCCAAAGGGGCGATGCTCACTCACACCAACATCATTGCCGGGACCGAAGTGCTGACGGCGGGATTTACGTTTCTGGAGAGCGACGAAGTGTTGTCCTATCTACCGTTGTGTCACATTGCCGAGCGGCTCTTCTCGATGTTCCTGCCGGTGCGGTGGGGTTATACCGTCAACTTCGTCGAGAACATCGACACCGTGATGGAGAATCTGGCCGAGGTCTCCCCGACCGTTCTCTTTGGAGTGCCGCGGATCTGGGAGAAGCTCTACTCGGCCATCACGCTGCGTGTCCGGGAGAACGACCCAATCAAGCGGTGGGCGTACGCGCTCGCCATCGCGGTTTCGCGGTGGAAAGTTCGACGGGACCTCGCAGGCAAGCCCATTCCGCTGCCCGCCCAGGCTGCGGTGCGTTTCGCCGATGCGCTTGTGCTGCTTCCGCTGCGGCGACGCCTGGGACTTCATCGGACCCGCGAGGTCGTCTCGTCGGCGGCCCCCATTGCGCCGGAATTGCTCGAGTACTTCATGGCGCTGGGCGTGCCCATCTTCGAGGTCTACGGACTCACCGAAGCGACGGGGGCGGTCACGGAGAACCAGCGGGGCGCGATCAAACTGGGCACCGTTGGACGGCGTGTGGCCGGGGTCGAGGTCCTGCTCGCGCCGGATGGTGAGATCCTCGTTCGCGGGCCCTCGGTCTTCGCGGGCTACTTCCGCGCGCCGGAGGCCACCGCTGCCGCTCTTCGGGACGCCTGGCTGCACACCGGCGATGTAGGCGTGCTAGACGGGGATGGATTTCTGAAGATCACCGATCGCAAGAAAGACCTGTTCATCACCGCCGGAGGCAAGAACATTGCTCCTCAGTACATCGAAAACAAGCTCAAGGCCAGCCCCTTCATCAATGATGCTGTGGCGATCGGCGACGGCCAACGCTACATCGTGGCGCTGATCGTCATCGACGAAGAGCACGTGACGAAGTGGGCACAGGACCGCCGCATCCCGTTCACGACCTACGCGGATCTCGCGGGCCGGGCGGAGGTGCGCGACCTCATTCAGGCCGAGGTGGAGACCGTGAACAAGACGGTCTCCGGGCCCGAACAGGTGAAGAGGTTTATCATTCTCCCTAAGCGCCTCTACATGGAAGATGGTGAGGTCACCCCGACCATGAAGGTCAAGCGAAAGACGATCATGGAGAAGTACGGCGACGTCATCGCTTCCCTCTACCGGAACTAGTCTCCCTTCGATCTCGCGCCTCGTCGTCACGATAGCGCCGCGGTAGCAGCCGCGAGGTCTCGGCCCACGGGGTAAAACCGATCTCGATATCGCGGAGGTAACCTATGACCGGAACGCTACGCATTGCCCGCATCCTTGGCATTCCGATCGAAGTGCACGCGACCTGGCTCATCGTGTTCATACTCATCGCGTGGTCGCTGGCCACGGGGTACTTTCCCCAGGTCGGCCCCGCGCTGGGTACCCCGACGCTGATCGCGCTGGGCGTGCTTGCCGCCGTCCTATTCTTTGCTGCGCTGCTGTTGCACGAGCTCGCGCACTCCTACGTGGCCATACGCGAAGGCCTCCCGGTTCGCAGCATTACCCTCTTTATCTTCGGCGGCGTGGCACAGATGACACGGGAGCCGCGCAGTGCCGGCGCGGAGTTTCGAATGGCCATTGCGGGGCCGCTCACCAGTGTGGCCATCGGACTGCTGTTTTGGGCGCTGGCGTGGATGAGCGACCGCGTGGCGCTTCCGACCGCGCCGCGCCTGCTCTTTCAATATCTGGCGTACATCAACGTCGCGGTCGCCGTCTTCAACATGCTTCCGGCTTTCCCCCTGGACGGTGGCCGAGTCTTTCGGTCGGCTCTCTGGTACTTCATGGGCAGCCTATCGCGGGCAACACAGATTGCGAGCCTGGTGGGCGAGGCGTTCGCGTATCTGCTGATAGGGCTGGGGCTATTCCGCGCCCTCGGCGGCAATGCGGTCGGGGGCCTGTGGACCCTGTTTATCGGGTGGTTTCTCCTGCAGGCCGCCCAGTCGGGATACCGTCAAGTCCAGATCCGTCGAGCCCTGCGTGGCGTGGAGGCGCGGGATGTCATGCGCGAGCAGCTCAGCGCGGTGCGCAGTGACCTGACCCTGGCGGAGTTCGTCCACGATTTCCTCATGCGCAGCCGGGACTCGGAGTTTTGCGTCATCGACAACGGGCATCTGCGCGGGCTCATCTCGATCGATGATGTCAAGAAGGTGCCCCGCGACCGGTGGGACGAGGTCCGCGTCGAAGAGGCCATGAGCCGAGAGGAGAACTGCCCGACGGTCGGGGCATCACAAAGCGCGTATGAAGCGCTGATGCTGCTCGGAAGCGAGAATGTTTCCCAGGTCGCGGTGCGTGAAGGCCCTCGCCTCATCGGCACCATCACGCGCCAGGACCTGCTCGGCTATATCCGCAACCGGCTCGCGCTCCAGGGGTGACACATGGCCGCCACGCGAGCAAATGAAGACCCCGCGTTTGACGTTCTTGTCATCGGGGGCGGGCAGGCCGGGATTCCGCTTGCCCGCGAGCTGGCCAAGCAGGGCAAGCGCCTGGCGCTGGCCGAACGAAGACATCTCGGTGGATCGTGCGTCAACTTTGGGTGCACCCCGACCAAGGCGGTGATTGCGTCCGCCAAAGCGGCGCACCTCGCCCATCGGGCTTATGAGTTCGGGCTATACATCCCGGAAGTGCGGGTTGATTTCCCGGCCGTGCTCGAACGCGCGAAAGGCATCTTGACACAGTTAAGGATTGGTCTACGCGAGGGCGTCGCCGAGACTCACAATCTCGCACTGATCCGCGGCCATGCCAGATTTGAAGGACGGGACCGGAAGCACTTTCGTATCAGGGTCGGAGACCAGCTCGTCACGGCTGCGCAGGTCATTCTCAATACCGGCACGCGAACGCTGATTCCCCAAATCGCTGGACTTGATGGCATCGAATTTCTGGACGCGGGGAACTGGCTCGACCGGCCCGCGCTTCCCAGGCATCTCGCAATCGTCGGCGGGGGGTTTGTCGGGCTCGAGATGGCGCAGTTCTACCGGAGAATGGGAAGTCAGGTCACGGTCATCCAGGATGCCGGTCAGGTGGCCGAGCAGGAAGATGAAGAAATCAGCCAGGCGCTGCAGCATTTCCTTGAGGCCGAAGACATCGCGTTTCGGCTGAATGCGCGGGTGACGAAGGCGCGCCGAAGGAAGCGTGGTGTAGCGCTCACGATCCGACAGCGGCGCCGTACCTCCCTACTCGAGGCTTCGCACCTCTTCATAGCGGCGGGGCGGCGACCCAATACCGATGACCTGGGTCTGGCCACGATCGGGTTGAGAACGTCCAAGGAAGGATTCATCAAGACAAACAATCGCCTGGCGACCACCGTACGCGGCGTCTGGGCGGCCGGGGACATCCGGGGCGGCCCGATGTTCACGCACACTTCATGGGACGACTATAGGGTGCTACTCTCCCAATTGGGCGGCGACCGCTCCCGCACCGTCGATCGCATTGTTCCCTATGCCATCTACACCGACCCACAGCTCGGTCGTGTGGGCCTGACCGAAGCGCAGGCCCGGCGCCGTGCGCGCCGCATTAAAGTGGGCCGCTTCGAGATGCAGAAGAACGGGAAAGCCAGAGAACTGGGAGAACCTGGCGGGCTGGTCAAGGTGATCGCCGATGCCAGAACCCGCAGGATTCTGGGCGCGTCGGTTCTTGCCGTCGAAGGCGCCGAACTGATCCATCTGTTCATCACGCTGATGAACGCCCGCGCGCCGTACACGGCCATCCGTGACGCCGTGCACATCCACCCGACCCTTTCCGAGGCCGTCCAGAGTGCAGTCACCTCGCTGAAATGAATGGGCGCCGGCTCATGGCTCCCAGATGCCGTGGAGTCGGTCCAGTTTCGTTGTAGCCTGGCGGGGACGGCTATCCCGCTGCCGCATACCTGGGAACACACCGTCGGTAGCGATCACGCGCCGATGGCGCTTCGTGCCGATTGGCGGGCGCAGCTACGCCGCTGTCACAGGGAGCTTGGATTTCGGCACGTGCGCTTTCACGGACTGCTATCCGATGATGTCGGAACCGTGACCTTCCAGAAAGGCGAGCTGCTCTACTCGTTCCTCAACGCCGACCTGATCGTCGACTTCTTGCTCTCGATCGGAATGCGTCCCTTCGTGGAACTATCGTTCATGCCGTCGGCCCTGGCCTCCGGCCACCAGACGGTGTTCAAGTACAAGGGCAACATCACGCCGCCGAAAGACTACCGGCAGTGGGGCGCGCTGATCCAAAGACTCGCCTCTCACTGGGTCAGGCGCTACGGCGCGCGGGAGATGAGCCGGTGGAACTTCGAAGTGTGGAACGAGCCCAATTTAAAAGCCTTCTGGAGCGGGACGCAAGCGGAATATTTCCGTTTCTATCGACATACGGTCGATGCGCTCAAGGGGGTCGATGCATCCCTGCGTGTCGGGGGTCCGGCGACGGCCAAGAACGAATGGATCGACGAATTTCTTGAGTTCTGCGATGCCAAACATGTCCCCGTGGATTTCGTCACGACCCACCACTACCCCACAGATCCGTTTGGTGCACCGGGAGATGACACCGAGACGCAGCTGGCGGCAGGGCAGCGCAGCATTCTGCGCCAACAGGCGCAGGACGCCCGCCGCAGGGCAGGGAACCGGCTGCTGTACTACACGGAGTGGAACACGTCGTCGAATCCACGGGATAGGCTGCACGACTCGCCGTACGCCGCGGCGTTCGTCACGAAGACCGTCATGGAGGCCGCGGAAGTGGTCGACGGCTACAGCTTCTGGACCTTTTCGGATCTCTTTGAAGAGAACTACTTTCCATCCGCCCCGTTTCACGGCGGGTTTGGGCTCTTGACCCTCCACGGGATTCCCAAGCCTGCGTACCGCGCGTTCGAGCTCCTGCATCGGCTGGGCACGGAGCGGTTGCTCGTCGACGGCGCTCATCCCACCGTGGATGCCTGGGTCGTTCGCGGCAAACGCAGCGTGGCGGTGCTGCTCACGAATCACGCGCTGCCGCGCCATCCGATCTCAACGGAGTCCGTGCAGGTCGCGTTGGTTGATGCCCCGCGGCCGACTCGCGTGACGATCGAGCGGATCGATGAGGACCATGCCAATCCGCGCCGGCTCTGGGAGGACATCGGCGAGCCTGAGTATCTTACTCCCCAGGCGATTGAGCGCCTGGAGGAAGCGTCGCGACTGACCGCCCGGCGCCTCGCTTGGACATATCGAGCGCAAACTGCGCGATTTGTGCTTACCCTTCCTCCCCACGCCGTCGCCTTAGTCACCATCGAGCTCGCTCGCGGCCGCGGCGATGGCTGATACGTACACCACCGCGGATCTGCTCGCACTTCAGCGCGACACACTGGGCTATTTCGTTCATGAAGTCAATCCCGCCAACGGGCTCGTGCGGGACAGCACGCGCTACGGATCGCCGTGCAGCATCGCGGCGGTGGGATTTGCACTGTCCTGCTACCCCGTGGCCGTCGAGCGGAATGTGATGACCCGGGGTGAGGCGGAGGCCAGGACGTTGTCAACGCTGCGGTTCTTCAACCAAAGCCCGCACGGTCCCGAGCCGGACGCGACCGGCTATCGCGGGCTCTACTATCACTTCTTAGATATGAAGACGGGGCGGCGGGTGCACGGTTCCGAGCTGTCAACGATGGACACCGCCATCCTGCTTGCCGGCGTCCTCACCGTAGCGGCGTACTTCGACAGGCCGGCACGAGCCGAGCGGGAGATTCGCGATCTTGCGGATGCCCTCTACAGGCGCGCCGACTGGCGCTGGGCCCAGAACGGCCGGGGCGGCGTCTCGCACGGGTGGACTCCCGAGCGGGGATTTTTACGATATCGGTGGGCGGGATACAATGAAGCCCTCCTTCTCTACGTGCTCGGCCTCGGGTCGCCTACACATCGGCTTTCCCGGAAGAGCTATGGGGCCTGGACTCGGACGTATCGATGGAAAAGAGTCTATGGATACGAGTTCCTGTTTTCCTCGTCTCTGTTCACCCACCAGCTCTCGCATCTGTGGATCGACTTCCGCGGCATCCGTGACGCGTATATGATGTCCAAAGCGATTGATTACTATGAGAACAGCCGGCGCGCGACATATGTCCAGCAGCAGTACGCGACGCGCAACCCACGCGACTTCGTAGGCTACGGACCACACATCTGGGGGATCACGGCGAGCGATGGTCCAGGATATGCTGTTCGCACCATCCGTGGGCGGCGCCGCCGGTTCTACGGCTACATGGCGCGGGGCGTGCCCTACGGGCCAGATGATGGGACCCTCTCGCCGTGGGCGGTGGTCGCGTCTCTGCCCTTTGCCCCGGAGATCGTCTTGCCGAGCCTCAAGGCGTTCACGGAACGCTATCCGGGGACGCGAAGCGCGTACGGATTCCTGTGCAGTCTCAATCCGACCTTCCCCGGCGGCGCCGGATCACGATCCGGTTGGGTCGCCAAAGGGTATTACGGGCTTGATCAGGGGCCCGTCGTCTTGATGATCGAAAACTTCCGGACCGGGCTGATCTGGCGCCTCATGCGCCGCTGCCCGTACCTGGTGACCGGATTGCGCCGCGCCGGATTTGCCGGAGGGTGGCTCGGATGAAAGCGGTCGTCGCCTATCCTAAGAAGCGCGTGGGCCGCATTCGCCGGGCGCTTTGAGTCTGAGACCGGGAGGCCTTCACGCCCACCTCCGGCGGATCTTGTAACGCCGAAAACCTTTCACCGAAACATCCTGAACCGCGCCGAGATAGAGCTCCTGCACGTTGGGATCGGTTTGAAGCCGCGCGCTGGTACCTTCCAGTACAATGCGGCCGCTCTCGATGACATAGCCGTAGTCGGCGACCGCAAGCGC
>Ga0187893_10005397_pt1 | contig 22971 bp, 20 predicted proteins | sample MA1701074metaG_FD_139574 | JGI IMG/M metagenome (GOLD analysis project Ga0187893, IMG submission 139574) | White microbial mat communities from a basaltic lava cave in the Kipuka Kanohina Cave System on the Island of Hawaii, USA - MA170107-4 metaG ...
ATCCACCCGGCGTCACAGTCAAATTCTGCAGATTGTTATTCCCCGCGAGTGCCGCCCGAGTAACGGTCACAAGGTAGGTCTTCTGATTCCCATTCGGGGCTGTCACCACGATCGTGATAAGTGTGTTCAATCCGGGTCCATTCAGCGGCGTAATGGTCCGGGGCTGGTTTGAGATGGTTCCCTGGCCGTTCACCGTCATGCTTGCATTGGTATCCTGAAGGGTCGCGGTCACGGTGACGCTGTTGACACCACTGCCGACGTCCGCCGTGTAGCTCGTCGTGTTGGCATTAAACGTTTCGTTCAATCCACCCGGCGTCACAGTCAAATTCTGCAGATTGTTATTTCCTGCGAGTGCCGCCCGATTCACGAATATGGTATACGTCTTCGGATTTCCGTTCGGCGCTGTCACCTCAATCGAGATCGGCGTACTGGACCCTGCTGCCCCGAGGGGTACCAGCAGGCTCGTCGTCGTCTGGTTATTGATGCTCACCGTGGCCCCGGCATCCTGTGCCGTCGCCGCCACCGTGACGTTGTTGACACTGCTGACGACGGCCACCGCGTAAGTCGTCGTGTTTGCAAGAAACGCTGGGGACAAGGAGCCCGGCGTCACGGTCAAAGTCTGGAGATTGTTATTTCCTCCGAGTGCCGCGCGGTTCACAGTCACAAGGTAGGTTCTTAGATTCCCATTCGCAGCCTCCACGACGATAGAGATATTCGTATTGGACCCCGGTGCCCCGAGTGGTACTGACTGACTGGAACTGTTCGTCGCCAGGCCGCCATTGATGCTCACCGTAGCGCCGACATCCTGCGCTTGCGCCGTCACCGTGACGGCGGCGACGCCACTGGCGACGTCCGCCGTGTAGCTCGTCGTGCTTGGATTAAACGCAGGGGCCAAGGGGCCTGGCGACACGGTCAAACTTTGAAGACTGTTATTGGCCGCGAGTGCCGCCCGAGTCACGGTCACAATGTAGGTGTTCTGACTCCCGTCCTGGGCCGTCACGACGATTGGGATGGGTGTGCTCGAACCCGGCACTCCAAGCGTAATGGTCCGGGCCTGGCCTGGGCTGGTTGTCTGCCCGTTGATTTTCATGCTCGCATTGGCATCCTTAGGGGTAGCCGTCACTGTGACGCTAGTGACCGTATTCAACACATCCACCGCGTAATTGGCGACACCGCTTGAGAATACCGGCTGGAGCGTCCCTGGGATGACCGTCAAAGTGGAAAGTAGTGCATTCGGCGAGAGCGGGGTAGGCCCAGATACATTGTTGACGTCGCTGCAGGCGTTGAAGCCGAAGGTTGCGGCGAGAAAAAGCAGAATCACCCACAACATATTCCCAGCGGGCTTATGGTGGTGCATTGCATGTTTCTTCCGGTCTGTAGACCATGATGGTTGGCAGACTGATTATTGGAATTGAAGTCGCTCATAATACGTGAACTCTCAGTGAGGGTCTATCCCTCTAATGTAAGGGGCGTGAGCGCATCCGCCGGTGGGTCACATCACAACAGCAAGGGTGAAGTCGGCCTAAGTCGGCAGGGTAGGACTCACGCTAGGGATTTTCTCCATACTTCTCACGGTGTTGTCTTTTCGCTTCGGCGACCCACTTGTCCCGCTTGATCCGGTCGGGGGCGGTGTAGAGCTTCTTCGCGACCTTGTTGATATCTTCCGACGTCCAGCGCGCAATCTGGCCAAAGGTATACAACCCCATCTTGTTCAGGGTGCGCGCAAAGACAGGACCGATCCCGTGAATCTTGCTCAGATCGTCTTTCGATCTGTCTTTCGCTGCCTTTGCCTGTTCCATCTGCAGGCTCAGTTGACTTCCATTCTGACGGGTTTTCTGGCGAGAAGCCACAGCTCCTCCATCGGCCTTGATACGGAGTGCAGCCCGCACTTCGACCAGGCGTTTCCGGAGACGGTCGATCTCCTCTTGTTTTTCTCCCACTGTCTTTACCTGAACCGTTAGGCCTTGCTGTTGCGCTTCGAGTTCTTGAATCCTGCGTTTCAGCCCGTCGATCCGTTCGTCTCGCTCATTGAGGAGTTGTTTATCGAGGAGGAGCTGGGTGCGGAGTTGGTCCTGCGCCGCGCGCTGCGCTTCGTGTTGCGTGAGGGTATTGGAATATTTCGTTTCCCACTGTGCCAGTGCTTCTTCTTGCTCCTGCAGCCGATGGGATAGAGACTCCAGCTCACCGATGCGCCGGTCTCGTTCGGCCAGTTGGCTGTTGACTTGGTGTAGTGCGGCTCGATACTCAGCGTCTTGATCGGCGAGTTGTACTTCCAACCAATGGACCCGTCCTTGGGCCGGTTCGAGTTCCTCCACACGCATCCGTAGCTGATCGGCTTCTGCGACGGCGGTTTCCAACTCGGAGAGGCGACGTTGAAGATTATGCCGTTCTTGCTCATTTGACTCGAGTGTCTGTTGAGCCGCCTGGCGTATGAGTTGGAGTTGCTTGACTTCTTCCGCCTGTGCGGCGGCCGCCGCGTCATACTCGTTCGCGCGCCGGCGGACCGATGCTTCTTCCGCTTCGAGGACCGTCTGTCGCTGCGCATGAATGGCCAGCTCCTCTTGAAGCGCCTGGAGGCGGTCGTTTCGTCCCGAGAGTTCTTGCCGGATGGATTGATTGAGCTCCTCCGATTCGACGATCTTGCTTTCGAGAAGCTGCATCTGAGCGGCTTGGACGTTCAGCTCATACTGCGCCTTTTCCAGCATTCGCTCTTTGTGGTGCAGCGTGGCAGTGAGGTCCTTGGACTCTTGTATGATCTCGCCTGTAGTGAGTTGTCGGAGCAACCATCCGACTGCGCCGCCGATACCGACCGCGACAAGCAGACATCCCAGCATTTGGCCGATGAGCATGGTCATAGGTCACTTCCTCCTTTCACGCGCAATTCGATACGACGGTTGTGCTGGAGACCGGTCCGCGTTTGCGCCTCCGACAGCGGTCGTGAAGCGCCATAGCCGACGGCGGTGAACTGATTGGTGAGCCCGTGCTTGATGAAGTAGTCCCGCACGGCTTCTGCGCGTTGGCGGCTGAGTTGAAGATTATAGTCCGCCGCGCCGTACTTGTCCGTATGACCGCCAATCTCAATGGCCGTGCGGGGGGCTTGACGTAATTGGGTGATTAGCTGGTCCAGTGTGGCGCGACTGCGAGGAGTCATCGTGGTGGCATTTGATTCGAATTCGATGGAGCCGCGCGAAAGAATCTCATTCAATTTCTTCTGGAGCGGGGATGAGGATGCCGGGAACGGACCTGCCAGAATATGATCTTCCAGTTCGAGCCCCGCCTGCGCAAGCGGGACAATCTCTCGCAGTACAGCGGCCTTGGCACGATCGTTGTCGACTCGGCCGCTGAGGACAATCGTGCGACCGTCGATGATGATGGAGCCGCGTTCCGTCATGTGCCCTAAGACAGGAAGGGCCTTGGCGACATTGTCGGCCCAGGAGGCAGGCTCCACTTCCGGATCCACCACCAATTCATCGACGACGCGACCTGGTGCTGTTCCATAGAGTTCTTGGGCCGGCTGAAGAATTGCGGCCTTGCTGGCCTGGGTGGGGAGCGAACCACGGAGGGTCAGAGTCCCGTGCTCTAGATACGCATGTAAGGTGGCGGGGGTAAGGGCGCTCAATGTCGAAAGGTGGCGCGGGATGCAGACCACTGCAACAAGAGTAAGTGCGACAGCGCCTGCGCCTAGAATCGCTCTGCGCATCATGAATCAACTCTCGGGCGGATGGTGGCCGATTGGCCCCTGTGACCCTACCATACTGCATGGACTCATGCCAGACAGGAATTCGGCCTATCCAGCAAGACCCTAAGCCAGTCCCTTGGCTCTGCGCGCCGGTCTCGGCCCCACTGCCTTACCCTCCTCCATATTATAGGGAAGGGATAAGTGGGTGGGGACCGACGAACCGTCATGAATAATGTGGGCTAGGGATTTTATCCCTCTTGTAAGGTGAATATTCATTTGCTATTCTTCGCCGCGCCTTCCGACTCACGTAACATCTATTGATCGTCTTCCAAGGAGTCATCTATGGCCGGCATCAAGCGGGCATTAATCAGCGTGTCAGACAAGACCGGTGTGGTGGACATGGCGAAAGGGCTTGAGGCTCTGGGCGCCGAGATACTTTCCACCGGAGGCACGGCAAAAGCATTGCGGGATGCCGGTGTACAGGTGACGGACGTGGCCGCCTACACAGGCTCACCGGAGATTCTTGACGGCCGCGTCAAGACGCTGCACCCCAAGATTCATGGCGGCTTGCTCGGACGCCGTTCGGTGCCTGCCCATGTCGAGCAAATGAAGCAGCAAGGAATCGGACCCATCGATGTGGTTGTGGTCAATCTCTATCCATTCGAAGCGACGATCGCGAAGCCCCACTGTCTCTTTGAAGAAGCCATTGAAAATATCGATATCGGCGGGCCGTCGATGCTGCGCTCCGCAGCCAAAAACCACGAAGATGTCTTGGTGGTCGTAGACCCGGCTGATTACCAGCGCGTGCTCGATGCGGCAAAGGCAGGGACGGTGCCGCGGGAACTGCGTCGCGAGTTGGCGATGAAGGTCTTTCAACACACGGCGCGCTACGACAGTCTGATCGCCGGGTATCTTGAGAAGCAGGTACAAGGCACCGAGGTCAAGTTCCCCAAAGTATTGTCCTTACAGTTCGAACGGGCAGAGATGCTCCGCTATGGAGAGAACCCGCATCAGCAAGGGGCGTTCTATCGAGAACTACATTCGACCGAGCCGTCGGTGTCCCGTGGAAAGATTCTTCATGGCAAGGCAATGTCGTATAACAATTTCCTCGATGCCAATTCGGCGCTCGAGTTGGCGAAAGAGTACGATGAGATCGCCGTGGCCATTATCAAGCACAATAATCCCTGCGGCGTAGCATTGGGCGCGATGCCTGTCGAAGCCTATGTGAAGGCCAGGGAGACCGATCCCATCTCTGCGTTCGGCGGAGTGATTGCGTTCAATCGCCCCGTGGATTTAGCCGCGGCGAAGGAAATTACCTCCACGTTCGTAGAAGTGGTGATTGCGCCAGGCTTTGCAAGTGATGCGCTGGCGGAGTTGAAGCGCAAAAAGGATCTGCGTTTGCTCGATGTCGGGCCACTCACGAAGGTGAAGCAAGAAGGCTTCGATCTCAAGAAATTGGTCGGCGGATTGATCGTGCAGGATCGGGATCTCGGCGCCTTAACCGATCTAAAAGCGCTCAATGTGCCGACCATGCGCAAACCGACGGATGAGGAGTATGCAGCCTGCGCCTTTGCCTGGAAGGTCTGCAAACACGTGAAGTCGAATGCGATCATATATGCCAAGCCTGGGCAAACGGTGGGAATCGGCGCCGGCCAGATGAGCCGGGTGGATTCGGTCAAACTCGCGGCGATGAAAGCTCAGATGCCGATCAAGGGGTGTGTGATGGCATCGGATGCATTCTTTCCGTTCCGGGATGGCATAGACGCTGCCGTGCAGGCGGGGATCACGGCGGTCATTCAGCCGGGCGGCTCGATTCGTGATACCGAAATCATCAAAGCCGCAGATGAGCAGGGGGTGGCGATGATTCTCACGGGCATGCGCCACTTCCGCCACTAGTCGGATGCTGAAACAGGTCCCCAACTTCGTTCTCAGTCGTTCGAGACCCTCAACGTACCTCCGCTCAGTACGCTTCGGGCCTCTCACTCCCTGCGGCCTCGTTGGATGACCTGTTTGAGCATCCGCAAGAGGGGCGTGCTGCAATTCAGAGAGATTCACCCGTGAAAATTCTTGTCGTAGGCAGTGGGGGACGCGAGCACGCCATGGTATGGAAGCTGGCGCAAAGTCCCCGAAAGCCGACACTCTATTGTGCGCCTGGCAATGCAGGGATCGAATCGCTCGCGACCTGTGTGCCTGTCAAAGCCGACGATATTGCCGGACTAAAAACATTTGTACAGTCGGAAAAGATCGATCTGACGGTCGTCGGGCCGGAAACCCCGCTGGCGTTGGGTATCGTCGATAAGTTTCGCAAATCGAAGCTCAAAATATTCGGACCGACGAAGGGCGCCGCCCGCATCGAAGCCAGTAAAGTCTTTTCCAAAGAAATTATGCACAGCGCGAAGATTCTCACCGCGAGGGCGCAAAGTTTCGACCAGGTCGCTCCTGCTTTGGCCTATCTCGATCAGCATGAGGTTCCCGTCGTCGTGAAGGCTGATGGACTGGCGCAAGGGAAAGGCGTCGTAGTCGCGGCGACGCGCGACGAAGCGAAACAGGCCGTCCGCGGTTCAATGGAGCAAGCGGTGTTTGGTCAAGCGGGCCAGCGCGTGCTGATCGAACAGTTTCTTGACGGGGAGGAACTGACGATCATGGCCTTCACAGATGGCCGGACGGTGGTGCCGATGCTGCCGGCGCAGGATCATAAGCGAGTCGGGGATGGCGATACGGGCCCCAACACCGGCGGCATGGGCGCCTATTGTCCTGCGCCGCTTGGCACAATGGCGTTGCGCGAGCAGGTCACCCGTCAGATCCTCTATCCCGCCGTCGAAGCCTTGTCTCGCATGGGTTGTCCATTTCAGGGGGTCTTGTATGCCGGGCTCATGATTGTGAAAGGGACACCGTACGTGTTGGAGTTCAATGCTCGGATGGGGGATCCGGAAACGCAGGTCGTGCTTCCGTTGCTCAAGACCGATTTGCTGGAGGTGATCGAAGCTGTAATCGAACATCGGCTCGACCAACTTACGGTGGACTGGCATAATGACACCGCAGTATGTGTTGTCATGACGTCGGAAGGCTATCCTGGGGCCTATCAAACCGGCCGGGCGATTCAAGGGTTTCCGGTTAGGACCGATCAGACAACCGTGGTGTTTCATGCGGGTACGACACGAACTGGTACCGAAGTGACGACGGCCGGGGGCCGGGTATTGGGAATTGTGGGACGCGGAAAGACTCTGGAGGTCGCGCAAGCGGAAGCCTATCGCGTAACGAAGTCAATTGCATTTGATGGCGCTCACTACCGGACAGATATTGCGCATCGTGCATTATCGCGCCAGGCATAGCGTGGAAGGAGACTGATGGTTCCTGCCATGGCAACGATCGAGCACTATACGGCATCCACCATTCCGGTGCTTGCTGATCGGGCGCGTCGTGTGCTCGAAGATAGTGGGCTGATCGCCCTGCCGACGGAGAGTTTCTACGGGCTTGCCGCAGCGCCGTTCGACGAGCAGGCGCTCGCGAGATTGTGGCACGTCAAGGGCCGGTCGGAGGGAAAACCGATCCTCGTGCTGATCGGCGACGAGTCTCAGTTGGCGCCTTTCATTCGAAGCAGCCCACCTGCGGCCACCATACTCATGAACGCCTTCTGGCCGGGTCCTCTCACCATTGTCTTTCCAGCAGCGGTTGGACTCTCCGATGCGGTGACCGCAGGGACTGGCTCTGTCGGTATCCGTCTCAGTGCGTGGCAACCGTTGCGTGATCTCTTGCGCCGACTCGGGCCTGTGACCGGCACCAGTGCGAATCGTGAAGGCAGCCCGCCGCCCACGACGGCTGAAGAGGTTCTGGGGACCCTTGGCGTCGCGCTCGATCTGATCATTGATGCTGGACCGACTCCCGGCGGGCGGCCGTCCACCGTCATCGACGTACGGGGTCCGATCCGAATTATCCGCGATGGAGCGATCGAACGAAGCGCCATCGTGGCGCAGTTGGCCGCTCACGGCGTGCAGCTCGACGCTGGTAGTCGGTGAAGTCGATTGGCTTGTTCACACTGAAAGGAGAATGCCGATGACTCGAACAGTGATGGTGCGTAACCTTGTTGCGGTGGCCGCCATAACGCTCGTCTCAGTGGGTTTGTCCGGGTGCGATTACTGGCCTCCGGCACTCCAAACACAAATCGAACAACTCCGTTCCGAACTTCAGAGTGTAACACTGGAAAAGGCTCAGTTACAGAATCAACTTGCCTCCATTTCGAAGGTGAAAGACGATTTGCAGACGCAAGTGAATGATCTTTCCAGAGCGAATCAAGATAAGTCGACCATGATTGCCAGTTTGCAAAATGGTCTGACGGCAGCACAGGGGCGATTGGCGAAGTCGGCGAAAGTCGCAACGCCGAAGACCGGCGCAGCCAAGCCGGCCACAAAGGTTACGCCGAAGGCTCCGGCCAAGAAGAAAGCACCGGCAAAGGCGACAGTCAAGCACTAACGCGCCTCGTCTCTGCTGTCTACTTGGTGGTGGAGGACGACGGTGATGCGGTCGTCACTGTGTTTGAGCTGCTTGAAGTCGTGCTCGACGGGGTGCTTGCCGGCTCGGATGAGGGCGGAGAAGCTGGAGTGGAGGGAGCCGTAGGCGCTGTTTGCTCGGACGTACTTGGCGCCGGCTCTTTCTTGTCCCCAGTCGCGGGTGTGGGTGCTTCATCTCCTGAGGAAGGCTTCATCTTGTCGGAGTAGTCCGTCACATACCATCCGCTACCTTTGAACATGATGGCGGGCGATGAAATAAGTCGCTGTACGCGCTTTCCGCATCGCGGACAGGCGGTAAGGGGATCGTCATTCATGCCTTGTTTGATTTCAAACTTGTTTGCGCAGCTGTCACACTGGTATTCGTAGATTGGCACTCTTCATTTCCTCCTGCTAGGTGAGCTGCTTGAATGCGGCGTCCAGGCGATCCATTCCACGAACGATCGTCTCCATGCCGGTCGCATACGACAGTCGAATATGCTGGATGCTCCCAAACGGCTCGCCTGGAACCACGGCAACCTTGAATTCCTGCAATAGGTAGTTTGCAAGATCGGTCGGAGTGAGGATTGTTCCGCTTGGGCTGTGCTTCCCGATTAACCCACTGACATTGGGAAACGCATAAAATGCTCCGGCAGGCATTCGGCAGTGAACCCCTGGCATCGCATTCAAGCGTTCGACCATCACGCGCCGCCTCCGATCGAACTCGGCCACCATCTTAGCTGTAAACGCGCCACCTTCGCGTAAGGCCACGACGGCGGCCTTTTGTGAAATGGAACAGGGGTTGGACGTGCTCTGACTTTGGATGTTGGCCATGGCGGTCAACAGGTCTTTGGGGCCGGCTGCATAGCCGATCCGCCAGCCGGTCATTGCATACGCCTTAGAGACACCGTTGATCACGACGGTGCGGGCTGCGATCTCCGGTCCTAATGAGGCAATGCTCGTGTGGGTCGCTCCGTCGTAGAGGACTTTTTCATAAATCTCGTCTGAAATCAGAAGGAGATCCCGGCGGAGAGCCAACTCCGCAAGGCGCTCGAGGGTCTCCCGATCATAGGTCGCTCCTGTTGGATTGCTGGGGCTATTGATCATAATCGCCTTGGTGCGTGCAGTGATGAGCCGTTCCAATTTATGGACGTCGATGGTGTACCTGTCCTCTTCACGGGTCGGCAAGAATACCGGCGTGGCGTCGTTCAGCAGGGTTTGGTCGGCATAGGAAACCCAATAGGGAACGGGAATAATGACTTCGTCCCCTGCTTCGAGGAGCGCTTCGGCAAGGTTGTACAATGAATGTTTGGCGCCACACGAGACCAGCACCTGAGATTTCTCGTATCGGAGCCCTTGTTCTGTCTGAAGTTTGTCGATAATCGCTTGGCGCAGTTCATCGATGCCGGATGAAGGCGTGTATTTTGTAAATCCAGCACGAATGGCAGCTTCTGCGGCGGCTTTAACCGGTTCCGGTGTATCGAAGTCCGGTTCTCCGGACGAGAAATCGGCGACGTCGATTCCGCATGCTGCCATCGCCTTTGCGGTTGCGGCCATGGCCAAGGTGGGGGAGGGGAGAATTCGTCCCGCTCGTGCAGCAAGCTTCATGTTTTCAAACTCCTGATCCGTTTCTGCAGCCGGCGTGCAACCTCGGGGTGTAGAAATTCCGTGAGCGATCCGCCGTGGGTGGCCACGTCTTTAATAATGGTTGAGGACAAATAGGAGTATTCTTCGCTGGGCATCAGGAACACAGTCTCAACCTGTTTAGCGATTTTTCGATTCATGAGAGCCATCTGAAATTCATGTTCGAAGTCCGAGATCGCCCGCAGGCCACGGATAATCGCATGACCGCCGTATTGCTGGACAAAGTCCACGAGCAAGCCGTCAAAGTGGGTTACTTCGACCTGTTTCATCTCGTTCATCACGATCCGGATCATATCCAGCCGTTCGGTTAGGGTGAAGAGTGGGTGCTTGGATGGATTGGGAGCAACGGCGACGACCACTTTATCAAACACACGTAAGCTTCGGGTGATGATATCAGTATGTCCGTGGGTAATGGGATCGAACGTTCCCGGATAGATGCCGATCTTCATAATGCAACTGCCGCTGACGGGGACACACTGTACAGATTGAGCGTCGTATCGCCATACACGTATCGCCGCACTAGCGCGGCATGGTTAATCGACGCAGGCAATTCGGTGTGCGAGTCTTGTTCGATCATGATAGCGGCATGTTCCGACAACAGCCCGGGCCTCCAGGCATGGGTCACGATATCTAACTCATCCGAAGCGGCATACGGCGGATCTGCAAAGAGTATGTCGTAGGGGCCTCCCCACCAGTCTTTCTGATCGAGGAAGGCAACTGCTTGTCCCACATATACCTGTGCCCGGTCGAGCAGGTGACAGGTCCGTAGATTTTTCCGTAGTAACTGCACGGCCGTCGGGTCCGACTCGACAAAGGTGACGGCTGAGGCTCCGCGGCTCAGCGCTTCGATCCCGACGGCTCCGGTACCTGCGTACAAATCTAGAAATCGCCCTCCTAACACCTGGGTTCTCAGAATTGAAAAAATGGCCCCACGAACCTTGTCGGATGTGGGGCGCAGCGCAGTTCCTTGCGGCCCACTTAAACGGCGACCTCGGTGGGATCCGGCAATAACACGCATACTTTCAGGTAAGAGCCATTTCTAAAGCATATGACACTAACACAGCGTTTTTGAAGTGGTCAAGATTAGGGCTGCGGAAAGGAGGTGTGGAACTCTGATGTGGGACGGTGTAGAGCGAAGTAGGTTGGACGAGAGGAATAGAAGTATTTTGACGACCTTTGAGCCCCAGGATTATAATGCCGCCGAGTGATCTGACGGTCTAAGGCGAGAGCGACGAGGCATCAGTGCGGCAATGTCGACCATCCGTGGCGATCGAGAGAGTCGACCAGTAGAGACGAATCGCAATTGTTCTAGCGAGTCGCCACCGTCTGGGGCTTGCGAGCGGCCAAGCTCTTTTGCCGATTATTTGAAATGGTGCGATCGATGATGGCGCCGCAATTGATACATTTCCAGGCATAGAAAATTAAGAAGAAGTCGGAGAACCGCTCAAGCATCATGAGACCTTTACACTTCGGACATTCCATCGAATCCTCCCAAGGTTGTTGTGCACTGCTGCAGGCGTTCCAAAGCAATTACTGCACCAAATTGTCGCTGTACGTAATTTCAACAGTTTAGGGGATACGTATTTGTTACCAAGCGGGCACCGAAGGGGTTATCGCTAGCACAAAAACGTTCAGAGTGTCTTATTTTGTCCAAGGAGAATGAATGGCCGGCATGAAAGGAGGGCAAGGCATCGCGCAATGGCCTGAAACAGAACGGCCGCGCGAACGGCTACTGACTCAGGGCCCACAGATGCTCACCAATGCCCAACTCCTGGCGATCCTCCTCCGAGTCGGTCGTCATGGGTCTTCAGCGGTGCAAGTCGGAATGGATATCCTGGATCGACTCGGGGGTGTGGCCGGACTAGCGCAATGTGGCATCGAAGAACTCTGCACAGTTCCAGGCGTGGGAGAGGCCAAAGCAGCTCAGCTGAAGGCAGCCATCGAATTAGGAAAGCGTGCCCTTGCTGGTCCGCTGACCAAGGGCACAAAAATTACATCCAGCCGTGACCTCTTCACCCACTACCATCCAGCCTTGCGCGACCTGCGACACGAGATTTTCAAAGTTGTTTTACTGGATGCCAAGCATGCCATCATACGTGATGCAACGGTATCGGAAGGTAGCTTGACGCTCAGCATTGTCCACCCGCGTGAAGTCTTCACTCTCGCGGTAAAAGAATCGGCGGCGGCGGTGATATTCCTACACAACCATCCCAGCGGTGATCCTACGCCAAGTCAGGAAGATCGTGTCCTGACGGCGCGATTGGTGTCGGCAGGGGAGGTACTGGGCATTCGGGTTCTCGACCATCTCGTCGTCGGCGATGGACGGTACGTCAGCTTTGCCGATCAAGGCTGGCTGACAGGCCATGATGCCGACGTGTGAATGAAAGGGGAGTCGTTGTAATGTAAGTAGGCCGTTTTATCTCCGGAAGATACGACCGTCTTCCGGCTAACAGGAGGAGGGCGCCATGAGCGAGTTAGGTAGAGAGTCACTCAGGAATGTGGCCCTGATCTCCAGTGCCGGTGCAGGGAAGACCTCGCTGGCTGAGGCCATGCTCTTTGCCACCGGCGCTGTTCCCCACCTCGGGTCGATCGCACAAGGCACGACCGTCTCGGACTTTGAGCCGGAAGAATTGCACCGGCGCAGTTCCGTCAGTACCAGTCTCCTTCGTTATTCCTGGAATCACACCACCATCAATCTCGTTGATCCCCCTGGCGCACTGAACCTGCTCGGGGAGCCGGTTATGGCATTGCGAGCGGTGGACGCCGTGATCCTGGTCATGGGTGCCTCGTCGGGGATCCGGAGCGAACTCGCCAGAATCTGGTCCCGCGTTAAAACACTCGGCTTGCCCTGTCTCCTGTTCCTCAACGAATTGGATAAAGACGGTGTTTCCCTCGATGACGTCGCCACATTGTGTCAACGCGATCTTGGGATCATGCCATTGCCGATGTCGTTGCCCTTCGGTGGGGGCGCCCAGCTTGAAGGGGTACTGGATCTCCTTCAGCAGAGCGTCATCACGTCGCGGGCAGCGACCGCCACATTTCAGCAGTTACCGATACCTGAGAATGAGCGGGCATTGGTCACCGATGCGCGGAAGCGCGTTCAGGAGGGAGTGGCCGAGCAGGATGATCGATTATTGGAACAGTATCTCGCCTTGGGTGAGCTGACGCAGGAGGAGCTGATCGATGGACTTCGCCTTAGCGTCCAGGCCGGTACGATCGTCCCGCTCTACTGTGGTTCCGCAATCAAGAATATCGGGATCGTTCCACTCCTCAATGCCATCGTCGATTTCCTTCCATCACCGATGGATCGAGCAGCGAGAGCCCCGTTGGAAGGCCTGCATCCGGATACCGGTGAGGCCGCGAAACGCCGCGCTGTTCCAGAAGATCCTTTTTCAGGGATGGTCTTCAAGACCTTGATAGACCCGTTTGTCGGACGACTGTCTTTTCTGCGGGTCTTGTCTGGAGTCCTTCACGCAGACTCGACGGTCTTCAACAGCTCTCGGGGTAGCAAAGAAAAAAGCGGACATCTCTATACGTTGTTGGGAAAGAAACATACAGTCGTGCCATCGGCCGGAGCAGGGGAGATCGTGGCAATCGGGAAACTGAAAGATACGCAAACTGGCGACACGCTCTCGGACGAACATGCTCCTATCTGTTACCCGAAACCGGTGCTGCCTCGTCCTGTGGTGTCCTTTGCGATTGAGCCAAAGTCCAGCGCCGATATCGAAAAAATCAGTCTCGGACTGCATAAGTTAATCGAAGAAGATCCGACGCTCGAATTTTCCCGGCACGCCGATACAAAGGAAATGGTGTTGAGCGGGATGGGCCAGGTGCATATCGATCTTGCGCTCGAAAAATTGCGCCGCAAATACGGCGCCGAAGTGGTGCTTCATATGCCGAAGATTCCGTACCGCGAAACCATTCGCGCCACGGCACAGGCACAGGGGAAATATAAGAAGCAAACCGGCGGGCACGGCCAGTACGGTGATTGCTGGCTTGAAATCGCGCCTCTGCCGCGCGGCGAGGGATTCAAATTTGAGAACAAGGTGGTCGGCGGCGCTATTCCGCGCAACTTCATTCCCGCGGTGGAGAAGGGAGTGGTCGAAGCCATGCATCACGGAAGTTTGGCGGGGTTTCCTGTCGTCGATTGCCGGGTTGCGGTGTACGACGGGTCGTACCATGCGGTCGATTCATCTGAGATGGCGTTCAAGATCGCCGCGTCGATGGGGTTCAAGAAGGCCTTGGAGACGGCCCATGCGGTCTTGTTAGAGCCAATCATGACGGTAGAGGTCGAGGCGCCGGCGGATAACATCGGAGGTGTGATCGGGGACTTGAATGCACGCCGAGGGCGGATTCTCCATGTGGAGGCGAAAGATCAGACGGAATTGATTACGGCCCTTGTTCCAATGGCCGAGCTGCTTACGTATGCCACGGCGCTGAATTCGTTCACGGCAGGGCGTGGCAGTTATGCGATGGAGTTTGCGCGGTACGATGAAGTGCCGCGCGAGCTCGTGGTTCGAATTGTTGAGTCCCACAAAGTGGAGACACACGCGGCGGCGCATTGATTTAACAGTTAGTTTGTGGTGTTTATTTGGTTGATTTGGTTCGACTGGTTCGTTTCATCCAACCAGAACGACCAGACAAACCGGGCTAGTCAGTCGATTTGAGCACGACATAGAATGCGCGGCTTTCTCTCACTACGCGAAGTAAAATGGTTTCGCCTCGCCTGACCTTGGAGATTGCGCTGCTGAATTCTCCGACCGACCCGACATCAATACGGTTCACTTCTTTGATGAGATCGCCTTCGTGAAGGCCTTCCGATTGGGCGAGGCTTCCGGGCTCCACTTTGCTGATGAGCACGCCACGGCTTTCCTGCAGCTTAAATTTGTCGGCGAGGCCCGGCGTGAGATCTTGCACATCGAGGCCTAGCGTGACTTCAGCGCGTGCCTGGGGGGGAAGCGAGGTGATGACGGCGTGATCCCGGCGTTCAATGAGAGCGACGTCCAGCACCAGGCGCTGCTGATCGCGGACGATCTCAACTTTTGCCGTCGAGCCCGGGGCCAATCCCGCCACGACGCGAGAGAGCCGGTTTGGTGTGTCAATCACGATGCCGTCAATACGGGTCAGGATGTCGCCGGGTTTGATGCCGGCTGCTGCAGCCGGGTTCTTTTCGAAAACTTCGTTGACCAGCACCCCTTCGCCTTCGTTAACCCCGAACTTGCGTGCCAACTCCGCTGTGAGTGGTTGGATGCCAACGCCCAGCCAGCCTCGTGTCACGCGTCCCTGCGTCAGTAATTGCTGAATCACTTGCTTGGCCATGTTGGAGGGGATTGCGAAGCCGATCCCTTGGGCGAAGTTAATGATGGCGGTGTTGATGCCGATGATCTCGCCGCGCAGATTGAAAAGCGGGCCACCCGAGTTGCCGGGATTGATTGACGCGTCTGTTTGAATGAAATTTTCGTAGCGCGAAAGATTGATATTTTCCCGGCCGACCCCGCTGACTACACCGAGCGTGACCGTTCGATCGAGTCCGAACGGATTCCCCACAGCGAGCACCCATTGGCCGACGCGTACGCCAGACGAATCCCCGAATCGCGCACTCGGCAGGGGATGATCTGCGGTGACCTTGAGGACAGCTAAGTCGGTATCCTGATCTTTGCCGACGACCTGTGCAACCAATTTGGATTTATCGGAAAAGCGGACCTCGATTTCCGTCGCGTCGCCAATAACATGGTTGTTTGTGACGATGTGTCCTTCAGGATCAATGATGACACCGGACCCTGATCCTGAGGCATTGGGAGCCCGCTCTTGAGGCAGATCACGCCCTCGCCCTAGTGGGGACAGGGGAATGAGGTTCACCACGGAAGGTTTTGCCGATTCGGCCAAATCGGTGATGACAGTTTGCATCTCTTCCAGTGCGCGGAGACCTGGTGAGTCGCCGGATTTTGATATGGCGGTTTCAGCTGAAGCGAACGAATGGATACTGAGTAAGGCGCCAAACAGAAGGCTGATGAAGACTTGTAGCATGCGAGTCATCTACTGGCTCCTCGCAGCATTGTACATCATGGAAAGCGGAGAAGCCTATGCATCGTCATGATATAGGCAGGACCAAACGGGAAATGGCAGAGTTGCTCTACGCCGACTTCGCATTCCGAGGTTGGGTAATATCAAAGGCTACCTGGGCGAGTTCGGCCTGCAGTCCGATCATGATCAACACATCGTCCACGCGGAGTACCAGGGCATCATCGGGAGGTACGAAAAATGGTCCACGCAGGACCGTGACGAGACGCACTGACGCAGGCAGCGCCACCTGCGTGAGTGTCCGTCCAGCGAACGGTGATCCCTTGACGATAGGAAACCGTTCGATCGCCGCCGCGCGAAGACTCAGGTCCTGTTGCAGGGTCAGGAGATCGTGGTGAACCGTTTCCAGCTTAAGATCGCGGATTTGGCTGTCTACGCTGAGCAGGGTTTGTTTCAGATACAGAATGTGGTCACCAGCCTGACCGAGGTAACCTTCCAATTGATTGGGTTGCAGAGATGACTCGTGGCTGAACGGTGGGCGCTTTGCACAGAGCGTGGCAATTTGACGTCCGAGGTCGCCATGACCCTGTTCGATTTGGCTTATCAAGTTCGACGCCTGGCTGTGCAAACGGAGGACCTGGACTTTGCGGTTGGCACGTTCGGCAAGCGCAAGGACGGTTTCATAGATCGCGTTGCCGGTGATCGAGAGTTCCTGCTGGATACGACCAAGAAGTTCGAGGGACATAGGTGAAAAATCTCTTGAGTCTGATAAGAATAATTATGTTAACTCTTAATAATACTTCGTTGATATCACACCATTGATCTCTTAGCCCACACGTGTACGCTCCCCACCCTACCTCTTCTCCCGTACTGGGTCAACTTGAAGGAATGAATAGTCCGACCAAACAGACTGTTATCAGAGGGTCTGGAATCCAGCTGGCCAGAACCGTTGACAGGATGAACGTTGATAGAATAGGGTCCTCTCATGCGTTGGCTCGCGTACTCTCTGATTTTCATACTCCTTGGCGCGTCCTGTGCTGCAGCCCCGACTTCTCCCTCAAGTCCTGCCCTTCCCATGGAAGAATTCATCAATCAAGTGCTCGATCCTCTCGCAGCCCAAATCGTCGATGAATGGGCCGAAGAAAGCAAGACAGAGTTTGCGGCCAAACACCCGACTTCAATGCAAAGTTCGAGTGCCGGCTCTGCGGGTGGTATGGCGTCAGGAGCTGGCCCTGGTGGGATGATGGGCGGGTTTATCGGCGCATATGTTGTTGCCGCGAATCAAGAAGCCGTTCAAAAATATAATGCTGAAATTGACGCGCGCCGGCAGCCCGTCAAAAAGGACCTGCTTGCCCTGTTTACTCAGCGGGCCAGAATAGTAGGAGATCAATACAGTGTATGCATCGACGGAGCGGAGAGGCGCTACGGTGTAAAGGAAAATGCTTTTCTTCGACTAGCGGACGGGCCAGGCCCCTGTGAAAAGACCGTGATTTCAACGAAAGGAGGTCCCGAAAACAACGACCGGTGAGAAAATAGCATAAAGCAAGAATAATGATGTCACGTACACTTCGATCCTCTTAGACCTGTACCACTACACTCCTCTCCGACAAGGCCCGGTGAATGCCGCAATGGGTTGTGGAAAGCAGATAAGATAAATCAAACGATTATTCACCGCTCCCTCAAGCTTTCCTTGACAGACTTGACTAAGGGACTCAGTAAGTACTCGATCACGCGGCGCTGGCCGGTCTTGATCTCAACCGTGACCGCCATACCTGGTGACAGATTGACCTGCTTTCCCTCAACGTCGATCCTAGAGCGGTCCATGCTGACCCGGGTGGGATAGACCAGTCCGATCTTTTCAATCGGCGCCGCATCGTCGGACACACTCAACACTATCCCTGGAATAGTGCCGTAGAGGGTGAACGGAAATGTTTCGACCTTGATCTCGACAATCTGGCCGTTCTTCACAAACCCGACATCTTTATTTTCCACCTGCGCTGCCACTTCGACCGGATGGTCTTGCGGAACCACGATCAGTAGTTCCTGGGCCGGAGTCACGACACCACCGACCGTATGGACCGCCAATTGCTGCACGACGCCGTCGATCGGAGTGGTCAGGCGTTGGAGATCGGCCTTTTGCCCTGCTTTCGTAACATCGTGGGTGAGCGAAGCGGCCTTGATTTCCAGCGTAGAAAGCTCCGCCTGTTTCGTCTGCTGAAACTCTGACACGAACGCGCGGTAGTTGCTCTCTGCTTCCAACAAGGCAGACTGGTCTTGATGCAGTTTCTTGCGCTGACCGGCAAGCTCTTGGGTTTTATCGATCCGTTGTTGTTCCGCCTGAATGAACTCCAGTTTCGTCGCCGCATTTTGAGCAAGTAACTGCTTTATTGTTTCCGCAAGTTCTTCCCCCATGGGCACCGTCGCTTCAAGTCGTCGGATATTTTCTCTCGTTTGGCCGAGGGCGGCCTGTCGCTGATCGACTAGATGCTGCGCGGTCCCTATCCGGGCCTGGTACTCCGCCACTTGATCACGAAGGAGCTGCCGTTGCAACTGGACCTGTTGTGGATCGCTATCGAAAGGGGGTTCGAATGTCGATTGGCCGGCAATGAGCGCACGTAAACGAGCGGCATCCAACTTCGCGGCGCCGAATTCATTGAGCGCGCGATGCTGATCGGCTCGGTTCTGGGTTGGGTCCAGTTCAATCAGTACGTCCCCCCGCTTGACGAGCTGCCCGTCCTGTACGTGAATGGCGGTAATCACACCGGTTTCGTACGGCTGAATCACCTTGGAGTAGCCGCTGGGAATAATCTTGCCTTGCGCTGTGGCGACAATGTCGATCCAGCCCAACATCGCCCATAGGACTCCGCTTGCGAACACAGCCATAATGATCCAGAGGATGGCACGGCCGATGGGCGAGGGCGGGGCATGTTGAATTTCAAGCACAGCAGGAAGAAATTCTGTCGAGCGTCCGCCCGGGATCGAGTCGAGTGCGTGGCTGCGCTCGGTCTGCCAGGCTGCCCGCCAAACCGACCAATGTCGTGACAAGATTTCAAATGCCATGTGCTCTCTCCTGCCGCGCTACCCCGCGATCTCGTTACCCCTCACGCTTCACCGCCGTATGGCCGTCCTGATGTGACTGCAAGCGGGCATAGAACCCTTTCATGCGCAACAACTCCTCGTGGGAGCCTTGCTCGACAATCTCACCTTTTTCCACCACGTAAATCTGATGCGCCGGCCGCACGGTGCTCAACCGGTGGGCAATGATGAAGACGGTGCGCCCGTTACTAATTTGCGCCATGTTATGTTGAATGATGGCCTCGGACTCATAGTCCAATGCGCTTGTGGCTTCATCCAAGATCAGGATGCGCGGGTTCGCTACTAACGCTCTGGCAATCGCGATCCGTTGGCGTTGTCCACCGGACAGCGAGCAGCCGTGCTCCCCCATCATCGTGTCATAGCCTTCAGGCAATTCAAGAATAAATTCGTGTGCCCCAGCCAGTGTGGCTGCATGGATCACTTGCTCCATCGCCAACCCCGGATCGGTCAACGCAATGTTGTCACGTACGGAGGAATTGAAGAGAAAATTCTCTTGGAGGACGACCCCCACCTGCCGGCGGAGCCAGGCCGGGTCCACCTGCGCGAGGTCTACACCGTCCACCAGAATCCGCCCCCGCTCCGGCACGTAGAGCCGCTGAATCAACTTGGCAATGGTACTCTTGCCGGACCCGGACCGCCCGACAAGCCCAACAACTTGGCCAGGCATCACAGTGAACGACACCTTGCGGAGCACCTCCGAGCCATCGGGGCGATAGCGAAAGGTGACCTCTTCAAACACGATATGGCCGTGGACTTGGGGAAGTGTAGTCCGATTCGGATTGTAGGCCGGCTCCGGCTGCGTATTCAGGATATCCCCCAACCGTTGCACAGAGATGCCGACTTGCTGAAACTCCTGCCACAGATTGACGAGACGCAGCAACGGTCCCGTCACTTGAGCCGACAGCATATTAAAGGCGATCAATTGTCCGATGGTCAGATCGCCATCTATGACTCGATAGGCTCCCACCCACAGCACAGCCACGATGGTAATCTTTTGAATGCCGGCGGCCGTCTGACCCGCAATCGTCATCACACTCGTGGCGCGAAAGCTGGCCCGCACATAGCCCGCCAACTGTTCCTCCCACTTCCGTAATAAGGGCGGCTCCACCGCCAGTGCCTTCACCGTTTGAATCCCGCTAATCGCCTCCACCAGGAACGACTGGTTCTCCGCACCACGGTTGAATTTCTCATTCAGCCTGGCTCGGATCGCCGGCGTAATCACCACAGACAGCAACGCATAGAGCGGCAAGGACGCCATGACTATCAACGTGAGGATCGGGCTGTAGAACCACATGACGGCAAGAAATACGACGGTAAACACCAGGTCCAGCACGACGGTCACCGAGTGGCTCGTCAAGAACTGACGGATATGTTCCAGCTCACGAACCCGGGCCACCGTGTCCCCTACCCGACGTGCTTCAAAATATGCCAGCGGGAGCGCCAGAACGTGACGAAACAATTGCGCGCCGAGTCCGACGTCAATCCGGTTCGACGTATGAGAAAAGAGATACGTCCGTAGCCCACCCAAGATCGCATCAAATATCGCCAGGGCGATCATGCCGACGGCCAACACATAGAGCGTGGTGAAGCCCTTGTGGACGAGCACCTTGTCGATGACGACTTGGGTGAATAGCGGTGTCAGCAGTGCAAAGAGCTGTAAGAAAAACGAAGCGACCAGCACTTCGCCCAGAAACGTGCGGTACTTGACGATTGCGGGGATGAACCAAGTGAAATCGAACTTGAGGTCGCTGAGCCTTAGATTTGCCCGCTTGGTAAACAACAGTAACTGTCCTGTCCAGGCGGATTCGAACTGTTCTCGAGAAAGAATCAGCGGGCGCGCCTCAGTGGGATCTTGGACGAGCACCTTCTCCCCTTCGAGCTTCGCAAGCACGACATAGCGCCCATCGGCTCGCTTCGCGATCGCGGGGAACGGCGTGCCGGGCAACTTGCTCCACTGGGTCGTCAGCATACCGGCCTTGAGGCCGAGGTGCTTGGCAGCACGAAGAAGTTCGGTATCGGAGAATCGTTGACTCGATTGAGCAAACTGATGGCGCAGCTGCGACCCATCAGCCGGGAGATCGTAAAAGCGAGCCAGGATGAGGAGACAGAGGAGTCCCGTGTCGGCAATAGATGCACTTGGGGCAGAGAAACTGGACTCCTTTTCAGAGGGCGCATTGACAGACATTACTACCGATCCTGCAGGTGGGACGCTGCCTTCTTGGAGTCCTTCCAATTGGAACGTCTTGGTGTTATAGTGTTAAAACGTTTTGATGTTTTATCGCTTTATGGAGGGTTCCTATGGCCGGCGATACTCGCATGACGGTGTATCTACAACCGAAAATCTATCGTGCCCTCAAGGTCAAGTCGGCGACAACCGATCGTTCAGTTTCAGATCTTGTCAATGCCGCCGTGATCGAAGCTCTACGCGAGGATGCGGTCGACTTAGAGGCCTTCGAGAAGCGGAGCAAGGAGCCCGTTCGCCCCTTCGATCAAATCCTCAAGGATCTCAAACGTGACGGACTCTTATGACCTCGTCGTTAAGAAATCGGCCGAACGCGAACTGCGTACTCTTCCAAAACAAGATCTTCGCCGTGTAACGGAACGTCTGCAGAATCTGTCGCATAATCCTCGCCCACCAGGCTGCGAAAAGCTTTCCGGGCATGATCAATATAGGATCCGTCAAGGAGACTACCGCATCGTCTATGTGATCGACGATGCCGCTCACGTGATCACACTCGTGAAGATTGGACACCGTCGCGAAGTCTACCGCTGACCCCTTCACACTGTCCCACATAGCGGGACAGGCACCTCTCGATACATTCGGGGAGCCAGTCCCATTCACTGCCAGCTGGCGGCCAGGATTGTCTGCACCGCCTGCGGCTGCTGATCGATCGCTTGATCCCACGTGAGGCCGGTCTGTTGCGTGAACGACGCCATTGCTTGGATGAGCTGATCGACCTGGGTATTCACCAGATGCTGCCCATTGCCGGCCTGCAGATCTTCCACCTGATTGGTGGTCGGACTGGTGTACCAATTCTGAATGGTAACCTGGTCGGTCGTGCCGTGGATCGCAATCCGGAGATCGTTCACTTGGCGGTTTAGCACGAGATCCAGCGGATTGATCGTCGCGCCGTAGAGCACCCGATCGAGATTGCCCACTGTGGCATCCGCATCTTGTACCGTATCCAGCCCGTCGCCCCGGCTGAATAGATAGGTATCATTGCCGGTGCCTCCGTTGAGCACATCGTTGCCGAGCCCCCCGCTCAACGTGTCGATGCCTGCAGCCCCCGTGAGCGTATTCACCGTACTGTTGCCCGTCAGGATGTTGTTGAGCGTGTTCCCGGTCCCGTTAATCGCGGTGGCGCCGGTGAGCGTGAGGTTCTCGACGTTGGCGCCGAGGGTGAGGGTGATGCTGCTCTGGACCGTATCCGTGCCTTCGTTGGCGTTCTCCGTCACGACATCCCCGGCGACATTGATGACATAGGTATCGTTGCCAGTCCCGCCCACCATGGTATCGTTGCCGGTCCCGCCATCGAGGGTGTCGTTGCCGGCAGCGCCGGTCAGGGTGTTGTTGGCACTGTTGCCGGTGAGCACGTTGTCGAGCGTGTTGCCCGTGCCGTTGATCACCGTCGTGCCGGTCAACGTGAGATTCTCCACGTTGGCTCCGAGGGTGAACGTGACGGCACTTTGTATCGTATCCGTCCCTTCATTCGCGTTCTCCGTCACCACATCACCCGTTGCATTCACCACATAGCTATCATTACCGGTCCCGCCGAGCATAGTGTCATTGCCGGTGCCCCCATCGAGCGTATCGATCCCGGCTCCACCTGTCAGGGTGTTGTTGGCACTGTTGCCGGTGAGCACGTTGTCGAGCGTGTTGCCCGTGCCGTTGATCGCCGTGGCGCCGGTCAACGTGAGATTCTCCACGTTGGCCGCGAGCGTGTATGTCACGCTGCTCTGCACGAGATCCGTCCCTTCGTTCAGATTCTCCGTCACGACATCGCCCGCGTTGTCGACGACATAGGTGTCATCGCTCGCGCCGCCGAT
>Ga0187893_10005398_pt1 | contig 22969 bp, 12 predicted proteins | sample MA1701074metaG_FD_139574 | JGI IMG/M metagenome (GOLD analysis project Ga0187893, IMG submission 139574) | White microbial mat communities from a basaltic lava cave in the Kipuka Kanohina Cave System on the Island of Hawaii, USA - MA170107-4 metaG ...
CCGCTCCCGCCCCCGCCCCCGCCCCCGCCCCGGCCCCGGCCCCGGCCCCCGCCCCCGCCCCGTCCCCGTCCCCATCCCCCGCCCCATCCCCGTCCCCTGCCCCTGCCCCCACCCCCGCGCCCTCCCCCCCCGCCGGCCGTCCGGGGGTCGTGCGTCTCGCCGGCAACGCCCTCGAGGACGGCGCCGGGCGGTTCAACGCCCTCGGCGCCTCGCTCTTCTTTGCGACGTGGGGCTACAAGTTCGACCGGCCGCGGCTCGAGGCGGCGCTCGACACGCTCGCCCGGAACGGCTTCGACTACATCCGCGTCCTCGGCGTCGTCGGCGGACCGTACTGGGCCGGACGCGAGGCCGACATGACCTGGGCCGACTACCGGCAGGTGATCGCCGGGGTCACGGACCTCGCCTACGACCGCTACGGCCTGCGCGTCCAGTGGACGATCTTCGGGGGCACCGAGTACGAGGCCCCGACGCGGCAGCTCCGCCGCCAGCTCTGCGACTGGTTCCTCGAGATGGCGCGCGGCCGCGAGCACAAGGTCATCCTCATCGAGGTCGCGAACGAGTCCTGGCAGAACGGCTTCGACGGCCCGGACGGGCTCCGCGAGCTGCGCGAGCTCTCGCGCTACCTGAAGGACCGGACGGACATCCTCGTCGCCGCCTCGGCGCCGCGGACGACGGAGGAGGCCGACGTCTACGCCGTCTACGAGGGCGGCGTGGCCGACATCTGCACGCTCCACTACGACCGCGACGACAGGAAGGTCGAGGGCACTTGGCGAGCGGTCCGCCAGCCCTGGCACCACAAGCCGCTCCAGCGCGTCGTGCCCCCCGGCTGCAACAACGAGCCGATCGGCCCGGGCGCTTCGGTCGCGGGCGAGCAGGACCCCGTCCGCCTCCTCGCCGGCGCGCTCGCGACCTACGCCTCGAACATGTCGATGTACTGCTACCACACGATCGCGGGCGTGCGCGGCGACGTCGACATCGCGACCATGCCGGGCGTCGACTCGTTCCGCGCCGTGAAGTCGTTCGTGCCCGTCAACGTCACCAACTGGCAGCGCCAGAACGCCCACTGGGACGGCTCGCCGTTCAAGTGCTTCGCGATCGACGAGGCCGGCCGCCTCTACCCGGACCAGATGTGGCCGGACCACGGCCCGCGCGCGCGCGGCGGGGCCGTCCGCGCCTTCGGCCAGGTGAGCGGCGACGAGTTCGTCGTCTTCCCCTTCGGCGTCAAGAACCGCCTGGTCATGGAGCCGCGCCGGCGCTGCGACTTCGAGGTCCTCGACCCCATGACCGGGCGCGTGCTCTCGACCCACTCGCTCTCCGCCGGCCAGCGCTTCGAGCTGACGGGCGGGGAGATCTTCTGGATCCGCGGACGCTACCGGTAACGGAGGATGTGATGCAGGGACACCCGATCTCCCGGATCGCGTTCGCCTTCGCGGCGACGCTCCTCTCCCTCGTCGTCCCGGCCCGCGCGCAGGCGCAGGCGTGGCCCTGGCAGTGGTTCCTGCCGAGCGACCGCGCCGAGGTCGTCCGCCACACGATCCCGGACTCCCTCCGGGCCGGCGACGAGGTCGACGTCCTCGTCGAGGTGCGCAACACCGGGAAGGCGACCTGGCGGTCGCCGGCGTACAAGCTCGGCGCGGTCGGCGACGCGGCGGGCGACGCCGCGAAGTTCACGGGCGCGAACGCCGACCCGCACCGGGTCTCGATCCCACCGGGGGTGGCCGTGCGCCTGAACGGGCGGCACGTCTTCCGCTTCCGCCTCCGTGCGCCCGCCCAGCCCGGCGTGTACCGCCCGCAGTGGCGGATGGTCCGCGAGGGCGTGCGCTGGTTCGGCCCGGTCGCCGGGCGGGTGGTGCGGGTGGACCCGGCCCCTGCCCCCGCTCCCACCCCGACCCCGGCCCCGGCCCCGGCCCCCGCCCCATCCCCGGCGCCCGCCCCTCACGCCGGCCGTCCCGGCCTCGTGCGCCTCGCCGGCAACGCCCTCGAGGACGACGCCGGGCGGTTCAACGCCCTCGGGACGACGCTCTTCTGGGCGGCCTGGGGTTACAAGTACGACCGGCCGCGGCTCGACGCCGCGCTCGACACGCTCGCCCGGAACGGCTTCGACTACATCCGCGCCCTCGGCGTCGTCGGCGACCCGAACGACGCGGACTACTGGGACGGCCGCGAGATCCTCTGGACGTGGCCGGACTACCGCCAGGTGATCGCCGAGCTGACGGACTACGCTTACGACCGCTACGGCCTGCGCGTGCACTGGACGCTGATCGGCGACGGCCAGGTCTCGATCCCGCGGGCGGAGGACCGCCGCCGGCTCTGCGACTGGTTCCTCGAGATGTCGCGCGGCCGCGAGCACAAGATCATCCTCTTCGAGATCGCGAACGAGTACTACCAGAACGGCTTCGACGGCTCGGGCGGGCTGCGCCAGCTCCGCGAGCTGTCCCGGTACATGAAGGACCGGACGGACATCCTCGTGGCCGCGTCGGCGCCGCAGAGCGCCGACAGCGAGGACGTCTACCCCGTGTACCAGGGGGGCGTGGCCGACATCGCCACGATCCACTTCGACCGCGACAGCACGAAGATCGAGGGGACGTGGCGGCCCGTCCGCCAGGTCTGGCACCACGCCTACAACCAGCCGACCGCGCCGCCCGGCTGCAACAACGAGCCGATCGGCCCGGGCGCGTCGGTCGCGAGCGAGAACGACCCCGTGCGCCTCGTCGCCGGGGCCGTCGCGACGTACGTCTCGAACATCTCCATGTACTGCTATCACACGCGGGCGGGCGTGCGCGGCGACGTCGACATCTCGACGATGCCGGGCGTCGACTCGTTCCGCGCCGTCAAGTCGTTCGTGCCGCGCAACGTCTCGAACTGGACGCGTCAGAACGCCCACTGGCGCAGCTCGCCCTTCAAGTGCTACGCGATCGACGAGCGCGGCGGCCTCCACGAGGACCAGATGTGGCCCGACCAGGGCCCGCGCGCCCAGGGCGGCGCCGTCCGCGTCTTCAGCCAGGTGAGCGGCGACGAGTTCGTCGCCTTCCCGTTCGGCGTCCGCAACCGCCTCGTCATGGAGCCGCGCCGGAGCTGCGACTTCGAGGTCATCGACCCCATGACGGGGAGGGTCATCTCGACCCACTCCCTCTCCGCCGGCCAGCGCTTCGAGCTGACGGGCGGCGAGATCTTCTTCATCCGCGGGCGCTACCGGTAGCCCATCGGCGACGAGGCTCGCGGCGCGGCTCGGACGGGCGCGGAGGGGGTCCTTCGCGCCCGCCCGCCCGATCGCCTGCGCCCTCGAACGGCGGGACGCCGACCGTGACGCCCCGCGCTGCCTCTTCGCCCGCGGCCCGTGCGTCGGCAGGGCGCTCCCGGCGCGTCGAAGCGCTTCTTCGCCGCGTCTCCGTCCGCGCCGGTGAGGCCGGGGACGCCGCCGCCCGCGCCCTGGGCCTCGGCCCAGCCCTTCACCGACGCGATGATCGTGCGCTCCGTGGCCTCTGTGTCAAAGGTCGAGTTCGCGTGGGCCCGCTGACGGCGTAGGTCTTCCACGCGATCCTCTCAGGCTCAGCTCTCGGGGAGGATCTTGAACTTCTTCAGGACCTCGTCGAAGGCAGCCTCGTTCTCGGCGAACCGGTCCGAGTCCGCCTGGCAGACGACGTGGTAGATCCGCCTGGCCGTGACGATCACGACGTGGCGGACCCTTTGCTCCTTCTCGCGGACCCTCGAGCCCCCGGGCCCATCGGGCGGCAGGCGCTCCTTCCCCGTGTAGACGAGCTCGTAGGCCTTGCCGCACGGGAGATCGAGGGCCTCGCGGCGCTCGAAGAGCGGCGTGTCGAGCCAGTACGCCGCGCGCTTCTCGGCCTCGTCGGCGGCCACCTCGAGGTCGACCTCGAGGCCGTTGCCGTCGACCTCCACCCGCACGAGACCCGTGGTGTGCGCGTTGTCGATCCGGATCGCCTCGTCGCCCTGGACCGACGTCTCGTCGAAGCGCCACTTCGCGTCGGCGGGCTTCACCGCTTCGAGCCACACGGCGAGGTCGCCCGCGGCCTTCGCGTCGGACGTGAAGACGTTGCCGACCACCTTGCCGAGCTTCGGGAGCTTGAGCGAGAGGATGAACTTCTCGTAGTCAGGCTGGAGGTCCTCCCACGGCACGCCGAGCGCGACCTCCAGCTTCGACGCGTAGTGCTCGGCGGCCGGGCGGGGGTCGGGGCCCGCCTCGGCCAAGGAGGCCTTCTTCGCGGCCTCGGGGGCCCTCTCGAGGATGACGGCGTCGCTGAACTGCTGAAGGGCCTTGAAGAGGTCGACCTTCTTCTTGCCGATCGTCACGGGCGCCGACTTGTTCTGGCCGCCGCGGTGGAGGAGGTAGTAGCACAGGCCCCAGCCCTGGCTGTAGTAGAAGCCGTCGTAGAGCGCGTGCGGCGTCCGCACGAGGTCGCGGAGCGGCACGAGCCCGCGTTGCCGGACCAGGGCCTGGAGGTGCGCGAGGCGGTCGCGCGGGATGTCCACGCGCGTGCCGCCCTTCCTGTCGAAGCGGACGCCGTCGCCGAAGTAGGTCGCGAGCCCCTCGACCCACCACGTCGGCCGCACCATCCAGTCGTCGTGATCGCCCTCGCAGATCCCGTGCTGGAACTGATGGGTGCCCTCGTGGGCCAGGATGTGAAGCGTCCCGCCCGTCGCCGTGAACGAGCCGTGGTAGGTCGCGAGCAGGCGGTCGTACTCGGGCGCGCCGAACTGAAGGCTGCCGGCGGCGAAGAAGTAGCCGCCGACGCCCGGGGGCGTGTTGGTGATGTCCAGGAACTCCTGCCCGTAGGCGAAGATGTAGACCTTGCTCGGCCCGGCGTAACGCCAGCGGTGCTTCTTGAACAGCTCGTGGCCGCGCAGCCGGCTCCAGTTCTTCTCGAGGAAGTCGGCGTACTGCGTGGCGATGCGGTGGTCCCGGCCCGCGTTGCACTGGACGATGAAGTGCGGGCGCTTGACCTCGGAGGCGTCGCCCCATGGCCGGTGCGGGCCGTCGGCCCGGGCGGCGGCGGGGGCGAGGGCCGCCGACGAGAGCGCGGCGAGCGCGAGCGCGCCGAGCGTGCGGGAGGGGAATCGCATGAGACTGCCCCCGGTCGGGGCCTCCGTCTGCCGTCGAGTATGGGCGCGCCGGAGCGCGGACATCAACGCTCGTTCTCCTGGCTCCCATAGCCGTCGCCCTCGCGAGCGTGACCGGGCCATCGGTGCTGCCGCAAGGGACGCTGCCGGCGTCCTCGAGCGCCTCCCGGATGCTTCGCTCGACGACACGGAAGGCCGCGTTGGAGAGCTTCGCCAGGAGCTTTCGGCCGTAGCGGTAGTGGAGTCTGAGCCGCCGGGGGACCGTGAAGACGACCTGCCGGTGCGGGACGGCCTCGAGGACCGTCGACAAACCGGGAAGGAGAGCATGGTCGCGGGAGAGGGCGGCTGCAAGGTAAGAGTTCGGCTCGCGACCGGCACGACCAGGAGCGCTCGCGGGGGTGCAAGATGGGGCGATTCCTGCGCCGCCGCCCGCGCCGGCGACGGCGCGCTCGTCCGCCCGGCGCCGCCGCCCGGCGAACGAAGGTCCGCGCGACGGGACCCCGCTCGTCGCGGCGGCGCGGCCGCGCCTCTACGACCGCCAGGCGCGCCGGCTCGGGCCCGCGGAGCGGGCGGGCGAACGCAGGCGGAGGGCGGTCGCCCGGGCGGCGGCCCTGCTCGCCGCCCGGGGCGCCGCCCGCGCCCGCGGCGCGCGTGTTGACGGCGCCACAAGCGGGCCTTGCCTGCTTGGCACGCGTCTCCGCGGGTCGCGGCTCGATGTTCACTCGAGCGACTTCGCGGGGCGGAAACCCCAGTCGGGCAGGGTCGAGCTCGAGCTGAACCCGATGCGACGCCAGCTCTGCGGCGAGTTGACGCCGAACGAGCCGCCCTTCATGACCTTCTCCGAGCCGGAAGCGGGCGGGGTTGTGTCGCCGCGCGCGTAGCGCTCGGATGCCCGGGCGTCGAACCAGTCGTCGCACCACTCCGAGACGTTCCCCGCCATGTCGAAGGCGCCGTACGGGGAGACGCCTCTCGGATAGGTGCCGACGGGCGTGGTCCGACCGAGCCAGTTCTCGGACCAGTTCAGCAGCTCGTTCTCGGGGTCGTCGTCGCCCCAGGGATAGGGACGTCCGTTCGTGCCCCGCGCCGCCTTCTCCCACTCCGCTTCGCCTGGCAAGCGGAGGCCGGCCCATTCGCAGAAAGCCTTCGCGTCGTTCCAGGAGACGTTCACGACGGGGTGGTTCTCTTGCACGGCGAAGGCGGGCGCGGTCGGTTCCGGCCGACCAGCCGCCCGGCAGAAGGCACGGTACTCTCGCCACGTCGTCTCGTGTCGGCCAATGAAGAAACCCCGCGGCACGGGATGCGTGTGTTCGGGCCGCGCACCGTAGTGCTCCGCCTCCGTGTCCGACACGTCGTCCCACCCCATGACGAAGTCGCCCGCCGGGACGAAGACCATCTCGATCTCGAGTCCCTTCCCCGTGTCGTAGATGAGGACGGGCTTGTCGCGCCCGCGCCTTAGCCCCCGCGGCAGCGTCTCGTCCGACCAGCCGATGCGCACGAGCCGGGTCGTCGCCGACGCCCGCGACTCATTGCCGAGACGGTCGGCGGCGACGACCTCGAACGTGTTGTCGCCGTTCTCGAGAACCAGCTCGGCCTCGAAGCGCCGCCCGCGCACGGTTGCGACCGCGCCACTCACGGTGACGCGGCAGCCGTCCTCGTCGACCTCACCCGTCACGGCGATCCGGCCACTTTCGGGCGCCTTCGCGGGTAGGGGCGTGAGGCGGAGAGCCGGCGGACGCGAGTCGCGCTCGACACGAATGGACCGGGCCGGCGACTGTTGATCCGCCGTGTCGTAGGCGACGAGACGGATCTCGGTCGCGCCCTCCGGGAGCGGCACCAGTGCATCGAAGCGCCCGTCTTCGGACACCTCGATCCGGCTCGGACCGACCAGCACGTGTGACGGGTGCCTGTCGAGGACCCGACCCCGCAGCCGGACCTGCGCCTCGCGCGTGGCGGAGCCGTCCGCCGGGGCCTCGAGTACATCGAGCTGAGGCGGCGTGCGATCCTCGCCTCTCACGGGACCGGCCGTTGCCCTCGCTTCGTTCCCGGCCCGGTCGCGAGCGACGATCTCGAATGTCCGCTCGCCGAGCGGAAGTGCGCTCGCCGACGCGAACCGTCGCCCTGTGACACTCGCCTCGGCACCGTCGACGAAGACGCGACAGTCGTCCTCGTCGACGTCGCCTTCCACTTCGAAGCGCTCGCCTTCCGCGCCGCGCTCAGGAAGCGGGCGCAGCCTGATGCTGGGCGCGACCGTGTCGCGGTGGACCAAGACGGTCCTCTCGCCGGCCGGGTTCCCGGACCGATCGAAGGCATCGAGAATGATCTCGTTCTGTCCCTCCGTCAGCGGGACCGCCGCCTCGAACCGCCCGCCGTCTTCCACATCGACGCGCTTTCCCTGTAGCCGCACGTGTGCGGGATGGGCGTCCAGGACGCGGCCCTGCACGGCGGCACTTGCCTGGTTGACGATGGCTCCGGGCCGAGGAGCGTCGATCTCGAGGACGGGAGGAACGCGGTCGACCACGACCCGGCGCCGTACTCGCGCCTCGTTCCCGGCAATGTCGCGGGCGACGACCTCGAAGGTCGCCTCCGCCACGCCCGCCGGGGTGGACGGCAACGAGCGGTCGACCTCGAACCGCCCATCGCGCACCGCGACAGCGGCACCATCGACGAGCACGGTCAGGGCGCTCGCATCGTTGGCCGTGCCGCGCAGGGTGACGCTCGCAGCGCGGGTGACATCGCCCTCCGGCGACTCGACGGCGAGCGCCGGCGGCGTCCGGTCGATGGTCATGGAGTGCTCGGCCTGAACGAGTCGCTCGGCCCCCGGCCCAAAGGCAGCGAGCCGGATCGTGACCGGCCCCTCGCGCAGGGAGAGCGGCACCTCAAAGGTTCCGTCCTCGGCGACGGCGGCCTGAACGCCTTCGACCTCGACGTGCCGGACCGCGCCGCCCTCGACACGTCCGCGCACGCGCACGGGGTCGTCTCGAAGGATCTGCCGGGTCGCCGGCGCGACGTCGACGAAGCGGACGCCCACGAAGGCGGCGGAGGCGGCCAGGGATGGCCCGCTCCTGGGAGCGGCCGGCGGGCTGGTCTCGGCGTGCTCCGTCACGGGCCCCGCGGGCGTGCCCGCTCCCGGCGTCCGGCCGAGCAGCCGGTCGAAGACGCCGCTCCGCCAGACGCCCGCCCCCGCGCCGAGCACGGCGATCACGAGGACGAGACCTGCCGCGACGCGCCACGAATGCACACGTCTGCCCGCGTCGCGCGTGGCACGGGCGCCCGCACCGGTCTCGAGGAGGCGCCGAATCGCCTTCAGCTCTTCGAGCAGCGTCTCCGCGGAGGCCGGCCGCGCCTCGGCCTTCCGCTCGAGCCCGCGCAGAACGACCTCGTCGATCGCGGGCGGCAGACCCTTGCGCTCGTCGCTCGGCGTCTTGAAGCGGCCGACGGGCAGCTCGCCCGTGAGCATCTCGTAGAGGATCACGGAGACGGAGTAGAGGTCGGCGCGCGCGTCCACGGTCGCCGCGTCGAGTTGCTGCTCGGGAGCCATGTAGTACGCGGTCCCGAGCGCCATGGAGGTCGACGTGAACTGCGACGCCGACCGGAGCTTCGCGATCCCGAAGTCGAGCACCTTGATCGTGATGGGCTCTCCCCTCACGACGAACATGTTCTCGGGCTTCAAGTCGCGGTGGACCGTCGTCCGGTGCGCGTACCTGAGCGCCTCGAGGAGCTGGCGCGTGATCTCGAGCGCCTCCTGCGGCTCCACCGCCTCGCGGAGCTTCTTCTTCTCCTCGAGCCACGCCCGGAGGGACAAGCCCTCGAGCAGCTCCATGGTGAAGAAGCGGAGGCCCCTTGCCCGGTCGATGCCCACATCGAACACGCGCACGATGTTCTCGTGCGAGAGCTGGAGCGTCAGCTCGGCCTCGTGCGTGAACCGTTCTACAGCCTTCTCGCGGGCGAGCAACGACGGGAGCAAGACCTTCAAGGCGACGTCCCTGCCGCGGTCACGATCGTGGACGCGGTAGACGGCGCCCATGCCTCCAACCCCGAGGAGCGCCTGGACGACGTAGCGGTCGCGGAGGACGGTGCCCGCGGGGAGCGCGCGAACGGCGGCGTCGTCGATCGACCCGGAACCCGTCGCCATTACGCCGATCGACATGCCGAGGCCCGAGCCGACGTCGCCAGGAAGCTGCGACCGATAGCCGCCGCCTGTCGCTTGAACGCCCAACGACAGGTCGAGGCCGGAACCGACGTCGCCCTTCTTCCCGGGCGGAGTCACGCTCGAGGCCGCGCCGCTCCCGGGCGGGTGCTCGCTCATGCCCTTCCCCCTGGTCCCGGTCAAGCCTACAGCGCAGGGCGGGGCGCAGCAAGGGAGCTGCGAAGAGGACGTGGCGGCCCCGGCTGAGGCACGACCTCCTCGACGGGACGGGAACGGCCGCCCGCGAGGACGTCCGCGACCTGCGGGACGTGCTCCCGGCCTTCGTGAAGCGGATCGAGCCGCGCCCGGACGAGGGGTGCTACTCGTGGTGGTCTACCGGGTTCCGCTGGCGAGTCGGAAGTACGGTGAGTCGGGGCGAGCGCCTCTTGTACGTACCCAGCGACCTGAGCGTGCGCGTGGGGGCGACCCGTCGGGAGCTCGTGGCATCGAGCAGGTGAGCCCCGTCTTGTAGCTTGTTCTCAACGGGGCCACGCTTCAGCGGCGTCGACGGTGTAGGAGTAGCTCGTCATCGGATCCACGATCACGTGGGCCCCGCGGAGCTCCGCGAGGCGGGCGACGGCCCGGAGAAGCGTCAGGGGAACGGTCGGGCCTGCGGGAGGCGGCGGTCGCGGCGCGCCGGCCGCGACCCCGGTCTCGGGGGCGCCGGCCCCGTCGCTCCTCGTCGCCCGCGCGGGACCCGCCTTCGCCCGTGCGGCCGCGGGCGCAGCTGATGTTGTCGAGACCCGGCGTCGCGTAGGGGTCGTCGTCGGGCGGGTTCCGGTCGACCTGCTCCTCGATCTCGCGCAGCTCGTCCGTCGTCGCGTTCGTCATGAGCGTGACCCTCCAGATCGTCGTCGTCTTCCGGCGGCCCGCGCCCTTCAGGTTCGCGACGTCGGCGTCCGTGATCTTGCCCTTCTCCATCTCGTCGAACGTGAGCAGGAGCGCGCCCGACTCGTCGAGCGAGAGCTCGAGGAGCGGGGCCTTCTTCTGGCTCAGGTGCGAGACGAGGCCCGTCTCCACCCAGACCGAGAACTTGGCGTCGCGCGTCCAGCGCCGGCGCTCGACCGCGTGCGCGACCTGGCCGGGCGGGCGCCGCGCGTTGAAGGCCTCGGCGTCCGGCACGGTGTCGAAGCCGACGACGATGCCCGAGACCGTGATCTTCTTCTCGGGATCGTGGTCATCGTCCCAGCCGACGACCGCCGGCTTCACCGGCAGGGGAACGCGGAAGACGACCGTCTCGAGGACCGCCTCGGGCGGCACGGGCGGCGAGAGGCAGGCGCGCTCGAGCTTCGCCTTCTCCTCGTCATCGAGGTGGATCCAGACGTACGCGGCCTCGACCTCGCGGGCGAGCGCCTCCTTCTCGCCCCTCAGGCGCACCGCGTCCTGGCTGACCGCGTCGCGCTCGGCGACGGCGAGGTCACGCTCGGCCCGCACGCGCTCGTAGTCCGCGGTGGAGATGCAACCGGCGCCGCCCGCGAGCGCGAGGAGCAGGGGCGAGAGGACGAGAACCGCGGCCAGACCCGGCGGCCGTGGGCCTGAAGGGCTCATGTCGAGCTTGTCCGGCGTCGATGGCCGAGTGTCAAGTCGCGACGAGGCGGGGCTGGAGCCCGTCGAGCGCGCCCTCGGGCGCTCGCCTGGCCTCGTGGTGCCGGCGCCGGGGCGCGCCCGAACGCACATGAACCTTCGGTAAGGTGCACGCGAGCGCTCTTTCACTCCCCGATCGATCCCGCGCAACGCGCGACGCGTAGACTTTCCTCGGAGGGATGGGCCGGTTGGAGGGATCCCACATGAGGAGTCGCTCGCAGTCGATCCTGGTCGTCGTCCTCGCGCTCTCGTGCGCCGCGGCTCCGCTCGGCTGCAAGGGCAGCCTCGCGAGCGGGACCGAGAGCCGCGGCCCGCGGACGGGACAGGGAGGCCTCCTCCCGTCCGGCGTGTCGCCCCGCGTCGAGCTGCGCCGGGAGCGCGACCCGACCGGCATGGTCGTCGGCCGCTTCGAGGCCTCCGTTTCGGGGGACCTCCGCGGTGTCGTGCTGAAGCTCCCCGATGACAGCCTTCTGCCGCTCGACGCCCGGGCGGACGCCTCGGGCCCGACGTTCGGGTCGTCCTTCGTAGGGACCGAAGCCGACGTCCGGCGGCGATTCCCGACCGGCCTCTACTTCTTCGAGCTGACGCTCGTCGACGGCTCGAACCGCTCGTTCGGGACCTTCGTCTCGGGCGACTTCCCGCCGTTCCCGCAGCTGCTCGAGCCGGCGGACGGCGCGACGGGGGTCGCGCTCCTCGCGCTCTTCCGCCTCCGCGGGGAGGGCGACCGGTTCGACATCGTCGTCCGCCCGGCCGCGTCGACCGTGGGCCCGCCCGTGCCGATCGTCGAGGGAACGCGAGAGCGCGAGGCCCGCGCGTCGATGGGCGTCCTGCTCCCGCGGACCGAGTACCTGGTCGAGCTGCGCGCGAGGCAAGGACCCGACACGCAGAGGTTCGTCTTCGTCAGTGCCGTCTCCAGCCGCTTCACCACCGCCGACTGAGGCCGAGGCTCGCCATGCGCACCCTACCGCTGCCTGCGGCCGTCCTCGTGGCCGCCGCCGCCGTGCTCGCCTGCGGGGCCGGCTGCAAGACGAAGAGCGCCCCCGATGATCCCTTCGAGTCCGGCCCCTACGTCCAGTCCGCCACGTCGAAATCCCTGGTCGTCGCCCAGGTGACGCGCGCGCCGAGCCGGCTCCACGTCGACTTCGAGCCAGTCGGACGGCCCGACGCGCGCCGGTCGGCGGAAGAGCCCGCGGCGACCCGCGTCCACGGCATCACCCTCGAGGGCCTCGAGCCCGACACGGCTTACGCGTACCAGTTGCGTGACGCCGCGACGGGCCAGCCCCTCGGCGGCTCGACGTTCCGCACCGCGCCGCTCCCGGGGTCGGCCGCCCGCGCCGTGAAGATCGTGGCCGTGGGCGACACCGGCGGGACGGGCAGGCGCGACACGTACTCGAAGATCGAGGACCTCACGAGGCGGGTCATCCGGGGCGGCGGCGGCCACGGTCACACGCAAGGAGTCGTGGCCGCGGCGATCGGCGCCGAGGACCCGGACCTGATCCTGCATACGGGCGACGTCGTCTACCCCGAGGGTGGCCGCGGCTCATACGCCGAGGCCTTCTTCCGGCCGTTCGCCCGCGTGATCGACCACATCCCTATCTTCCCCGTCCTGGGGAATCACGATGTCAAGACCGAGGGCGGGGCTCCGTACCTCGACGTCTTCCATCTTCCCGAGAACTCTCCCGCGCCCGAGCGCTACTATTCGTTCGACTACGGGCCTGTCCACGTCGTCGCCCTCGACACCAACACGAGCGACTTCGATCCGGGCTCCGACCAGGAGCGCTGGCTCGCCGACGACCTCGCGCTCGCGTCCCAGGCGGGCCGCCCGCCGTGGAAGATCGCGGTGTGGCATCAGCCTCCCTTCAGCGACGGCGAGCACGGCGACAACGTCCTGGCCCAGCAGTCCGTCCTCCCGATCCTCGAGCGCTACGGCGTCGACCTCGTCATCTGCGGCCACGACCACGACTATCAGCGCTTCTACTCCGTGCGCGGAGTGAGCTACGTCGTCACGGGCGGCGGCGGAAAGTCGCTCTACGACGTGACGCCGACCCCTCGCCTCGCCTACTACGCCTCCCTCGACCACTTCGTGCGCCTGAGCGTGTCGCCCCACCGCCTCGACCTCGAGGCGGTCACGCCGGCCGGGGCGGTCTTCGACTCGTTCACGCTCGAGAAGGCGCCGCCGGTCGAAACGGAGGACGCGCGCTAGCTCCCCTTGCCGGCCATCGCGGTCCCGCTCGCCCCAGCCGGCGAGGGCGCCCGGTCAGGGCGCCCCGGGGTCGCGCAGCAGCTGGTAGTGCGCGGGAGGGGCGGCGGGCGCCCGTCGGGCTGGCGCTCCTCGTGCACGACCTCGAGGGAACGCCCGAGCTCGGCCCCGAGCAGCGGCCGGATCTCGGCGCGCAGGGCCACGTACCAGCGTCGCGGCCGTGCTGCGAGCCGCGTTGCGGCGTCGTGGACGTCGACCTCCTCGACGTCGCGCCGCCCGAGCAAGGCCACGACCTCGCCGGCCCCGTTGTGAGACAGGACGGGCGCGCCCGGCGGGATCCGTGCGGTCGCCTGCTTTCCGAAGCTCCGGAGGTGGCTCCGGGCGCGCACGCGCGCGGCGACGCCGCCGTACCAGGCGAGGCTCCCGGCGATCGACGCCGCGACGAGCGCCGCCGCGACCGCGCCCAGGCGCCCGCCCGCGTGCGGCCGCGAGCGACGTCCCAGGCGCCGAGCGCCAGGAAGGGCACGAACGGGGCGAAGGCCGCGGGAAACGTCCCGAGGTAGTGGTAGAACGGTCGCGCGTGGCTGCTCGCGCCGGTCGTGAGGTCGCGTCGGCAAGGTCGCCTGACGCGAAGGCGAGGCTCGCGTGACGTTCTTCGTTCGGCGGCCGCCGGCGGCGGGCGCCGCCGACGGTTCCCTCAGAGGCGCCCGCGAGCCCGGAACCAGGCGAGGGCGTCCTCGATGCCGCGCTCGATCGGCGTCCTCGGCAGGCCCAGCTCGCGGCGCGCCCGGGAGACGTCGAGGAAGCGCGCAAACCGGATGATGTCGACGTTCTCGAGCGGCAGGAACGGCGGCCGGCCCGCGATGTAGCGGGCGGCGAGCTCGGTCGCGTACGCGAAGGCGTGTGCGGCGCCCGCCGGGACGACGGTGGTCGGCGTCTCGACCCCGGCCAGGCGTGCGATCCCGAAGACGAGCTCGCGGACGCGCACGTTCTCGTTCCCGAGGACTCCTCGATGAACGTCCTGCGGCCGAGGATACCGCGTCCGCGCCGTGGCGTCACGCCACGGCAGCACATCACGTGCCACGCGACGCGCGTGACGCCCTCGAAATCCGGGCTTGCGCACTTTGCAATGGTCCTCCCCGGCGCTATGCAATCGGCCGGACGCCGCGTCGCAAGACCGCCGAGTCATCTTCTGTGTATGGTCGATCCGGCTCGCCGGTTCGCGTGCTGCGTCCTGCCGCCCGGGCAGTCCGGCCCCCGCCTCGGGCTGCTGGCGCTCGTCCTCGCGACGTTCGGCGCCGTGCACTGGCTCCGCGAGGCGCGTCCCTCGTCGGGCCCCTACGTGACGGCCGTCACGGGCGACGCCGCCACGATCTGCCGCGTGGACCGCGGGCGGATCCTGTCGAAGCGCCTCACCGGGCTCCGTCCGGGCACCGTCGTCCACGCCCGGGCTCCGGGCGGCAAGGGCGGCGAGGTCGTGTTCCGCACGGCGCGGCCGCCGGGGGAAGGGTTCACGTTCTGCGTCGTCGGCGACACGGGCCTGTCGACGAACCGGCCGGGGCGCGACACGCTCGACGTCCAGCACGCGCTCGCCGCCGCGCTCGCCCGCGCCGCGCCCGACTTCGTCGTTCACCTCGGCGATCTCGCGTACTACGACGGGGACCAGGACCAGATCGTGGCCCAGTTCTTCGAGCCGTTCGCCGACCCCCTCGCCCGCTGCGCCTGGTTCTTCACGCCCGGTAACCACGACGTGCGCGACGGCGCCGGGTCCGCGTACTTCGCGCTCTTCCCGAGCGACGGTCCGGACCCGCGGTTCTACTCGTTCGACTGGGGCGATGTGCACTTCGTCTCGCTCGACGCCAGCGACAATACGCTGCCGGATGACCACCCGCAGTACGCCTGGCTCGAGCGCGACCTCGCGGCCGTGCCGCCCGGGCGGGCGCGCGTCGTCCTCCAGCACACGCCGATCTACAGCACCGGGTGCAAGGGGCCGAACGTGCAGACGCTCGGCCGGCCGCTTCTGCCGCTCCTCAAGCGGCACGGCGTCGCGCTCTTACTCGCGGGCCACGACCACAGCTACGAGCGGACGCAGCCGATCGACGGGACGGCGTACGTCGTCTCGGGCGGCGGCGGCGCACGGCTCTACCCGCGGTTCCCCGCGGCGGACTGGACGGCGGCCTCCGCGATCCGGCACCACTTCCTGAAGCTGACGGTCGCCACGGGCGGCGCCTCGCTCGAGCTCGAGGCGATCGACGTCGGCCGCACCGTCTTCGACCGCGCGACGATCACCCTCCACCCGACCCCGTGACGGCGACGCCCGGTCAGGGCGGCGGCCCGGGTCCGGGATCTTTCAGCAGGATGTAGTGGTCGGGGGGCGGCGGCGGGCGGCCGTCCGGCTCGCGCTCCTCGTGGACGACGTCGAGGCGGCGCCCGACGTACGACTCGAGCTCCGCCCGGGTCTCGGCGCGCAGCGCGACGTAGCCCGTGCCCGGCCGCGCCGCGAGCCAGGACGCCGCCCCGCGGACGTCGACCTCCAGGACGTCGCGCCGCCCGAGGAAGGCGACGACCTCGCCGACGCCGTTGTGAGAGAGGACGGGCGCGCCCGGCGGGAGGAGCGCCGCCGCCCGCTCTCCGAAGGCGCGCAGGTGGCTCGGACCCTGGAGGCGCGCGGCGCCGCCGCCGTACCAGGCGAGGCTGCCCGCGATCGAGAGCCCGACGAGCGCGCCGGCGAGCGCGCGCAGGCGGCGGGCGCCGTCGCCGTCGAGGCGGCGATCGACGGCCTCGGCGGCGGCGAGGGCGGCGAACGGGTGGACGACGAGGAGGTAGTGGATGCGCTTCCCCGGGATCGCCGAGAGGATCGCGAGCGACGCGAGCGTCGCGATCAGCGCCGCGCTCGCCGCCTTGCGGCCGCCGCCGACGACGTCGCGCACGGCGAGGGCGAGAAAGGGGACGAACGGGGCGAAGGCGGTCGGGAACCGGCCGAGGTAGTAGTAGAACGGTCGGGCGTGGCTGCGCGCGCCGCTCGTCAGGTCCGGGTGCGTGAGGAGCGCTGCGAGGTACGCCCGGCCCTCCGGGCGGACGGCGAGCGGCACGGCGTACGCGGCGAGGACGGCTGCGAGCCCGGTCGCCGCGAGGACGACGCCCGTGGCGCCGCGGAGAGGCCGGCGCCCGCCGACCCGGCGGAGCGCGAGGGCGAAGACGAGCGGGATGCCGAGCCCGAGCGGGCCCTTCACCAGCACCGCGAGCCCCATCGCGATGCCGAAGCCGAGGGCGTGAGCCGCCGCGCCGCGCCTGCCGCCCGGCGCCGGCGCCTCCACGGGCGCCGCCCCGGTCCCCGGGGTCGCGGCGAGGCAGGCCGCGAGCACGAGGGCGCAGAAGACCATGTCGGGACGCGCCGTGCGGGCCATGATCGCGTGGCCGGGCGTCGCCGCGAGGAAGAGGCCGGCGAGCAGGCCGGCGCGTCGCGACGCGAGGCGCTCGCCGATCGCCTGGACGCCGAGGCAGGCGGCGATCGCCGCGAGCGCCGACGGCAGCCGGGCGGCCGTCATGCCGGGCCCGCCGGCGGCCGCGTAGCAGGCGGCCACGAGCCAGTGGAAGACGGGCGGCTTGTCGGCGTAGACGCGGCCGCAGAGCGGCGGGATGAACCAGTCGCCCTTCGCCGTCAGCTCGCGCGCGATCTCGCCGTGGCGTGTCTCGTGTGTGCCCCACGTGTCGCCCTGGCCGAGGAACGGGAGGAACGCGATCGCCGCCGCCAGCGCCACGGCGACCCGCGCGCCGCTCACGGCGACGGCACCGCGAGGAGGTAGCTCTCGCCGCGACCGCCGCCCGCGAAGGGCTCGGTGCGGTCGACCTCGTCGAGGCGGAGGCCGTCGCCCTCGAGCGCGGCCCGGCCGGCGGGTCCGGTCACGACGAAGCGCGTCTCGCCGCGGCGCACGCGCGCCGCGAGGGCGGCGGCAGCGACGGTCGGCTCGGCCCGGCCGAGGAAGAAGACGACGGCGTTCGTCACGTCGGACGAGACGAGCACCGTCGGGGACGAGCCCGCATCGGGCACGCGAGCGGTCGTGCGCGCGCAGAAGCGCCGCACGGCCGCCCCGCGGCCCGACGTCGCCGACGGCGACAGGCAGGCGAAGTCGAGGCCGACGACGCCGGCGCAGCCGAGCGCGAGCGCCGTCGCCGCGAGCGCCGGCCGGGCGCGAGCGAGGAGCGCGCCGGCGAGGCCGAGACCGCACGTCCCGCAGAGCACGGCGGCGATCGCGAGCCGGTGCGTCGCGAGGACCTGGGGGTAAGGCGCCGGCAAGACAAGGTCGAGAGTCGCGCCCGGGACGAGGGCGGCCGACGCCGCGAGAAGGCCGGCCGCCGCGGCCGTCGCGACTGCAGTCGCGCGCACCGCCCCGCGGCCGGGGCCGGCGAGCACGAGGTGGGCGGCGAGGAGCGACGCGGCCGGCCAGAGGGGCAGGACGTAGTCCGAGCGCTTCCCGGCGGGGACCGAGAAGACGACGAGCGTGGCGACCACGAACGAGCCGCACAGGCGCACAGCCCAGGGCGGCAGCAGGTCGGCCGGCGCGGCGCCGGCGAGCACGGGCGCCGGCAGCCCGGACGCGCGCGCGGGCGAGACCCGGCGCCGCACGGCTCGCCGGAGCCCGGCCGCGCCGGCGACGAGGAGCACGACGCTCCACGGCAGGAACTTCTGGAGGAAGTGGGGGACGAGGTAGAGGGCGGGCCGGCGCTTCTCCTCGTCGAGGGCGTGACGGGCGAGCTCGCGGCGGAAGAGGATGTCGGCCAGTCGCTCGTCGCTGAGGACGGCGGGCACGAGCCAGGCGAGGACCACGGTGGCCGCGAGCGCGAGCCCGGCGATCCACGGGATCCGCCGCAGGCGCGCCCGTCCGTCGCCGGAGATGGCCGCGAAGACGAGCAGCGCCACGACGAGGATCGCGAGCGACGCCGGCGACTTCGCGAGGCCCGCCGCGCCGACCGCCCCGAACGCGCCGAGCCAGAGCCGGCGCGCCGCGGCGTCGCCGCTCCCGGGCCGGGCCCTCCTCCCCGCCTGCGCCCGCGCCTCCTCCCGCTCGACCGCCCGCGCCGCCAGAAAGAGCGCGAGCGTCGCGAAGAACGCGTGCAGCATGTCCGGGCGGGCGAGGGCCGCGAGCTTGACGAACAGGAAGTTCGAGGCGAGGACGACGACCGCGAGCGCCCCGAGCCGCGGACCGCCGAGGCGCCGGCCGAGGAGCAGCGTCAGCAGGGCGACTCCGGCCGCGGCGGCGAGCGAGGGCACGCGCATGGCGAGCTCCGTCGGCCCGCCGAGCGCGTGCGCGGCCGCGGCCGCGAGCCACGGCTGGAGCGGCGGCTTCGTCATCGGGTCGACGCCGCGCTCGAGCGGCACGAGCCATCGGCCGTTCCGCACGATGTCGAGCGCGTAGAGCGACGTCTTCGCCTGGTCGAGGCCGTCGAAGTCGTCGGGCGACGCGAGCCGCTGCGCCACGAGGACCGCCACGAGCGCGAGCGGGGCGACGAGCGCGGCCCCGCGGATGCCCCGTCCCGGGCGCGACGCGACCCCGGCCTCGCGCGATGGCTCCATGGCGGCGACCGCTCCATCTCGCACGACCACCGTGACGCGAGGCCGACTCCGGCGTGACGTTCTCGTTTTCTCGTCGGTGCCGGGCGACCGATGCCGGCGGCGGACGACTCGTCGCAGCGCCGCGAGGCCCGGATCTCGCGGTTTCCCGGGCGAGGACGAGACGCGCCTCCTCACGATCTCCGCCGAGAGTCCCTCCATTCTCGCTCTGCCCTGGGAGCTGCTCCACGACTCCGCCTCCGGCGGCGGCTACCTCTTCAGGGAGAACCCGCGCATCAGCATCCGCCGGCGCGTGGCCGGGGCCACGGGCGGACGCGGCTCCTTCAAGGCCGCCGCCAGGGACTCGCTCCATCTGCTCTTCGTCGTCAGCCGCCCCGACGACGCCGGCTTCCTCGATCCGCGCGTCGATACGTTGCCCGTGCTCGACGCCATCGACGAGCACGCCCCCGGTCGCGTCACGTGCGAGTTCCTCCGCCCCGCCACGCTCGACGCGCTGATCGAACGTCTGGAGGACGAGAGAAAGACGCCCGTCGACATCCTCCACTTCGACGGCCACGGCGTCTTCGACCGCAAGGGGGGGCTGCCGGAGCGCGCGGCGAAGCGGGAGGGCAGCCGCTTTCCGTTCGACGACACCGCGGTCAAGGACAAGGCCGGGCCGTCCGCGGCCGCCTCGCCGCCGAACACGGGCTACCTCCTGTTCGAGCAGCCGGACGGGAAGGCGGACTTCGTCCCGGCCGAAAAGGTCGGCGCGAACCTGCACCGCCACAAGGTCTCGCTCGTCATCCTCTCCGCCTGTCAGTCCGCCGCCGTAGGCGAGAAAGACAAGGACGTCACGGGCACGGCCGAGGGTGAGACCAAAGCCGCCGACGAGCGCCCGATGGGGAGCGTGGCCGCGCGCCTCACCGCCACCGGCATTCCGTCCGTGCTGGCCATGACGCACTCCGTGCTGGTCCACACGACGCGCGCGCTGTTCGGCGCGTTCTACAAGGAGCTGGCCCGGCACAAGGCGATCGGCGAGTCACTCGACAACGCCCGCCGCCAACTCGCCAACCACCCCGAGAAGTACCAGGTCCAGCGCGGCCTCGACCGCGTGTGGCTCAAGCTCCAGGACTGGTTCCTCCCGGCCCTCTACCAGCAGGGCGCGGACGGAGCGTTGCTCCTGCCGGCCGATGGCAGCCGCCTCGCGTCCGCCGTGACCGGAACGGCGCCTTCGAACCTCCCCAAAGCCCCCGAAGCGGGCTTCTTCGGCCGGCGCCGCGACCTCTGGCACATCGAACGCTGGTTCGCCGGCCCGACGCGGCGCATCTCCATCACCGGCTTCGGCGGCCAGGGAAAGACCGCCCTCGCCCAGGAGGCCGGCCGCTGGCTCACACGCACCGGGCTCTTCCGGGCGGCCGTCTTCGTCGACTACTCGCGCGTGCAGGCCGTGGACGCCGTGGCCGTGGCCGTCAGCAACATCGGCTCGGTGCTGGGCGAGACGCTGATCGACGCGAAGGCCGCCACCCAGGCGCTCACGCGGACGCCGACCCTCGTCATCCTCGACAACCTCGAGGCCCTGGCGAAAGAACCGCTGACGGCGCTCCTCGACGCCGCCGTCGCCTGGTCCGGGGCGGGCGCCTCGCGCGTGCTCTGCACCACCCGGCGACCGGACTTCGACCATGCGGACTACCGCGTCGAGGGCACGCTCGTCCACCGGCGCATCGTGCTCGACGGACTGGGCCGGCGCACGGCGCCCGACGACGCGCTCGAGTGGTTCGCGAAGCTGGACGGCTTCCCGCCGCCGCCGACGTGGACGCGACCGCCGCCGGAAGAATGGCGGCGGGCCCTCGTCGACCTCTTCGACCGGGTGAAGTTCCATCCGCTCTCCATCCGCGTGCTCGCCCAACAGCTCAAGACCCGCCGACCGGCGGAGCTGGGCGAACGACTGGAGCAGCTCCTCGCGAAGGGGACTGCGGACGCCGCGGCTCCGGCGGCCGGCGCCTCCGAAGACACCCCCGCCGGCCTGCTCGCCTCCATCCAGCTCTCGCTCGACCAGCTCGACGCCGCCGCGCGCGAGGCGCTGCCGCGGCTGGGCGTCTTCGAGGGCGGGGCGATGGAGCATGTTCTGCTTTCGATCACTGGCCTGGGCGAGACCGGCGAGCGCGACGCACTCGAAAAGCTCCTGGCCGCCATCGAGGGCGGGGATGTGCGGGCCGCGATGCGAGCCATGGGCCAGTCCGCGAGCGGGGAAGTCCCGACGGAAACGCTGGCGCATCTCCGAGCGAAGTTGCCTGAACTTGTCGATAAGGTCCGCGCCCACCTGGCCCAACTCCCTCCGCCATCCGCGAACCTCTGGCCCGCGCTGCGCCGGCAGTGGAGGCCGCCGCGCTCATCGAGGCGGAGGCGATCCCGGGCGTGACGGGCCCCTTCCTCCGGTTTCATCCGACGCTCGCCCCGATGCTCTGGGCGCAACTCGGCGCGGACGACCGGACCCGGTTGAGCGCCGCCCACCGCCGGCAGTACTACGCGGTTTCCCGCTATCTCTATCACGAAGACGACCGCCATCCGCATGAAGCTCGGGCCATCGCCCAGAGGGAACTGCCGAACCTGCTCCACGCCGTTCACGCCGCCCTCGACGCCGGCGACCCGGACGCGGCCGACTTCTCCGACAAAGTGAACAACTTCCTCCGCATCTTCGGCCTCAAGCCAGAGGCGGAGAGCCTGGCCGCGAAGGCGCAGGCGGCGGCCGGCGACGTCGGCTCGCAAGCGTGGTTCCTGGCGCAGTCCAACCGGGGGGAGCAACTGCGCGCAGCGGGCGCGGTGGCCGAGGCGACGATGGTCTTCCGGGCCATCCTCAAGCAACTGGGCGACTCGCCCACCTATGAGCGGGCCGTGACCTTGGGCAACTTGGGCCGGTGCCTCAGAGACGACGGACGACCGGACCTGGCCGCTCAGAGCGCCAGGGATGCCATGGCCGTTTGCGACAAGCTGATGCCGACCGACGGCGTGAAACGCCTCCGCGGCCAGATGCACACCGGATTGGCCGATGCCCTCCTTACGCAAGGCAAGTACGCCGAGGCCCGGCAGGCGTATGAGGACGGGCTGGCGGTTGCGAGGGAGCTGAACGACCCGCGCGGGCAAGGCGTGACGCTCGGTCAACTCGGCGCACTGGCGTTGGCGGAACGCCGGTTGCCGGAAGCGGAGCAGCTCTACCGCGCCGCCCTCGCACTGTTCCAGCAATTGCAGGAGCCGGCGAGCGAAGCCACGTGCTGGCATCAACTGGGCTTCGTCTTCCAGAAAGCGGGGCAGTGGGACGAAGCCGAGCGACACTACCGCGAGTCGGCGCGCATCAAGGAAGAGCGTGGCAACCTTCCCGGCGCGGCCGCGACCTGGAACAGCTTGGCCCTGGTGAGCGAGGCAGCCGGCAAGCGGGACGCGGCGGAGAGCTGGCTTCGGAAGGCGATTGAGGGTGGGCGCAGAACGGGCGACCTGCCTTCGACCTCCGGCTCCCTCAACAACCTCGCCAACCTTCTGCAAAGCGAGCCCGGTCGCTTGCCCGAAGCCCGGCAACTGGCGGAGGAGGCGCTGGCCATCAAGAGGACGCTCGATCCCGGCGCGGCGACGATCTGGACGACCTACAACATCCTCGCCGAGATCGCGGATGGGGAGGCGGCGCTGGAGACGGACGCCGACCGCCAGGCGGAACTCCAGGCGCAGGCCCGCGAGCACCGGCGTCTCGCCCGCGAGACCAAACGCGCCTTCGCCGGCACGCGCCACGAGATCCAAGAGCTTCTGCCGATCGTCCTCTTGGTCATCGCGGCCGTGACGGAGCCAGAGGTGCCTTCCCTGCTGGAGCAGACCCTGCTCGAACTTGGACAGCACGGCTGGACGAAGCTCGTCGCCGCCATCCGCCGCATCCTCGCTGGAGAACGGAACGCCGATGCCCTGTGCGCCGACCTCGACTTCGAAGACTCCATGATCATCGAGACCATCCTGCAAGGCCTCGCCGATCCGTCCTCGCTGGCGGACCTGATGCCACGTGAGGGGCCGCCGCCCGCTTCATGACCAATTGGCCCACGCGGGGATGCCCGGGCCCGTGTGCGTACCGCCCTACCGGACCCAGGCCGGCAGTCCTGCGATGAGCGTCGGCTCGAGTCCGCGAACGAGGAAGACGGCCGAGAGGACGCCTACGACGTAAAGGTAGCCCGAGGGGACATAGCCCCGGCGGCCGGCGAGGAGGCCGACAAAGGCCGCGAGAACCCAGGCGAGCAGGGCGTTCAGCAGCGCCGACAGGGCCAGGAACGGCCCGAGGAACGCCCCGATCATGGCGGCGGTCTTGATGTCGCCCCCGCCGAGGACGCCGTCGACG
>Ga0187893_10005400_pt1 | contig 22960 bp, 20 predicted proteins | sample MA1701074metaG_FD_139574 | JGI IMG/M metagenome (GOLD analysis project Ga0187893, IMG submission 139574) | White microbial mat communities from a basaltic lava cave in the Kipuka Kanohina Cave System on the Island of Hawaii, USA - MA170107-4 metaG ...
GCGCTCGCGGGCGAACAGCTTCGACTTTCTTACGACGTAGGAGCTCGGCACGAATCTGAGCCTTCACTTCTTCGAAGGGCGCGATGCCGCTGCGGCTGACCGAGTCTACTCGCGCGAGGAAGTACGACTGGTCCGTGTCGAAGAGCGAGCTCGTTTCCCCGGGCTGCACGCCACCGAATGCCCAGGCGCTCACACCTGCCAGCGGGCCTTCAAGTCCCATGAGCGGCTGACCCTCGATCGCCGTGAGCGTCTCCTTTTTCAGATTCAGCAGCTTCGCTGCGGAGTCGAGTATCTCCGGCGCAGACTGTTCAGCGGCGATTCGGGCAAGAGAATCCGCGCGACGATCGGTACGGAGAGCAGACGAGTCGCTCTGCTGGATGCGCAGGAGGATATGTCGCAGCGTCAGCGTGTCTCCGGCTTTGCGCTCATCAACCTTGATGAGGTGATAGCCGAAGGGCGTCTGTACTGGCTGCGAGACTTCACCAACCTTCAGCGCGTACGCCGCGTTCTCGAACTGTTCGACGAAGCGCTTGCGGCCACCAGTGCCTAACGAGCCGCCTTCGGCGGCGCTCACCGAGTCAGCGGACTCGCGCTTCGCGACTTCCTCGAACTTCGCGCCGCGAACGATTTCGTCCCGTAGTGCGACTGCACGGGCGCGCGTGGCAGCCGAGTCCGCCGCCGTGATCGTGCGCGGGATCGTGACCACCGACACCACGGCGCGCCCGGGTCGCTCAAAGAGCGCCTTGTTCTTGTCGTAGTACGCGCGCAGCTCAGCGTCCGACACCGACACCGCAGAATCCGGGATGGTGGTCGGATCGAAGCGCACATAGCTGACATGGGCCGTATCGCTCGCGTCCTTGTACGCCTGCCAAAGCCGAGCATCCGAGACGTATACGTCAGCCACGAGCTGATCCATCAGCTTAGCGCGCGGAATGGCGTCGCGATAATAGCTCTCCAGCTGAAGCAGCAGGCCCTGTGTGCGTGCCGCCGGGCTGCGCAGGAAGCGACGATACTTCTCGATGTCGAAGCGCCCCTCGGTCTGCAGATCGGGGCTCTGCATCAGCTCGGGCGGCGGTGAGTTCTGCGCCGCCTGCTGGATTTCGTCGTTTGTCACGCGAATTCCGCGGCGCTCGTATTCCTTCGCGAGCAGGATGTTCATCACGATCTGCTCGAACGTCTGGTTCCGGACCTGCTCGACCTCGTCCAGCGTCAGGCTGCGGCCGAGTCGACTCTCTTGCTGCTGCACAGCGTTTTGGGCATTCTGCTCGAACGCCAGATAGGCGACGTCAGTCCCCTCGACTGAAGCGACGACGGACGTGTTTGTTACTGGTGCCCGACCGATAAGCCCAGACGTATCGAACAGAAGGAACCCGCCGACGAAGGCGAGGATGATCACAATCCAGATGTATTTCGCGGCGCTCCGAAATGACTGCAGCACGGGGCGCTACCTCGCTTGGGAAAGGGGGTTGTACGGCGGCTGGAACGGGCGGAAAAAGCTAGACGGCACCGGAAGCTAAAAGCAAGTGAACGTGTCACTTCTGATTGACTTCGGTCGTCTAGTCCCTGAACGTTCACGGCCATTCCCGCCAGCCGGCGGGGTGACAGAGGTTTCGGCATGGCGACCTCCGCTAGACTGGAAGAGCTACAGCAAAAATTCAACGAGAATCCTCGGCGTTACTTCGCCCCGTTGGCGAATGAACTTCGAAAGCTGGGCGATCTCGACCAAGCAATTGCGCTGTGCCGAACGCACCTGCCGCAACAGCCGCAGCATGTGAGCGGCCATATCGTGCTCGCGCAGGCGCTTTTCGAAGCGGGAAATACACCAGACTCACGCAGTACGTTCGAAGTCGCGCTGGATCTGGATCCTGAAAACCTCATCGCCCTGCGCTATCTCGGTGACATTGCGCGCACCCAGGGCGAACACTCGACGGCGCGACAGCTTTACGAGCGCGTGCTGGATGCCGATCCGCGCAACGACGAGATCGCGCAGCTGATCCGCGAAATCGAGCAGGGTGCGCCCGCCCCTCAGGCCGCAGCAGTCGACGAGGCCGCAACGGTAGCGGTGACGCCGAGCCCCGAACCAGAAAAAGTCGCAGCGAGCGCGGAGCCTAACGAGGCTGCCGCGGAGGCGCCGGTCGCTGAGGTGCCGGAAGCCGAGCCGATCGAGGACCTTGCCACCGCGTGGCAGCACGAAGTCGCCGCGCTCGAAACGCAGGGCGAACAGAAGGTTGAGGAACCGGCCCACGCTGAATTGGCAACCGAAGAGCCGGAGCTCGAAGTTCCCCAGTACCAGGAACCGGAACCTTCACATCAGGCGCCGGAGCCCGTCGCTGAAATGGCGCCCGAGAGCGAAGAGCCCACGGAACCCGAGGCCGAGATCGCCGCACAGGCAGACCTCGCGCCGGTTGAGACGATGGAGTCCAACCGTGCGTCCACAGCCGCGACGATCGAACCTAACGAGTCCTGGGCAGAGCCTGACGCAGATTTCGTTGCTTCAGTGCCGCCTGTCGAGTCGTCGGCGACAACCGAACCGCCTCAGACGTTTGCCGAGATCGACTACAGCGTGTTCGAAGCCGTTGCGGACGAGGAAGCTGTCGCGGCCGCGCCGCCAGCAGAGCCCATCATGGAGGAGCCAGTCGCCGAGCATGGCGCGCAGTACGACGACGCTTCTGAGCCCGCAGCGACGGACGGGCCTCACGCCGATGATTGGTTTGCGTCGCCGAGCGCGCGCGAAATCGAAACGCTCGCGGCGGACACGCCCGCCGAGGCTGCGTTCGATCTCGACGCTGCATTTCAGCAAGTCCTGCCTAACAACGGCGCGGCGGCAGAGTCCGAGATCGAGCCGCTGGAAGTTCCGCAGGGTGCACTCTCGGAGTTTGCCAATCAGCCCGATGCGGAGATCTCAAGCGAAGCCGCGGTGCCCGCCGAAGCGGAATTCGCGTTGCCGTCGATCGAAAGCGGTGACGGCGTAGACGACGCCTTCGCTGAGCTCGATCGCTTGACGGCGAGTCTCGAGTTAGAGGCCGAAGGGCGCGGGATGCTCCTGCCTGACGAGCAGTATGGTGCTTCGTCCGCTCCCACGCAGGAGATCGAAGTCCCGCAGCACGTCGATCCGCTGATCGGACGCACGCCTGACTCGGGCGTCGCTGCCATCGAAGAAGCGCCGGCAGCGTTCGTCACGGAGACGATGGCGGAGCTGTATCTACAGCAGGGATTCCGCGAGGAAGCGCTCGCAGTCTATCGCCAATTGCTGGCGATGAATCCTGACGATGCCGTCCTCGCTGGACGTGTCGCAGCGCTCGAAGCCGAGGAAACTCCAGCGGCGGCGGCAGCAGCAACGGCCGCAGCCGACGACTCGGCTGATTTGCCGAGGTTCCGCTACGAGACGCCAGCCGCCGCGCGCCCCGATGCGTTGGGTCAGTCAGTGCGAGCTTTTCTCGGCGTCTTCGCGCGACGGCGCGCGCCGATGCGCCGGCGCGAGCATGTGGTTCGTCAGCCCGAAGTTGTAAGCCAGATTGAATCGCCGCTCAGCGCACTCTTTGGCGCGCCACAAGGCAGCGACGACGCTTCCGCGGCAGTACTCGCAGGTGCATTCGCCGCGCCTAACGGTGAGTCGGATCCGCTCCCCGGACGCCCCACGCGCGCCGCAGTCGAAGAGCTGCGGCTCGGCGACGTATTTGGCGGCAGTGCTCCCGCGAGTGCTCCACGCACGGCGTCATTCGACGAGTTCTTCAGCTCAGGCAGCGCGGAGCAACCCGCGCAGTCGCCCCTTGACGAAGAGGGGTCCGACATGGTGCAATTCACCGCCTGGCTCGAAGGACTCAAGAAAAAGTGAACATAGCCGTCCTTAACGGCCCCAATCTCAACTTACTGGGCTCGCGAGAGCCGCATCTCTACGGGACGACGACCCTCGCCGAGGTCGAGAATCGCCTGCGACAGGTCGCTGGCGAGCTTGGAGTATCGATCGCGTGCGCGCAGCATAACGGGGAAGGAGAGCTCGTCACCGCAATTCAACAGCTGCGCGGTAAGGCAGACGGGGCGATCGTAAACGCCGGTGCGTACTCGCACACCAGCCTGGCGATCCGGGACGCCTTCGCGGCCACCGCGCTGCCGTACGTCGAAGTTCACGTCTCGAACATTTATGCGCGGGAACCCGAGCGCAGGACCAGCGTCCTAGCCGGCGGCGCGGTAGCCATCATCGCCGGACTCGGCGTGGCGGGCTACGAGATGGCGCTGCGCGGACTCGTCGAGCGCCTCCGCAGCGCGGGTGCCTAACATGTTCGAGGTGCGCGCGCAGGCGCTCCTCGAGTGCCTGCGCCAGGACGCCGTGGACGGCCTGCTCGTGACGAGCATGCCTAACGTGCGGTACCTCACGGGCTTCTCCGGCACGCACGCGATGCTGCTCGCGACAGGCGCGAAGTGCTGGCTCTTCACCGATTTCCGCTACGCAGAGCAGGCGGGCGCGGAAGCAGGCGCCGTGGCCAAGATCGTCATCGAGCCGGCGAATCTATGGCGTGGTGTTTGGGAGACCCTCAGAGACGCGCGCGGATTGCACACACTCGGCTTCGAATCAGCGCATCTCTCGCACCGCGACTTCGAACGACTGCTCAAGGACGGCTCGGCGTGGACCTGGCGACCGCTTGTGGACGCCGTCGAGCGCCTTCGTGAGCGAAAGGATCCCGGTGAGCTAGAGCTGATCAAGGACGCAGCCCGTGTCGCGGGTGCGGCGCTGGATCACACTCTGGCGTCGGTGCGCCCAGGCATGACGGAGCTTGAAGTCGCGGGCGTCTTGGAGCACGCACTGCGGGATCACGGCAGCGAAGAAACTCCGTTCCCAACGATTGTCGCGTCGGGCGCGCGGACGGCGCTGCCTCACGCGAGAACCGGGTCGCGCGCTATTGCGCGCGGAGACTTCTTGCTATTGGATTTCGGCGCTACCGTCGGTGGTTATTGTAGCGACGTCACACGGACGGTGGTCGTCGGAAAGGCAGACGCGCGGCAGCGCGAGGTACACGATGCAGTGCTGGCCGCCAACGAAGCCGCTCGTACGCGTGTGCGCAGCGGGATGACAGGGAAGGACGCAGACGCCATAGCGAGAGCAGTACTCGAACACCACGGTTTAGGTGATGCTTTTGGTCATGGGTTGGGACATGGCATCGGGTTGGAAGTGCACGAGGCCCCAAGGCTCTCGCGCATTGCGGACCAGGTGCTACCCGAGGGCGCGGTCGTTACCATCGAGCCTGGCGCCTACGTGCCTGGTTGGGGCGGAGTGAGGATCGAAGACAACGTCAGGTTGGGCGCCGACGGCGCGGAACTGCTGACTGAGTTCCCGCGCAACCTGATCGAGCTGTCGTAAGCGACGCGGGCGCGTCGCCTAACGAACCCGTATGATCGACCTACGCTACGTCAAGAAGCTCATCGAGATGCTGGACGGGTCGTCCGTCGACTCGGTCGAGATATCGACCGAGAAGGGGATGAAGATCCGCATTTCGAAGACGGCGCAGGCCCGCTCTCCGGTCCATCCGGCACCCGCTCCAGTGCTCCAGCCGGACCCGCAGCCCCAGCAGGCCATAGGATCCGTCCGCTCTCCCACGCCGGCAGAAGGGGTCAGTGCGGTCCTGGAGGCGGCGGAAACTGCCGCTAGGCAGGAGCCGCCGAAGTTGAACCTCCTGGAAGTGAAGTCTCCGATGGTCGGGACCTACTACGCCCAGCCCGAACCGGGGGCAGCTGCATACGTTAGCCCGGGTCAGCGCGTCAGTAAGGGACAGGTTCTGTGCATCATCGAGGCGATGAAGATCATGAACGAGATCGAGTCCGAGTACTCGGGCATGGTCAAGGAGATTCTCGTCGAGGATGCCCAGCCTGTGGAGTACGGCCAAGTCCTCTTCCGAATCGAGCCCAATGGCTAATCCCACTACACAGGCCGAGAGTCCGCCGGCCGCGCGAGCGCCTTTCAACTTCAAGGCGATCTTGCAGCAGATGGTGCAGCTCAACGCGTCCGACTTGCATCTCAAAGTCGGTCGTCCGCCGACGTTGCGCGTGAACGGCGACCTGTCGCCACTGCCGCTCCCAGCGCTGCGTCCCGACGACATGAGCACGCTCGCCAAGGAGCTGATGACACCGAAGCAGGTGAAGGAATTCACCGAGTTTCGCGAGTCAGACTTCGCGACTGGTGTTCCCGGGATCGGTCGTTTTCGTGTCAACGCGTATCAGCAGCGCGGAACGATCGCGTTCGCGATCCGAACGATTCCGCACCAGGCGAAATCGCTGCGCGAGCTGAATCTGCCGCCTGTCGCCGAGGACATTGCGCTTTTGCCGCGCGGTCTGGTGCTCGTCACGGGGATCACCGGGTCCGGCAAGTCGACGTCGCTCGCGTCGATGCTGCATCACGTGAATGAGCGGCGCTTCGCGAACATCATCACGATCGAAGACCCGATTGAGTTCTTGCATCGCGACATCAAGTGCCATATCAACCAGCGCGAAATCGGCACTGACACTGGAAGCTTCGCTCAGGCGCTGCGGCGAGTGCTGCGTCAGGACCCTGACGTCATCCTCATCGGCGAAATCCGCGACCTCGATACGCTGGATACCGCGCTCAAGGCCGCCGATACGGGTCACTTGGTCTTTTCAACGTTGCACACGACTGACGCGACGCAGACAATCAACCGTGTGCTGTCGTTCTATCCGCCGCACCAGCAGAACGAAGTTCGTTATGCACTTTCGAGCGCTTTGGCCGCAGTCATCTCGCAGCGGCTCGTCCCGCGCAACGATCGACCCGGTCGCGTGCCCGCGTGCGAAGTGCTGATCAACACAGCTGCCGTGCGCGAGCAGATCCGCGACATCTCCAAGACGCTCAACATCCCGGACCTGATTAAAGAAGGGACGGTGCAATACGGCATGCAGAGCTTCGACCAGTCGCTCATGGGCTGGTACTCGAAGGGAATCGTGTCGTACGAGAACGCGCTGTTCTACGCGACGAATCCGAACGAATTCGCGCTGCGCGTGCAGGGTGTGTCCGGTTCCAGCGATACGTCGTGGGAAGGATTCCAGAAGGGAGAAGAGGGAGGCGCCGCCTAACGCCTGTGCCGCTGACCGCCGCCGCGCCGAAAGAGGCTCGTGTTTCGTAAGGTCCTCGTCGCGAATCGCGGCGAGATTGCGCTGCGTGTGATTCGTGCGTGTCGCGAGTTGGGTCTCGAAACCGTAGCCGTCTACTCGGAGGCCGACCGCGAGTCGTTGCACGTACGCTTTGCGGACGACGATGTGTGCATCGGCCCGGCGCCGGCGCGGGAATCGTATCTGCGCATTCCGCGCATCATCGCAGCTGCCGAGATCACTGGTGCTGACGCGATACATCCTGGCTATGGCTTCCTCGCCGAGAACGCCGAGTTCGCGGAGACGTGCGCGGCGTCCAACATCACGTTCATCGGGCCGACCGCGGATCAGATCCGCGTTATGGGCGACAAGGCAGCCGCGCGAAAGGCGATGTCGGATGTCGGTGTGCCGATTGTCCCGGGAACGCCTGGGCCAATCGAAGACCCGGATGACGCGCTCGCGGCAGCTCAGGAGATCGGTTTTCCCGTCATCATCAAGGCGGCGGCAGGTGGGGGCGGAAAGGGGATGCGCGTCTCCAGCGACGCCGATGATTTTCCGCGCGCGTTCCAACTCGCCCGCTCCGAAGCGCTGGCCGCATTCGGGAACGGTGATGTTTACGTCGAAAAATACCTAACGCGGCCGCGCCATATCGAATTTCAGATCCTCGGCGACCAGCACGGCAAGGTCATCCACCTCGGCGAGCGCGATTGCTCGATTCAACGACGGCATCAGAAGCTCGTGGAGGAGGCGCCGAGTCCAGCGGTGACTCCCGAGCTACGCGAGAAGATGGGTGCCGATGCCGTGCGCGGTGCCAAGGCGATCGACTATGTCGGTGCGGGCACGATCGAGATGCTGCTCGATTCCGATGGATCGTACTACTTCATGGAGATGAACACACGCATTCAGGTGGAGCATCCTGTCACCGAGATGCTTACCGGTATCGATCTCGTAAAAGAGCAGATTCAAGTGGCGCAAGGGGAAAGGCTGTCTGTAGATGCGTTGCCGATGCTCAGGGGGCACGTGATCGAGTGTCGCATCAACGCCGAAGATCCCATGCGCAACTTTCAGCCGTGTCCGGGGCGCATCGAGACCTTCCATCCACCCGGTGGACCAGGCGTTAGGCTCGACACGCACGTGTACGCGGGGTACACAGTCCCGTCGTACTATGATTCGTTGCTCGCGAAGCTGATTTGCCAGGGTCGGACACGCGACGAAGCGATTGGCCGTATGCACATGTCGCTGGAGAGTTTTATCATCGAAGGAGTCACGACCACGGCGTCCTTCCTATCGCGTGTGATGCAGCACCCAAGATTCGTCGCGGGCGACGTGGACACGAAATTCCTCGAGCGAGAGACAGGTCTGTTCAAGGAGCAGTGATAGGTGCGTTTGGATGTGTACTTCGGCGGCGCGGAGGTCACGCCCGCTGAAACGCAGGGCCGCGTTGTGCTGGTACTCGATGTTTTGCGCGCGTCGACGAGCATCGCTGTCGCGCTCTCGAACGGAGCCCGCGCGATTGTGCCGTGCGAATCTGCCGAAGAGGCGATCACTCTATCACGCTCGTTCGAACGCGGCGATGTGCGGCTCGCCGGCGAAATGCGCATGTTGCCGATCCCGGGCTTCGACCTGGGGAATTCGCCCGCTGATTTTTCGCCGGCCGCGGTAGACGGAAAGACGATCTTCCTTGCCACGACAAACGGGACACGCTTGCTCACGGGGATCCAGGGAGCGCGCGACGTTCTTGTCGGCGCGTTTGTGAACTATCGCGCAGTCCTCGCGATGCTGCGCGCGGCCGCTCGCGCGGCAGCTGACATCGCGATCGTGTGCGCCGGGCGCGACCGGAAGTTCGCGCTGGAAGACGCCGTGTGCGCCGGGCGCTTCGTGCGCGGGATCCGGCGTCGCCTAACGAACATTGATGTGAATGACGCCGCGCGGGTCGCAGCACTGCTCGATCGTCGCTACGGTGTAGACGTCGAAGCGGCGCTGCGCGAGTCGGAGCACGGTCGCGCGCTTGTCGAGGCCGGGTTCGCCGCGGATGTCGCGCTTTGTGCCGCTGTCGACAGCATCCCCATTCTCCCCGTGTACGCAGACCGCCAGATTACCAAGCTAGGTCCAGAACGAGGGCGTTAGGCCGTGCGCGAGTCGCTGCGCAGAGAACTGAGCGGCATAGCCGGACTCTTGGTCGCAGTATTCCTCGGTGGCGCGCTGCTTTTTCAAGCGGTGCCTACGGAGGCATCGTGTTTTGCAGGCCGTGGACTCTTCGGTCCCGTCGGCGCCTGCGCGAAGTCTGCACTGGTGTCTCTCGTTGGTATGGCCGGTGCGGCGCTGACTACGCTTGTGCCGGCTCTCTACGGACTGCATCGCTTGGGACGGGTGAGCGCCTGGCACGAGCGATCAGGAATGTTGCTGGCGGGCGGCGGGGCTCTGCTCGTGCCTGTCATTGTCGCGCTCGCGCGCGGCCCGCTGTTGAGTGACGATCCGGCGGCTGGCTTGTGGGGGAACTTCGCCGCCTTCTACCTCGCGAAATCGTTAGGCACCGCCGGCGCGTGGATCGTCGCGGTCCTCGGCGTGTCAGCGATCACCGCCGCATCCCTACACTGGAATCCGCTGCGCGCTGTGCTGGGGCCCGGACGACCGACGCGGGTAACAGCCGCTGTCGGTCCGACGCGCGCCCAAGCGCTCGAAGTCAAGCCGGAAGAGATGCCGGCGATTCACCAGTCGCCGGCGCCCGCTGCTCAGGAAGAGCTTCCGCTGCCACGCGCCGAGCGAAAAAAGGTAGCGGCTTTACCACGAACGGAGCCCGGTGGCAACGGCGATGCGGCGGCGAGCGTCGCCACGGTTGCGGCCTCGTTAGGTGACGAGGCCCTGCGCGATGACGCCGTGCCGCCGGCCGACCTGCTCACTCCCGCGCCGATAAAGCACGCGGACGTTGGAAAGGCGCAGCTCGACGCGATGGGTGAGAAACTCATGGATGCGCTGCGCACGTTCCGCGTCGACGGCGAGCTCGTCGGGCGCACCACGGGACCGGTTGTCACGCAGTATGAAATCGAGCCGGCGCCGGGTGTCAAAGTGCGCCAGTTCGCGAACCTGGCGAACGATCTCGCGCTCGCCATGCGCGCCCAAAGCATACGCATCGTGGCGCCGATTCCTGGTCGCGGGGCCGTGGGTGTGGAGGTGCCGAATCCGCAGGCGGAGATCGTCGCATTTCGTGAAGTGCTCGAGTCACGCGAGTTTCAAGCGCTGCGCGCGTCGCTGCCGATCGTGTTAGGCAAGGATCTCGAAGGGCATCCCGTTGTCGCGGACCTCGCCAAGATGCCGCACTTGCTCATCGCCGGCGCGACAGGGTCGGGAAAGTCTATCTGCGTGAACACGATCATCACGAGTCTCGTGTACCGGCATACGCCCAAGACACTGCGCTTTCTGCTCGTCGATCCCAAGATGGTCGAGCTTACCGTGTACAACGCGTTGCCGCATCTGCGGCACAAAGTCGTCACCGATTACCGCGACTCCGCTGCCGTGCTCAAATGGGCCGTGCTGGAGATGAACTACCGTTACGAGCTGCTCGCGGCCAACGGCGCACGGAATATCCAGGACTTCAACAAGCGCGTGCTCGACGGCGCGCCGCTACTCACGCCGAAGCAACCGGGCGTCGCGTTCGAGGACCGCGCGTATCGCGGCGACGTGCTGCCGTACATCGTCGTCATCATCGACGAGCTGGCCGACCTCATGATGACGGTGCAGGGGGAGGTTGAACACCCGCTCGCCATGCTCGCCCAGAAGGCGCGCGCGATCGGCGTGCATCTGATTCTGGCGACGCAGCGCCCCAGCGTGAACGTCATCACGGGATTGATCAAGGCAAACTTCCCGAGCCGCATCGCGTTTCGAGTGGCGTCGCAGGTCGACAGCCGGACGATCATCGACGGCATCGGCGCCGAAGCGCTGTTAGGCAACGGCGACATGCTTTTCATCCCGCCCGGCAAGTCCGAGCCGCAGCGGATTCAGGGCGCGTTTATCTCGAGCGAGGAGACCGAACGCCTAACGACGTGGTACGGTGCTCGGCACCAGGCGCGACGCGCGCGGCTCGCCGCGCAGGGTTTGGTCGCCGATCAGACGACAGAAAGCGATATTCTCGAGACTGTGCGCGCGCACGAGGCGGCACAGGCGGCGGCCGACGACGAGCCGTCGGAAGAGGAAGTCGGCGACCGCGACACGCTGTTCCGTGAGGCGGCCGAGGTCGTGATCCAGCATCAGCAGGGATCGACGTCGCTGCTACAGCGCCGATTGGGCGTCGGCTATGGCCGCGCCGCTCGCATCATGGATCAACTGGAAGCAGCGGGGATCATCGGGCAGCAGCGCGGGGCCAAAGCGCGAGATATCCTCGTTGGGCTCGAGGAGCTGGATCGGATCTGCGGGCCGAGGGCGTAACGGCTCGGGCAACCGGTCGACGCGACCTCTTGGATCAAGACAAGTCGCTTTGAGTCCGCGAGTTTCGAGTACCGCGTCTCGCGGACAAGATGATCACCAAATCGACATTTGCGTGCGGAAGCTGAATCTGGTGAGCTACATGTCCTGAAGACTCGGAACACGAATACCGGAAACTCAAAGCTCCCTGTTTTTTCGTACAGGGAGCTCTGTATTTGCGGTGACCAGCAGCTGCAATTGAAATCAGCCAGAGACAATGTCCACTTTCATTGGAGCCAAAGCGCCTAACAGTGCATCCTGATCTGCCTGCGCCACGTTGAATGCCTTGAGCGTCGCGGCCAGGTCTTCGACGAGCGCATCGAAGTCCGCGCCCGTGATGTTCATGCCCGCGTGCGTCGTCTTCATGTCCTTGCCGGTGTACGTGCACGGGCCACCAGTCGCCTGGCAGATCTGATCGACCAGCTTACCCTTGAACGCAGCCAGGCGCGCCGGGTCGCTTGCCGTCGCCTTGAAGAAGCCGTTGATCCGCGAATCGGCAGCGACGCGGGCCACGAACGAATCCACGACTGCGACAATCGCGTCACGTCCGCCAAGTCGATCGTAGAGAGTGCTGGCTGCTGGTGCCGCAGCCGGAGTATCAGCTGGGGGCGCCTTCTCGCCGCCGCCGCATGCGACAACGAGCGGAACTGCCGAAGCCAGTGTGAGAGTACGAATCACCCGCGTTAGGCAAAACATACACGCTCCATGGATGTGGTGACGCGCGCCCCATTCTCGGGCATCGGCGCGCCGACCGAAGGTATCGCGGTCCCGATCGCGGCGCACGGGCCGCAGCGCAATAGAAGAGCCCGATTCGCGTAAGAACGGTCACGCATCCCTCGGAGGCTGTCGCTATCCTCGCCGCGTGTCGCAGGAACGCGCTCAATTTGGGCTCCTCGGGGAGCGGGTCGCCCAGCGCTGGCTCCAACGGGCCGGATGGCGCGTGCTCCAGCGCCGGTTTCGCTCCGGCCACCGTGACATCGATCTCATCGTCGAGCGAAGCGGTGTGGTGGCCTTCGTCGAGGTCAAAGCTCGGCACGGCGCTGACTTCGGCGATCCGATCGAAGCTGTAAACTGGCGCAAGCAGCGAGAGCTTTCGCGCTCAGCCAGCGTCTGGATCGGCCGGCACGGTCGGCCGGGCGAGGCCTACCGCTTCGACGTCATTGGCGTGCTGGTCCTCGGCGACCGCGTCCGTGTGCGGCACGTCGCAAACGCGTTTCAGCTGGTCGCAAGGTCGCACTAAGTAATGGATTGATTTCGGCTTTTCTTCGGGGTATCGTAACGCGCGCCATTCGGCCGTAAATTCGGCATTGGCCAGTCCACAACCGTCTAACGCTCGAGAGGATCGATGGGCACCGCATCCATCACGGACGATCGCAAGAAAGCGCTCGGTCTGGCCATAGCGCAAATCGAGAAGAACCACGGCAAAGGGTCCATCATGAGGATGGGCGCTGAATCGGGCCGTATACGGGTCGAGTCCATCTCGACAGGCGCGATCAATCTCGACGCAGCGATCGGCATCGGCGGCATTCCACGCGGCCGAGTCACGGAGATCTTCGGCCCCGAGTCGAGTGGAAAGACCACGCTGTGTTTGCATGTCGTCGGTAATGCACAACGCACGGGCGGCGTGGCGGCGTTCATCGACGCAGAGCACGCGCTCGACGTCGAATACGCCAAGAAGTTAGGCGTCGATGTCGAGAACCTTCTCGTCTCGCAGCCCGACACAGGCGAGCAGGCGCTGGAGATCTGCGAGATACTCGTTAGGTCCGGCGCTGTCGATGTCGTCGTTGTCGATTCGGTCGCCGCACTCGTTCCGCGCGCTGAAATCGAAGGCGACATGGGCGACGCGCACGTCGGCTTGCAAGCGCGGCTCATGAGCCAGGCGCTGCGCAAACTCACGGGTGCCATCGCGCGCTCGCGCACTGCTGTGGTCTTCATCAACCAGCTGCGCGAAAAAATCGGCGTGATGTTCGGTAACCCCGAAACGACCACGGGCGGCAAGGCGCTCAAGTTCTACGCGTCGTTGCGGCTCGATATCCGTCGCTTGGGGCCCGTGAAGGAGAAAGAAGAGGTGATCGGGTCTCAGGTTCGCGTCAAAGTCGTAAAGAACAAGGTCGCGCCGCCGTTCAAGCAGGCCGAGTTCGACATCATGTATGCCGAAGGCATTAGCCACGTCGGCTTGCTCGTGGATATCGGGTCGGAGAGCGGGATCATCGAGAAGTCTGGCGCATGGTATAGCTACGGCGGCCAGCGCATCGGACAGGGTCGTGAGAATGCGAAGCTGTTCCTGCGCGACAATCCCACGCTGACCGGCGAAGTCGAGGAGAAGGTGAAACAGGTCCTCGGCATTCGCACAGGTGGTGTGGGCACTGAAGCGGAGGGCCCGGAGGAGTAGAGCACGCAGGCGTGTTCACCGGCGTACATCTTAAGCCGGAGGGTTGATCTCTGAGGTAGCTTGGGTCCCGGAAAGCCCACTGCACTCAGGGGACTTCACTCCGGCTTTTCATTGTAGCAAAGATCAAAAGCGGGAACGCAGATAAACGCAGAAGCAGCGCAGATAAACGCATCAAGCACTTATGTTCCACCCCTCCCAGGAGCTAACCAAGAACTGCGTGCCTAACGAACTACCGTGTCAGTTTGCTACAGCGCATACGCGTTGCCATCCGGGTGGTGGGACGGGCCATAAGAAGTAATCCGCGTTCATCGGCGTCAGTTTCTGCGTTATCTGCATTCCCGCGTTCCATTCTTGCGGTGATAATCCATGCCTGACGACGAAGCCGACATCGTCACATCGATCGTTGAGCACGCAAAACGTCGTGGGCGGTTCGTGATCGTCAGCGGCGCAACGGAAGTCGCGACCGTCACAGCCGAGGTGATCTCCGAGCTACAAATCCACGTCGGAAAAGCACTCGATGTGCGCACGCTCGACGCCTTACGAGTGCACGATCGCCGCACCGCAGTTCTCGATCGCGCTCTTCGGTTGCTCTCTGCTCGCGGTTGTGCGACATCGGAGCTTTCCCGAGCGCTGTTGCGCGGCAAGGATCGTCCGCTCGCAGACGACGTGAAGTGGGCGATACGCGGTCTAACCGAGCAGGGTTACCTCGATGACGCGCGCTTCGCGGATCAATTCGTGCGCGATCGCGCCGCAACACGAGGATGGGGAAAGGGGCGTCTCAGACAGGAGCTGCGACGACGCGGTGTCGCCCCCTCGCACGTCGAACCGGCTCTATCGCAGGCCGACGAAGACGCGGCGCTCGATGATTCCCGCTCTGCGCTCGAAGTCGCTCGCAAATGGCGTCGCACGCATTCCGCTCGCGACCCCGATCGCGACCGTCAAAGGCTCTATGGTTTTCTAGCGCGCCGCGGCTTTTCCCCAGATGTGATCCGTGACGCAATGCGCGCGGCGCTGGCAGATGAAGGCGCCGAGTCCCCGTAGCCACGGTCAGCGCGTTCTATATTTCCGCGGATGCGCGCGTCCGAAATCCGCTCTGCATTCCTGAACTTCTTCACCCGACATCGCCATAAGGTCGTGGCGAGTTCCTCGCTCGTCCCGGCGAACGACCCCACGCTGCTTTTCACGAACGCCGGGATGGTCCAGTTCAAGAAGATGTTCCTCGGTCTCGAGGAGCCGGTTCCAGGGCGGCGCGCTGTCACATCGCAGAAGTGCGTGCGGGCAGGCGGGAAGCACAACGATCTGGAACAAGTGGGCCACACGGCGCGGCACCACACGTTCTTCGAGATGTTAGGCAACTTCTCTTTCGGCGACTATTTCAAGCGCGACGCGATCAGGTTCGGCTGGGATTTCGTAACGCAGGATCTCGGAATCCCGGCCAAGTATCTGCGCGCGTCGGTCTTCCACGAGGACAACGAGGCCCGAGCACTCTGGCGTGACGTCGCGGGCCTGAGCGACTCGCGCATTTATGGGCTGGGCGAGAAGGACAACTTCTGGCAGATGGCGGACACGGGGCCGTGCGGTCCCTGCTCCGAGATCTTCGTCGATCTCGCGCACCTGGCGAAGGATTGGGCCTTTCCGCCTAACGCAAGCGGCGAATGGACGGAGCTGGATCGCGCCGAGTTCTCGCTCGATGCTTTCCTAGAAGGCGCGGAGGCTGGACGCTTTCTCGAGATCTGGAACCTGGTCTTCATGCAGTTCGACAGGCAGCCGGACGGCACGCTCGTGCCGCTCCCCAAACCGTCGGTCGACACAGGTGCAGGTCTCGATCGAATTTCCGCAGTCATGCAAGGCGTCACCAGCAACTTTCACACGGACGCCTTCGCGCCGATCATCGACACCTTCCAGAAGGTCATCGGGATCGAGTATCGCGGCCGCACGACCGCGGAGCCATACGCGGTGCCACGCCCTCGCGGCACCGGGACGATCACCGTAGACCCAGCTTCATTTCGCGTACTGGCCGATCACGCGCGCGCGGTTGCGTTCCTCTTGGCGGACGGTGTCTTCCCGTCCAACGAGGGACGTGGTTACGTGCTGCGCCGCATCCTGCGACGCGCGGTGCGTCACGCGTGGTTGTTAGGCAGGCGTGAGCCGACGCTCGTACACGGTGTCGAGTCGGTGGTTGCGTCGCTCTCGGACGTGTATCCCGAGCTGCAGCAGCGGCGCGCGCATCTGCTCGAGACGACGCGTGCTGAGGAAGAGCGGTTCCTAACGACGATCGACGGCGGCATGCGCCGCTTCGATGAAGTCGCGCCGGCGCACACGACACAGGGATCGACCGAGGTACGCGGCACGATCTCCGGCGAGGACGCATTCCGGCTGTACGATACGTTCGGTTTCCCGATCGACCTCACCGATCTCATGGCGCGTGAGCGCGGTTACACTGTCGATATCACGGGCTTCGAGGTGGCCCTCGGACAACAGCGTCAGCAATCGCAAGAGGAGCGCAAGTCGAAGAAGATCGGCGTGGGCGCCGACGAGCTCGCGGCCGGCTGGGAGGCGCCTAACGCGAAGACGGCGGCGCCAGCAGCACTTCCTGATACGAGCTTCAAAGGCTACGAAAGTGTCGAGATCGAGTCGCAGGTAACCGCAATCAAGCGCCTCAGCGATGGCCGCGTCGCGGTCCTGTTGCGCGAGACGCCCTTCTACGCCGAGTCAGGCGGCCAGATCTCGGATCAGGGCGAGATCGTCGGCGACGGGTGGCGCGTGGACGTGGACGAAGTGCGCAAAGTCGAAGGACGTATCGCGGCCGTCGGTCGCCTAACGGGCGACGTCAAGTTCTCACGTGCCACGGCGCGCGTTCCGTCCGATCGGCGACGCGACACGGAGCGCAATCACACGGCGACTCACCTGCTGCACGCGGCGCTGCGCAATGTGCTAGGCGAGCATGTGCATCAGGCCGGATCGCTCGTCGCACCCGATCGGCTCCGTTTCGACTTCACGCATCACGGTCCCGTGAAACCTGAAGCTCTCGAGGCGATCGAGACCCAGGTGAACCGTGGGATCTGGGGTTCGCACAACGTTGAAAAGCGAGAACGCCCGTATCAGGAAGCTGTCGCGGCGGGAGCCATGGCGCTCTTCGGCGAGAAGTACGGCGACGTCGTGCGGGTTGTCACCGTGCCGGGCATATCAGTGGAGCTCTGCGGCGGGACTCACGTGCGCAACACGAGCGAAATCGCCGTCTTCCGCATCCTGAGCGAAACCGGCATCGCCGCAGGCGTGCGTCGAATCGAGGCGCTGACGGGCCCCAGGGCCTTCGAGTACATGCGCGAGCACGAGCGCACGCTGCAGCAAGCGGCTGAGATGGTGAGGGGGACGCCCGAGACGCTCGTCAAGCGCGTGCAAACACTGCTCGATGAGCGGCGCGCGCTCGAGAAGAAACTCGAGACAAGCGGCACGAGCGGCGAGGGAGGCGACGTCGTGCGTAAGCTCGTCGCCGCTGCAGAGCGTCTCGATGGCGTCACGCTCGTGGCAGCCACCGTACAGGCCGGCGATAAGCGCGCCCTCGAAGCGTTAGGCGATGCCGTGCGTGAGCAGCTCGCCGGCGGCGTAGCCGCGCTCGGCGCAACGTTCGAAGACGGGAAGACCGCGCTGCTCGTTGTCGTTTCCGACGATGCGCGCAACCGAGGCTTACGCGCCGACGCGTTGATCAAAGACGTGGCGGCAGCGGCGGGTGGTAGAGGCGGCGGGAAACCGCACATGGCGCAAGCCGGCATTCCCGACGCCGGCCAGCTCCCGCGTGCGTACGCAGCGTTAGGTGACTCCGTACGACAACAGTTGGCCGGAGGCGCGTGACCTCGTCCAGCTCGCAGGAAAGCGACGCGGTGCCACACGCGCTACGTACTCGAATGGACGAGCTGCTGAGTGCTCATGCCGCCCGCGCCGATCCCTCTCGAGAACCTGATGAACGCCAGCTCGACGCCGCGATCGCTGCACTCGCACGGCTCGTCGCACGCGAGCCTGCCGAACAGAGCGCACTCGAGCTGTTGGCGATCGACGGCCTCGCGACCGGGGCATTCGTGAGCCCGAAAGACCCGGCGCGCCTGGAATCGCTTGCGGATCGCGCCTGCATGGAATTGATGGCGTTAGGCAACGGCGGCGCGTGATCGATATCCACACGCATCTGCTGCCAGGTGTGGACGACGGGTCCCAATCGTTCGAGACGTCGGCCAGCGTTCTGGCGCGCTTCGCGCTCGAGGGGGTCCGCACCGTCGTCTGCACCCCGCACTTGGACGCCTCCCGCGCGGCTGAAGCACCAGTGGCTTACTACGCGGAGCTACTGACCGCGCTGCGCGGACATTTGCCGACGAACGGCGCGCTGCGTCTACTGCCTGGCTGGGAGATCAAGCTCGACCGCCCAGGCTGCGATCTAACACATCCCGATCTCTCGTTAGGCGGCTCCCGCGCCGTGCTCGTCGAGTTTCCATACGGACCGCTCCCCGCCGGCGCGAACGAGGAGATCGCTCGGCTCTGCGCCAGCGGCGTCGTCCCGGTCGTCGCGCATCCCGACCGCTACCACGAGTGCGATACTGCGCACGTGCGCGCGTGGCGGGCGTCAGGCGCAGTCATACAGACTGACGGGCGCATGCTGCTGGGCGGGGGACCGCACGCCGATTTCGCGCACGCACTGGTCGAGGAAGGACTCGTCGACTGCCTGGCGAGCGATAATCACGGCGACCTGCGCTCGGTCGCGACTGTCCGCGCCTGGCTGACCGAGCTTGGCTCGAGTGAAGCCGCCGAGCTGCTCACAGCCGAGAATCCTCGCCGAGTGCTGGATAACGAGCGGCCGCTATCAGTGCCCTCGATCACGATCCAGCGCGGTTTGTTGCGCCGCCTTCGAGACCTCATGTTTCCGTCCACCTGAATGGCACTGGTTTCGTGAGCGCCTCGCCTGACGATTTCGAACGCGCCGCTGCCGCGCGATTGCGCGAGCTGGCATCGCTCGCGACGTCAGTTGCCGACGCGTTATCTGGAGAGATTGCGCGCGCGGCTGTGATGGTGTGCGACACGCTCGCATCGGGCGGCACGCTTTTCTTCTGCGGCAATGGCGGCAGCGCGGCCGATGCTCAGCACCTCGCGACGGAATACGTCGTGCGCTACATGCGCGAACGGCGCGCTTTGCCTGCGATCGCCCTAACGACAGATTCGTCGCTGCTCACTGCGGCTGCGAACGACCTCGGTTTCGAACACGTGTTCGAGCGGCAGATCGAGGCGCTCGTGAAGCGAGGTGACTTGTTGGTGATTCACTCCACGAGTGGCAATTCGCCTAACGTGATTCATGCGGCGCGTGCCGCGCGAAACAAAGGCGCGCGAGTGCTGGCCTTGAGCGCCGGAGACGGCGGTGCACTCAAAGCGGCGGCAGACCTAACGATCATCGTCCCGACCATGCGCACAGATCGCGCGCAAGAAATCCATCTCTGCATCCAACACGCGATCTGCGAACTGGTGGAAGAGTGGGCTGTCAAATGATCGATCTCAGCGGCAAGCGCGCGCTCGTCACCGGGGGCTCGCGGGGAATCGGCGCGGCGACAGCGCTCATGCTGGCGCACGCCGGCGCCGACGTCTGTATCGGCTACAGGAAGCGCAAGGAAGCGGCGAGCGTTGTCGTTAGGCGCATTCAGGCAGCTGGCCGTCGCGCATCGGCTGTTCCCGGTGATCTCGCGCAGCGCGCCGACTGTGACCGCCTGATCGACAGTGCCAGGCGAGACCTGGGAGGTCTCGACATATTCATCGGCAACGCGGGGACATGGCCCAGCGACCCCGTGGCGGTGGACGCGCTGTCGGACGAGCGCTGGCTGCGCACGGTGAGCGAGAATGTCGATGCCATGTTCTACACGACACGCGCAGCTGCGCGTACCATGTCCCACGGTGGTCGCATTGTGCTCGTCACGAGCACCGCAGGGCAGCGTGGCGAGGCCTTTCACGCCGACTACGCGGCGAGCAAAGGGGCGATGATCTCCTATGTCAAATCGCTCGCGATTGAGCTGGCGCCGCGCGATATCACTGTGAATGGCGTGGCGCCGGGCTGGGTCGACACCGATATGGTTGCCTCAGCGTTGGTGGCCGATGGGCGTGAGCAGATAGCGGCCAGCATTCCGTTAGGCCGAGTAGCGACGGCAGACGACATCGCGGGACCGATCGTCTTTCTCTGCACGTCGCTAGCGAGGCACATTACCGGTGAGATCGTGAACGTGAATGGCGGGAGCGTGCTGTGCGGTTAGGGAGCGGAACTTGTGGAACCTCGCCCTTTGAGGAGTAGGGGTGCGCGAACTGCAAACCGCCATCGTTCCACCTGAACCGGTGCGGGAGCTGGCGGCGACGCTGGAACGCGCCGGTTACGAAGCGTGGTGCGTCGGCGGGGCCGTGCGCGACGCCCTACTCGGTTACGCACACCTGGATTGGGACCTGGCGACGAGCGCGCGACCTAACGAGGTGCGCAAGGTCTTTCGCCGCACGGTGCCCGTCGGCGTCGAATTCGGCACCGTCGGCGTGTTCGACCGCGACGGCCGCATGCACGAAGTGACGACCTTCCGCCGCGATGTACGCACCGATGGGCGTCACGCCGAGGTCGAGTTCGGGGTCAGCCTGGATGACGACCTCGCGCGGCGCGACTTCACGATAAACGCGATTGCGTATTCGCCGAGCCGCGGCGAGTTGCGCGATCCGTACGGCGGGCGCGAGGATCTCAAGCGCGGTGTCGTTCGCGCGGTCGGAAAGCCGCGCGAACGGATGAAGGAGGATCGGCTGCGCGCTTTGCGTGGCCTCCGCTTCGCCGGTCGCTTCGGATTCACAATCGACGACGAAACGTGGCGCGCCATTGCCGAAAGCTCGCCACATCTGGGACGCCTTTCTCGCGAACGCGTCAAGCAGGAGATCGAGAAGACAGTCGATCAGGTACCACTGCCGAGCCTAACGTTTCGCATGTGGCGCGACGCCGGAGCGTTCGCCACGCTCGTCCCTGAGCTGGCGCGCGTCAGTGATGTCGCGCTCGGCGCCATCGATGCTGTCTTGGCGCCTGGACCTGCCGGTGATCTCGCGGCGGCGAGCGATCGGGCCAAAGCGCGTGCCGATCAGCGTCGCTTTCTACGACTCGCGCTGCTCTTCGCCGAGCCCGACGCTGACGACGCCGAGCGCACGCTCCGCGCGTTACGCTTCTCGAATCAGCAAACGGCACAGCTCACGCACTTGTTGCGCACGTGGCGCGCGTTAGGCGCTGAGATCACGTCCACGCTGACTGGAGCCGAGCGCGCTCAGGCGCCGCAGATCAGGCGTTGGGCCTCTGTGGCTGGCCGGCCAGCATTCGCGCTGCTCGTGCGCCTGGCCTCGGCACGCTGGACGGCACAAAGGGCTCGTGGTCTCACGGCCCCGAGCCTCAAGGCGACACGGTTGCTCTACAAAGACGGAGTGCGCATCGCCTATCGCGATCCGATTTCACTCGCCGACCTGGCGATCGACGGCGACGATCTCGTTGCGGCGGGGTTCACTCCAGGTCCCGAGCTCGGTCAGATTCTATCTCGGCTGCTCGATGCCGTTTTGGAGGATCCCTCACTCAACACGTACGACGCGCTTCTGGCGCTCGCGCGTCAACTCAAGTCCAGGTAACGGTAGTCGTGGTTCTTTTTCGAGGACGCCAGCAAGAGTCGGTGATCGCGCACCGTTTTCGCTCGGTGCGCGCGCGCTTTTCGTTCGAAGCTGCCGACGGACTGTACACGGCGCGGGTTTTCGCGAACGCAGAGCGCGCGGTGGATCTCTTTCACGCACTGAGCGGGAATCTGCCGCCGGCCGTTGCCGTGCACGTTTGGGATGTCCGCACGGATCAGCGCTGGAGCGGGAGCGCGCTGGCGCTCGAGGATGTGCGCGACGCCTTCGCGCGGCTGCGCACGCCGCTCTCGATTTTTGCCGGCGTGGAATTCACGCTCGTCGGTACTGAAGATCAGCTTTCGTTGGGGGCCTCGCTCGATTTGCACGTGCACGCGCGTTCGGATCGTTGGTACTATTTGCTCATCGGTACCGGACTTGTTCCCGGCGCGGCGCTCAAGCCGCGGACATGGCGGCTCGCGCCCAGCGAGTTTCCACCCGCGCCTGAAATGCGCGGGGCGCTGGACCGCGCCATCGAGAAGCTGGGCCTAACGAGCGCACCGTAGCGCGTGCGCACGACCCCGCTCGTTTATGCGCTGATCGCGGCGATCGCCAACGTGGTCGGCGCCGCGCTGGTGACGTCGGGACCGCTGCGCCGTCCGCGTCTGCTGGATGCGCTGCTCGCGTTTTCCGCGGCATTTCTCATCGGCGTGGCGTTGCTGGATCTCCTGCCTCATGCGCTCAACGAAGGCGGAGCCCGCGCGGCATGGGTCGTGCTCGCTGGCTATGTCCTGGTACATTTCTCACAGCACGTTCTGGTTCCGCATTTTCACTTCGGCGAGGAAGTTCACGCCGTGACGGCCCGAGTCAGCATCAGCGCGCTGCTCGGCCTGCTGCTCCATACTTTCGTGGACGGCATGGCGATCGCAAGCGGTTACCAGGTGAATGCACGGCTCGGCGCACTCGTGGCCGCGGCCGTCGCGCTGCACAAAGTTCCCGAGGGTGTGGCGATCGCGTCCCTTTTCCTCAAGGCCGGTTGGTCGGCAAGAGCGGCGCTCGGTGCCGCCGTGGCGTTAGGCGTCGCGACCTTGATCGGAGCGGTGCTAACACTCAACACCGGAGCACTGCAGTCGATCGGCCTGGCGCTGGCGGCGGGCGTCACGCTGTACGTCGGCGCGTCCAATCTGGTCCCCGAGTTTCAAGGGAAGCGCGATCCGTTGATTCCCATCGCGTTTCTGCTCGGACTCTTGGTACTGCTCCTGGCGCGCGGCCTCAGCGTCTCGTTATGACCCCGCGCGAGTCTGGACCTCCGGATACGCTCTTCCGCTCGATCGCACCGCGCGAACCGCTCGCCGCGCGCATGCGGCCGCAACGACTCGAAGA
>Ga0187893_10005401_pt1 | contig 22957 bp, 24 predicted proteins | sample MA1701074metaG_FD_139574 | JGI IMG/M metagenome (GOLD analysis project Ga0187893, IMG submission 139574) | White microbial mat communities from a basaltic lava cave in the Kipuka Kanohina Cave System on the Island of Hawaii, USA - MA170107-4 metaG ...
ATATCCGCTATTGCATTGCAGGAACCGGAATTTACAGAGATGAGTTTTACAAACTCAAAGCCGATTTTAATTTGGATGTTTTGGCGGGACAGAATCAGAATCAGCTTTGCGAGTTATTTAATGCCTCCCGGTTTCTCATCTTACCTTCAAGAAATGAGCCATTCGGATTAGTTGTAACAGAAGCAATGTATTGCGGAACACCGGTCATTGTAAGTCACCGCGGTGGATTAAAGGAACAGGTAACTGAAAATATCAATGGCTTTTTTCTTTATGAGAATACCCCTGAGGAATTGGCTGAAAAAATTATCTCCGTAATGAATTTATCAATGGATGAATATCAGAAGTTAAGTCTGCATGCGCTGAATTCGAACAAACAGTTTTCTCTTGATGAAATTTGCCGGTCAACCATAGGAATTTATAAAAACCTTTTACGTCCGGACAAAAAAAATTCGAACACGGAGCATTTTGCATTCGGAACCAAATAGTATAGGTGATTCATATTAATAGTTAATTAAAGTGTTGTAATAATTTGAATTTTTTTAGTGATTAGATATGCGAATTTATATTCTGACAATGGACGATCCGGTTTATTCCATAGATTTTTGCAGAAAATTAATCAGGCAACGCCATCATGAAATAGTCGGAATTACGCTTGTCAAATTTGCAAGATTCAACTTGGGTAAAAAACGTTCGGGATTAGAATATGCGGTGACACTATTGCTAATCATGGGTCCCGTTTTTTTTTTTCAGAATGTCTGGAAAAATTATTCGTTTAAAATAAAATTAATGTGGTCGCGATTTTTTTCTTTTATCCATTCGCCATCATTAAAAGCCGAAGCAGAAAAATATTCGATTTCAGTGAATGAAACGGATAATCCCAACTCTGAAAAATTTTTGCAACACCTGAGAAGAATAAAACCAGATATCATCTTTAATCAATGTCAGTCCATTGTCAGAAAAGAGTTGCTATCCATACCCTCCATCGGAGTGATAAATAAACACAATGCCCTGTTGCCTAAAAACAGGGGAAGGTTAACTCCATTTTGGGTCTTAAAAAACAGGGAAAAAGAATCAGGAGTTTCCATTCATTTTGTTAACGAAGGAATTGATTCCGGTGATATTATTTTCCAGGAAAAATTTCCGGTTGCTGAAAATGAAACATTCAAAAGCTTAGTGAAAAAAAATAATGAAATCGGTATCAAAGCAATGATAAAAGCGTTGGACCTCCTGACAACAGGAAATTATCAGTTGATAAAAAACGATGAACGCTTTGCTACTTATAATTCAGTTCCTACTCTGAAAGATGCCATTCAGTTTCGTTTAAATAGAATTTTTTCATGAGCATAATGAACAAAAAAAAAATTATTTTTATCATGGGTGCAGGAAGAAGCGGAACCACCCTGCTGGATATTATGCTCGGAAATAATCCTGAAATATTAAGTGCGGGTGAACTAAACCGCTTCCCGCGCAATAATGGCATTCCGGCATTTCATGAAGCAAGAAAAGACGCATCAGAATTTTGGAATTCAATAAGCCGGAAATTGAATGAACAATTTGGATCGATAAATTTTGAACAACTAACCCGGGAATCATATAACCATGAATACCATATAGCTTTTCTGTCATTTTTCTTTAAAATGAAACCAAGTATTTCAAAATACTATTCAGAGTTTATTATCAATTTCTGGAAAACAATTTTTAATTCAATAAACCAGGAGATTGTTATTGATTCTTCAAAGTATCCGATGCGGGGAATTGTTTTATCAGAATTGCTTCCATATGATATTGCATTTATCTATCTCAAAAGAAATCCCATTATGGTTTGCCGTTCATTTGCAAAAAAGGATGTGGGCCAACCTCGCTTAAACTGGATAAAGTGTAATGTTTATCTTCTGATTGTAAATCTTGTTTGTAAATTGGTTTACCGGAAATTAAATAAGAAACATACTACCATGATTTTACATTATGAATCGCTGATTGAAAACCCGGTACAGGCATTAAAGAACATATCAGAAAAACTGAATATTGATTTGAAACAAAGTATTGAGATTGTTCAGAATAGTAAACCATTAAAAACCGGATTATTATTTGATGGCAACCGTATGATCGCAAAACCGGAGATAGTGCTTCGCGAAAATGAAACAGGAATTGAAAAAATGAATTTTCTTGATCATATCACTTTATTCATCCAGTCTTTCTGGTGGAAAAAAGATAATTGATATTTGCAACCCTTTATAAACCTGAAAAATGAAAATCAGCATATTTGGTCTGGGCTATGTGGGAGCTGTATCGTGCGCCTGCCTTGCTAAGGATGGACATGAAGTGACTGGGGTGGATGTTAATCCGCATAAAGTGGAATTAATCCGGAAAAAAAGTGCTCCAATCCTGGAAAAAGACCTTGATGGATTAATTAAAAATGCAGTTGACCAAAAGCTGCTGGATGCAACCACCGATACTGAAAGCGCTGTGCTTCACTCAGAGGTTTCCATAATCTGCGTGGGTACTCCTGGCATGGAAAACGGAAGCATTGATCTTGGTTTTATCCTGCGGGTGTGCGAACAAATCGGAATTGCACTGAAAAAGAAAATGGATTTTCACACCATTGTTATCCGCAGTACGGTTGCACCCGGTACGCTGCAACAATGCGTTCAGGTCATTGAAAAAGCATCCGGGAAGAAAAACGATGAGGATTTCGGACTTGCCAATAATCCCGAATTCCTCCGTGAAGGTTCCGCCATTGAAGATTATTTTAGCCCCCCTTACATCGTTATCGGTAGCGAGAATGAAAGAGCCATTTCACAGTTGAAAGAAATTTATAAAAACATTCCTGCTGAAATTTTCGTTCTCCAACCCGAAGAATCGGAAATGATCAAGTATGCCAACAATTGTTTTCACGCATTAAAAATTACTTATGCCAATGAAATCGGAAACATCTGCAAAGCGCATGGAATTGACAGTCATAAGGTGATGAATATTGTGGTGAAGGACACCAAGCTCAACTTGTCCCCCTATTACATGAAGCCGGGATACGCATTCGGGGGAAGTTGTTTGCCGAAAGACCTCCGAAGCATTACTTATAAATCGCAGCAGCTCGACATAAAAACTCCGCTGCTGAGCAGCATCCTGCCGAGCAATGAATACCAGTTGCAGCGCGGCATCAGCTTGATCATGCATTCGGGCAAAAAGAAAATCGGTGTGCTCGGATTCGCTTTCAAACCCGGAACGGACGATATGCGCGAAAGCCCACTCATTTCCCTTATTGAGCAACTGATCGGGAAAGGGTATGAGCTGGCTCTTTACGACTCAAACGTGATTCTCTCAAACCTTACCGGCAAGAACAAAGAATTTATTGCCTCGCACCTTCCGCATATTTCAAAATTAATCAAGCCGAGTGTTGATGATGTAATCCGTGCTTCCGAAGTAATAGTCATCGGAACGAAAGATGCAGAATTCAAAAACATCATGAACAAAATTGCAGACGATCAGTTGATAATTGATTTAGTCCGCATTGACAGCAATCTGACCACTTCAAAAAATTATGTCGGCATTTGCTGGTAAGCACATTTTAATAATAGTCGAAAACCTGGCTGTTCCTTTTGACCGGAGGGTGTGGCAGGAATCCAAAGCGCTGAAAGAAGCAGGAGCGGATGTGTCTGTAATTTGCCCCAAAATGAGAGGTTATCGTAAGCCGTACGAAGAAATTGAGGGAATAAATATTTACCGCCACCCTTTGCCGGTGGAAGCCAAAGGGGCATTCGGATATCTGCTTGAATATTTGCTCGCATTATTTTTTGAAATCGTGTTAAGCTGGAAAATTTATTTTAAAAAAAAATTTCATGTGATCCACGGATGCAATCCCCCCGATTTGATTTTCCTGGTTGCCTTGCCTTTTAAGTTGCTTGGCGTGAAATATGTATTCGATCAGCATGATGTGAATCCCGAATTGTACATTGCCAAATTCAACCGGAAGGGTTGGTATTATAGATTAATGTTGCTTTTTGAGCGGTGGACTTTCAAGTCTGCGGATTACTCCATTGCCACCAATGAGTCGTACAAAGAAATTGCGATCAGCCGCGGCCGGATGCCGCCCGAAAAAATTGCCGTGGTCCGCAGCGGTCCCGATACAAAATATGTAAACCTTCGCGAACCAAATCCCTCATTGAAAAAAGGAAAAAAATTCCTGATCGGATATGTAGGCGTAATCGGTGAGCAGGAGGGGCTTGACCTGTTGATTGAATCCGCCAAAGTGATGCGTGAAGTAAGGAGCGATTTTCAGTTTGCCATTGTAGGCAGCGGAACACATTTCAATTACATTGTGGAATATGCAAAAAGCAAAGAGCTGGACAAAGTGATGGACTTTTACGGCAGGGTGGACGATTCCACCCTGCTCGACATTTTAAGCACCTGTGATGTATGTGTAAATCCGGATATCCCTACGGCAATGAACAATATTTCCACCATGAACAAAATCATGGAATATATGGCAATGAAAAAGCCCATTGTGCAGTTTGATCTGAAAGAAGGAAAATTTTCCGCTCAGAATGCTTCGCTTTATGCACGGAATATTGATGTAAATGACTTTGCACAGAAAATTATGTACCTGCTCGATCATCCTGATGAAAGAAAAAAAATGGGCGAAGCAGGATACGACCGCCTTGTAAATTCATTATCATGGGAACACCAGAAAAAAGTTTTGTTCAATCATTACAAACTAATTTTGTCCTGAGGGAAACTTTTTTATGCTGAAAAGGTAGGAATGTTTTCACCTCACCGGCAATGCCGGGTAAAGCCAAATAATTAATTGGAATTCATGATTCATAATCACCTTTGCATTTGATCTGCATCATAGCCATACCGGTTTTTGAAAATATTTTCAAAACGTGAAAAAGCACCTGCTTAAGCACCTCCCGTTCCACGATTTCCACTTCAGGGAAATATTCAAAGGAAGCAGCATGGCATTCTTTTTTAAGATACTGAGCTTGCCGGTGGGGTATGCACTGGCTTATCTGATTGCACGGAACTATGGCGCTGCCGTGAATGGATTGTTCAATCTGGCACTCATGGTGATTGTAGTGGCAACAGTGATTTCAAAAGCCGGATTGGACACTGCGCTGCTGAAATATGCCGCAACATTGAGTGCATTAAAACAATGGGGTGAAATAAAATCTGTATATATCCATACAGTAAAAATTGTCGGGTTGCTGAGCATTATCATCACCCTCATTTTATTCTTTTTTGCACCCTACATCTCTTTAAAGGTTTTTAAAAAACCTGATTTAGTTCCTTACATACAATATTTCAGCTTCACAGTTTTTCCGTATTCCATGTACCTCATCAATTCGGAATGCCTGAGAGCTTTAAAAATTTTCCGTTACCATTTATTTTTTGAAGGCCTCAGTCTCAACCTGATCAATGCGGTGGTTCTGTTTTTCTTTTTTGTAATTAATAAAAGCACTGAATTGCTGATGATTTCATTTGTAGCGGCAGTTTACCTTACATTTATTTTAAGCACGATTGTCTGGATAAAAAAATCAGGGATTGCAAAAATTACAGCACAAAAATCAGTTGGCCTGAAAGAACTTATTTACACTTCGCTCCCTATGCTTACCTCCACTGCACTGCTTAAAGTAATGGGCTGGACCGACACACTCATTCTCGGAATACTGAGCACTGCTGAAAATGTGGGTATCTATAGTATTGCATTAAAAATTTCATTCGTCACGCGTGTTTCACTCATGGCGGTAAATACCATCTCAGCTCCCCGATTCGCTGAATACCACAGTAAAAATGAACCGGAATTGCTCATTAAAACTTCTGACCATGCCACGCGGTTAATTTTCTGGACCTCCGCTCCGGTGCTGCTTATAATCTTTCTGTTTCCTGAATTTATTACCGGATTATTCGGAGAAGAGTTCAAAGCAGGTGCTATTGCATTAATGATCCTTGCTGCCGGACAGTTCATCAGTTCCATTTCCGGTTCGGTAGGATATATTCTGAATATGACAGGATACCAGGTTATCCAGCAGAACATAGCCATCGCATCCATAATCCTCAGCGTGGTTTTAAATATCCTGTTGATTCCCGTATTCGGAATCACAGGAGCAGCCATTGCCTCAACCACCGGGCTTGCTTTCCGTAATCTTGTTTCGGTTTATTACATTAAAAAGAAATTTAATTTTACAACGATCTATCTCCCCTTCATCAGGCAGCGAAAAAAAGAATAAGCATATTGAAGCTGCCCGAGTAGATTGCCCTCCGGAGGCAATGCCTGAAAAAAAGACTATGTAAAAAGAATTTCAAGTATTATGAAAAAGGAAGAATTTTCAGGACCCTTGTTTATTGTGGGTATGCCGCGCAGCGGCACCAAATTACTCCGCGACCTGATGAACCGCCACCCTCTGATCAGCATCCCTGATGTGGAATCGCATTTTATTCCGCACATGGTTAAAATATTCGGAACGGAATTGTCGCTTAAAAATGAAACATCCAAACTTAAATTTATCAATACTTTTCGCCAATCCACATTCTATGTGAATAATGTTAAAAAAGGAAGAACCATTTCAGATGAATATTTTTTACGGCATGGTGATTTCAGTTCATGGAACTCCATATTCAGGTTTATTTCTGTCTATTTCAGTAAAAAAATTCAATCACATGAACTGATTTGGGGGGATAAGACTCCCGGTTACCTGAAACATGTGCCTTTGCTGAAAACAATTTTTCCGGATGCCAGATTCATTCACATTATCCGCGATCCGCGTGATTACTGTGTTTCCATGCGCAACATCTGGAATAAAAATATTTTCCGCGCAGCAGCTCGATGGACGCATTCCATCAATAAAAGCTCGAAATATGCTCCAGCACTTGGACAGGATTATATGGAAATGCATTATGAGCATCTGATCAGCAATACAGAGCAAACCATGAAAAGGATTTCCGGTTTTTGCGAAATTGATTTTACAGTTGAAATGATTTCTCCCGGCAAGGCCTCCGAGAATTATGGGGATGCAAAGGGAATGACAGAGATTCTGATGGATAACTCCAACAAGTTTTTGTCTTCACTTTCATCAAATGAGCTTTGCAGGATAGAATCCATCTGCTGCAAAACAATGATTCAAAAGGGGTATGAATGTGTAAATAAAGTGGATCAGATTCAATTGAGCGGATTGGAAAATGCCTGGTTTAAAATACAGGACATGATCAATATACTCAGGTTCCATATTCGCGAAAAAGGGCTTTTTAAGGGAGTTTCATATTTTATAAAATTGCAGAATAATAATCTGAAAGCAATTGAAAATTATTAAGCATGAAATTCAGAATCATTCTCCACGCAATACTTACAGCAGGTGGTAATTCAGGAATCCAATGCTTTAGTCACCCTTTGTGCGCATGAACCTTCCGCATTTTCTTATAGCCGGAGCGCCCAAAAGCGGAACTACCTCACTTTACCGTATTCTGTCACAACATCCGCAGATATTTCTTCCGGAAGTTAAAGAGTTGCATTATTTTGATAATGAAGAATATTTTTCGAACGGCATTAATTGGTATGCATCGCATTTTCAAAATGCCAGGCACAATCAAATTTGCGGGGAATGTACCGCTGCATATCTTTATTACCCCGGAGTTCCATCGCGTATGAAATCGGCATTGGGTGATGAGTTGAGAATTATTTTCATTCTGAGAAACCCGGTGGATCGCGCATACTCTGAATACCTGCACAATTACCGCAGGGGATTAATTCATGAAGACACATTTGAAAAAGCCATTGAATCAGAATTCAAAAATCAATCGCTTCCCCTTTTCGACCGCAGGCATTTCAGTTATATTTCGCGCGGGTGGTACAGCCGCTATCTGAAAAACTATTTTCAGGTTTTTAGCCGGGAACAGGTTCTGATTTTGCTTTTTGAAGAGGATTTTCTTCATAATCCTGAACAAACCATCTCCAAAATACTTTCCTTTATCGGTGCAGATCAAAAAAAACTGAACATGAATATAAAAGCGAATGAAGCTTATTATCCGGTCAGCCGGAAGCTGGGAAGTTTAACGGTTAAAAAAAACCCTCTGCGAACAGCTCTCAGAAAAGTAATACCGTCCTATCAATCCAGAATGACCATAAGAAATTTTATCAGAAAGTATAACCGGATAAAAGGAAAACAGTTCCCTGAATTATCCCCCTATGAAAAAACGGAGATATTTAACAAATATTTTCAGGAAGATGTGTTGCAACTGGAGTCCCTGCTGCAGAAACCGGTTGATTCATGGAAAAGATAAAATGAAAATTTCTTTCTGAACAACCTGTTAAATTGCTAAAATATTTTTTTGCTGAAAAAAATTCTCACCTGACCCGAATTGTCTTTAAAATTCACTGTATTCCCGTGCACTTCAAATTCTTTTGAACCTTCATACGTAACCGTTTCGATGTTGCCGTCAGCGAGCCATTTTATTTTTTTGGTGTTATCGAGCCAGGCAATTTTATCCCCGTCAATTTTGTATTCGGAGGGAATGTAATTTTCCAATTCATACGATTTGCCATTCACATAAGCATGGAAAAAATTATTTCTTCCGTACGCAACTACACGATCATCCGCTTCATAAAAATCCGGAGCGTATGATTCAACTTCTCTTACCGTCTTTCCGGTTACAATTTTAAAATATCCGTCACGGCTTACAAAGGCAATCATGCTGTCTGCTACCTTGTAGGACAGTGGTTCAAAATCATCGAGCTTAAAGCTTTTTCCATTGATGAATCCTTTAAACATTCCTGAAGATGCATCCACATAGGCAACGGCATCTTTTCCGCATTCATAGGATACGGGAATATAATCGTCCACATCAGCAATTTGCCCGTTATAAAATATGCGGAATTTGCTGTTGTAGGTAATCAGCCCGATGGTATTTTCACCGCATTTAAAACCCTGAACATCCCCAAGAGCGATATTTTCAAGTTCGGTAATTTTTCCTCCGGAATAAGCTTTCAGCATCAGAAAATTTTCATCGAGAAAAGCCACAATGTTATCTCCATAAAGATATGCCCCAGCATTAAAACTCAAATCATAAATTTTGCCGTTATCAAAAACCCTGAGAATGCTGCCGTTTTTGAAAACAATCAACTGGTCGGTTACATCATACGTTCCGATCCATGCTTTCTCAAGCGTAATCTTTTCACCCCTGTAATATGCTTTTAATGTTCCTACATTATCAACATACGCCATTATATTCCACCCCACCTTATAGGACTGTACAGGCAGATGTTCCAATTGCTTCGAAGCGCCATTGTCAAATACAAAAAAATAATCGCGGTAATCGGAATAGGCATTCAGGTTCTGGGCAAAAAAATGCTTCGGCAATAAAATCAGAAGAAAAATAATTTTGAAAATCGTTTTCATTTATTGAAAATAAAAAAATTCAGTAGTCCCGAAAGGAATCGAACCTTTATCTCAAGTTCCGGAAACTTGCATACTATCCGTTGTACTACGGGACCATCTTCAGAAGTGTGCAAAGGTAACACTCCGGTTATTCTATCTTTGTCCGAATTTCATTCATCATGAGTAAGAAAACCGCTAAAGAATCCCTGTGCATTAATACTGAATTTGTTTTACCGAACGACACCAATGTGCTTGGCAATCTCATGGGCGGACGATTACTGCACTGGATGGACATCTGTGCTGCTATTTCTGCTCACCGGCATTGCGGCAGGGTGGTGGTTACCGCTTCGGTGAATAATGTTTCCTTCAATCAGCCCATTAAGTTAGGCGAAATTGTCACGCTTCAATCGAAGGTTTCGAGAGCTTTTACATCTTCCATGGAAGTTTTTATAGATGTTTGGGTGGAAAACCGCACTACCGGAGAAAAGAAAAAAGCCAATGAAGCCATTTACACTTTTGTAGCGGTTGACCAGTCGGGCTGCCCCATCAATGTTCCGGAGCTTGCTCCAGAAAGCGAAGAAGAAAAAGCACGATATGCTGGCGCACTCAGGCGGAGGCAGCTTGCCCTGATTCTTGCCGGTAAAATGAAACCGGAAGAAGCTACAGAATTAAAAGCGCTTTTTGTAACCTGAGCATTCCGCTCCCGCACTTTTTCATAAGTCACCAGCAAGGATAGAAATTTTTTATCCTGAAAATCACATCATTGAAAAAATATTTGTATTTTAAACTTGTTTATATTATAAACTAATTTATATTTGCAATCTGAATTTAAATTTATCATTAATATGGATACCGAAAAAACACTTTCACAGCAAGAAAGCTTCGAAATCATCCAGCGGATGATCAGCACTGCAAAAAATGAAATGGACAACAACAGTTTTTACAATCTCCTGTGGGGATGGCTGGTGCTTGCGGCAAGCGTAGGTCATTACGTGCTTATGAAAGCCGGCTTTGAACATCCGTACATAATGTGGGTATTGATGCCCATCGGGGGAGTGGTTACCATGATTTATGCTTACAGGCATGAGCGGCATAAAAAAGTACGCTCTTATGTGGAAGATCTGCTGAATTATGTTCTCATTGCTTTCCTCGTATCGCTTGTCATGGTCCTTTCATTCATGAGCATTTTGCAGCTTAATACCTACCCGATGGTTTTGATCATCTATGGTATCTGGCTGTTTGTTCAGGGGGGCGCTCTTCGCTTTAAGCCGTTAATCATCGGAGGAATTATTAACTGGCTTTGTGCCATCGCTTCATTTTTTGTTTTGTACGATGTTCAATTGCTTATTCTCGCATTTGCAGTACTTGCCGGCTATATCATTCCCGGCTATATGATTTCAAATCGTGCGCGGAAAAGTCAAAATGCAATGGTGTAATTCATTGAATCATGAGTAACAATTTTAAAGATCTCGATCCGGTGCTTCACTCGCAGGCAAGGTTGTCTATAGTTTCACTTTTGATGAGCAGCAAATCGGCTGAGTTCAGCTACCTTCGTGATACACTGAAAATGACAGCAGGCAACCTGAGTGTGCAGATTTCGAACCTGGAAAAGGCAGGATATATTAATGTGAAAAAAGAATTTGTTGACAACTATCCCTGCACCACACTTTCGATGACGGCAAAAGGAATCCGCGCATTTGAAAAATACACCGAAAACCTAAAAGCATATCTTAATCCCAAATAAAATCAACTATGGAAATCATCAGTGGTAAAGACCCGGAATTATGGCGCATTGCTCAGAAGCGCGCGAAATTCAAAAGACATTGTTTTACATATCTGGTCGTAAACGGATTTTTCTGGCTCATCTGGCTTTTCAGCAGGCATCATCATCACTACTTCGGAATCCCCTGGCCTGTTTGGCCCATGCTTGGCTGGGGCATTGGTCTTGCATTTAATTATTTTGAAGCATATCATGATCCGAAAAGCACCCTTGCTGAAAGGGAATATGAAAAGCTGAAACGCGAAATGGGCAATAAATAAAATTTTGACTTTTCTGAATTAATTTATATTTGTTCGTCAAATCTGAATTTCTGTAATGCCATTGCTGAATTATGCCAGATGCAAAGCACGATGGAAGTTCAACAGGCATTTCCCCGGCTTCGTGAACCTATTATTAAATATAAAGGTCCATTGCTGACGAGTTTTTACGGAAAACCAATCCACAAAAAACAGCAAATTGAATTTCCTCGCTCATCTTTTCCTTTCCGGCAATAATGAAAAAACAATGGTTGGAAATTTCATTGCAGACCGGGTAAAGGGAACTGAACTTTTTCTCTACGATAAGGGCATCCGGACGGGAATTTTACTGCACAGAAAAATTGATTCTTTCACCGATTCGCATCCGATGGTTGAAAAAAGCAAAAAACGGCTGCGCCCCCATTTTCATAAATATTCACCGGTGATCGTGGATGTATTCTATGATCATTTTCTTGCAGTAAACTGGAAAATATATCATCCGCTTTCGCTTGAAGAATTCACCAGGAATACTTACTCCATTCTTGAATACCATGAACACATATTTCCGGAAAGAATCAGGCGGATGTTTTATTTTATGAAAAGAGAAAACTGGCTGCTTTCGTATCAATCCGTAGATGGCATTCACCGGGCGCTTACCGGGATGTCCCGTAGAACGAAATTTGATTCCCGTCTTGATGAGGCGGCCTCATTCCTGGAAAGAGATTATGCGCTTTATGGAGCGGAGTTTGAAATCTTCATTGAAGATTTGAAAAAAATTTGTGACGTGGTTTTACAGAATCATTGATCTGAATAATTTATTCGGGAACGCTTAAATTTTAATTGAGGTATGTTTTCGTAATTTTTAGTTTTGAATGTTTGAAACGACTATGCCAGGCCCCGATTCTGTAATCATTATGCTATTTGAAATACATTGAAATCCTTTTTTTATAATGATTGAATTCACTTTAAATTAATTTCCACATCAGCATAAGGCATTTTCTTTGGTAGTCCGGGAATGTCGTTCAGCATCTTCAATGAATCATCATCAGAAAATTCAGCACCTGTATTTGCGCGCAGGATTCGGAGCCACACCGCAGGAGGTTCAATCCATGGCTGCCTTATCGCTGGATGAAATTATCGGAAAGCTGTTCGAAGGTTCTTCTGTACCGGCTGATTTGAATTTTATGAAATACCCCCTCAGCAAAAAGCAGGAAAGAAAAGGCGCTTCGGCATTTAAGATTCTGAAAATGATTTTGCAATCGCGCAGGGAAATGGAAGATCTGAATATTGTATGGCTGAACAGAATGGCCGCTGCCAAAGCCCCGCTTCGCGAAAAGATGACATTTTTCTGGCACAACCATTTTGCGACTTCAGTTCCGTTCGGATTCCTTATGCAGGTTCAAAACAATACCCTCCGAAATCATGCGCTTGGAAAATTTTCTGAACTGCTTCATGCTGTTGCAAAAGACCCGGCAATGATAATTTACCTGAACAACCAGCAGAATAAAAAGGATGCACCCAATGAAAATTTTGCCCGTGAAGTGATGGAGCTGTTTACGCTGGGGGAAGGAAATTATTCGGAAAAAGATATTAAAGAAGCAGCACGCGCTTTTACCGGATGGACGGTTAACCGTAAGGGTCAGTTTCAATTCAATGTTTCGGAGCATGATGAAGGTGAAAAAGAATTTTTGGGAATAAAGGGGAAATTCAGCGGAGAGGATATTCTGAATTTCATTCTCGGACAAAAGCAAACTGCATTATTTATCACTTCAAAAATTTACGGTGAATTTGTGAATGGCAAAATCCACCAGGATAGAGTTAATAACCTTGCAGATAAGTTTTTCAAAAGCGGGTATGACATTTCACTATTGATAAAAAATATTTTTTCTGCAGAGTGGTTTTATGATGATGAAAATGCAGGAAACAAAATCAGCTCTCCCGTTGAGCTGATAGTGCGCTGCAAGCGCATGATTGATTTACAGTTTGACGATGATGTGGCGCTGCTGAATCTGCAAAAAGCACTCGGACAGGTTTTATTCTTTCCCCCTAACGTAGCTGGCTGGAAGGGGGGAAGCGCATGGATTGACAGCTCATCGCTGCTGCTTCGACTTAATTTAGCGCAGTCGCTGCTGCATGACGGAAAAATAAAATACCGCCCCAAGCCGGAGTTCGAAGACAAGCCGGTGGATGAATCTGATGATGATGGTTATCGGCTGATTTCCGACTGGGCACTGCTCACTTCCTATTTCATAAATGTGCCGGATGATTCGCTGTTTGATTCTGTTGCCGCTTGCCTGATTCAGTGCAGCAGGGACAAAATAAAAAGGGCGGAGATAGAAAAAATTTCAAATGCGGATTCAAAAGAAAACAGGATAATAAAACTGGCAGCCAACCTCATGTCGCTTCCCGAATTTCAACTGATTTGATATGAAACATTCACGAAGGGAGTTTATCAAAATATCTTCGCTTGCTTCGGCATCGCTGATGGTTCCTCAGTTTCTGAAGTCTGCTTCCGGTCGGATGGGAATTCGGAAAAGCAATGGAAAAATCCTGGTGGTAATTCAGCTTGCAGGGGGGAATGACGGGCTGAACTGCGTGGTTCCATTCCGCAATGACTTGTATTATAAAAACCGTGCGGCTATTCACATTCCGGACAATGAATTGATTCAGATTTCCGATGATGCGGCATTGAATCATAATTTATCCGGGATAGCTGAATTATTCGATGCAGGAAATCTGTGCATCATCAACAGCGTGGGATATCCTAATCCGAACCGCTCTCATTTCCGTTCGATGGACATCTGGCAGAGCGCCAGCGATGAAAATCAGTATGTGCAAACAGGTTGGATTGGAAGAATGCTAGATGCAAATTGTCATTCACATCAATGCCATCCGCATCAGGCAGTTGAAATTGATGATACACTGAGTCTGGCATTGAAGGGGGAACAACTAAAAGGCATGGCATTCCGTAATCCGCAGATGCTTAAAAAAACTGCTTCCACTCCTTTAATAAATTCCACAGGAAAAAATTATGAAGCTGATGCTGCGGACAAATCTTACCTTGAATTTTTATACAAAACCCTTGCTGAAACCACTCAGTCGGCTGATTACATTTATGCCAAATCGAAAATATATCATTCAAAAATTCAGTATCCGCAAAACGATTTCGGCAAAAAAATAAAGCTTATTGCTGAGCTGATTATTTCCGGTGCGGAAACTTCGGTTTATTACGTATCGCTTCCGGGTTTCGACACGCACGTTTTTCAGAAGGGGACACATGCACGCCTTTTGAAATCGTACAGCGATTCGCTAAAAGCTATGTGCGATGATTTGAAGTCAAACAATCGATTCCATGATGTGATGATACTTACGTTTTCAGAATTCGGAAGGAGGGTAAAAGAAAATTCCGGTAAAGGCACTGATCATGGCACGGCAAACAATGTATTCATTGCAGGGGGCGCACTGAAAAAAGCAGGGCTGTATAACCCGCTGCCTGATTTGACCAACCTGGAAGAGGGTGATTTAAAGTTCAGGATTGATTTCCGATCGGTTTATTCTGCCGTTTTATCAGGTTGGATGAATGAAGATTCAGAAAAAATATTATTGAGCAATTTTGATTCACTGGATTTTGTATGAATCGCTCCATAACTGAAATGCTTTGATTTTATTTCTTTGCAACACGGCAATATTATACTCTTAATAAATGAAAACTATTTCCAGAACAAATTATTCTTTTCCCGGTCAAACCGGAGTATATCACGGAAAAGTGCGTGATGTCTATTACATCAATGATGAATTTTTAATAATGATAGTCACCGACCGTGTATCAGCATTCGATGTGGTGCTGCCGAAAGCCATTCCTTACAAAGGACAGGTCCTTAACCAGGTTGCTGATTATTTTGTGCAGGCGACCAGCGATATTGTTCCCAACTGGGTGCTTGCCGTTCCCGACCCGAACGTAACCATCGGAAAACTGTGCAAGCCCTTCAGGGTGGAGATGGTGATTCGAGGTTATTTATCTGGTCATGCATGGCGCGAATACACGAGCGGAAAAAGAAAAATCTGTGGAGTGCTGATGCCTGAGGGGATGAAGGAAAATGACAGGTTTCCCGAACCGTTTATTACACCCACCACCAAAGCAGAAGCGGGGCATGATTTAGACCTTTCGCGCGAAGAAATACTTCAGCAAAAACTCGTTGCTGAAAATGATTATGTGAAACTGGAAACCTATACGCGGCAATTATTCCAGCGCGGGACTGAAATGGCTGAAAAGAAAGGATTAATTCTGGCGGATACCAAATATGAATTCGGAAAAGACCATGACGGAATCATCCGGCTGATTGATGAAATCCACACGCCTGATTCGTCACGCTATTTTTATAAAGAGGGCTATGAGGAGCGGCAGAAAAAGGGTGAAGCGCAGAAACAATTATCCAAAGAATTTTTGCGTCAGTGGCTTATCGAAAATAAATTTCAGGGATTGGAAGGGCAGAAGGTTCCGCAGATGAATGATGATATAGTTTTTAAAGTATCGGAGCGGTACATTGAATTATTTGAAAAGATTACGGGAGAAAAATTCATTCGCACCGATTTGACAGATGTTGATAAGCGGATTGAAAAAAACATTCTGAATTTTCTTCAGACACAGAATCTGAATTCATTCGCCTGATATTTTATCCCGCAGATTCATTTATAAACTTATTTGCGAAAGCATAAATATTAAATCCGTTTTGCTCAATGGCAGTGTTCAGTTGCTTTTGCAGTTTGTTTTTATCAATGCTTTTCATCTTATAATCGCGGATAATATGAACGGCTTTTTCAAGAAGCAGCTTGGTTTTTTTTGAAGAAGTCAATGCGGGGCGGACTTTCAGAATCGTATCAAGCAGCTCTGAAATTCCTTTCTGCTGCGAAGCCACGGTGTTTATAACCGGAACATCATGCGAAGTTTCGGGATTCAGATGAGCGGCTGACTGAATAAATCCGCCCAGCTTGTCAGCCCCCTCCCGGTCTGATTTGTTGATGACAAAAATATCGGCTGCTTCCATGATACCTGCTTTGATGGACTGCACATCATCACCTGATTCAGGCACCAGCACCAATACAGTTACATCCGCCATCGAAACAATCTCCACCTCTGCCTGACCAACTCCTACTGTTTCAATGAAAATGAAATCGAATCCGGAAGAGCGTAACAAATCTGAAATCTCCATGGTTTTGTATGATAATCCCCCCAGCGATCCGCGTGTGGCAAGCGAACGGATAAAAATTTTCGGATGATTGAAATGTTCGCTCATTCGAAGGCGGTCGCCCAGCAGCGCCCCCCTTGTAAAAGGCGAAGTGGGGTCAACGGCAATGACAGCAGCTCCTTTGTTTTTCAGGCGATTTTTTTCATCAGCAAGTAATATTTTCAGAATTGCATTGATGAGCGTGCTTTTTCCGGCTCCGGGCGGACCGGTAATGCCTATGACGGGAACGGAATTATCAGGTGAAAGCGAATGAAGGATTTTTTCATAGCCCGGTTCTTCGTTTTCGATTCGGGAAATGATGCGGGCAATTTCTCCGTGAGTTGCTGATTTAAGATCGTACATAACCCGGGCTTACTAACTGGTTTTGCAAATTAATTCGCGAACTTTAGAAGTGATTTTCAATTTTATTTTCAAAAATTCAAAACTATTAAATTGCAAATTTCCAAAAGTACATTTTCAATCTGTGATGATTTGCTGAATGATCATATCAAAAATCAATCATAATTGATTTATGTTCAGGAATCGATTTCAACAATAAAACAATGCCTGATTATTTAAAAACCTGTAGGTTTGTAAAATATTTTATTTCGATGACAGGTCTGAATTATATAATTAATGATAAAGGAGAACGTATTGCTGTTTTAATAGATTTAAAAAAGAATGGCCGTCTCCGGGAGGATTTTTATGATGCCATGATTGCAGACGGAAAAAGGGATGAACCCCGTATTCCATGGAATGATGCTAAAAAGCTTCTGAAAAAAGCAAAATGAAGCGGTACCAAATTGCAATTGTCATATCCGCATTAAAGCAGCTTGAAAATTTTCCTTCTTTTTATGGTGAAAAAATTATTGCAGCCATAGACCATCTCAGTGCAAATCCGCGTCCGCATGGTTGCGAAAAACTCATTAACCGGAAAAATGAGTACCGGATCAGAATTGGGGTTTACAGGGTAATTTATTCTGTGTTGATGACCGGCTTCTTGTTGAAGTGATAGATATTGATCATCGCAGACAGGTTTATCGCTGAAAAAACACGAATCATTATTGCATCTACATTTTTTGAATTAATCTAATGCCCTCCCTTTCAGCTGTCATTATCACCTTCAATGAAGAAAAAAACATTGCCCGCTGCATTCATAGCTTAAAAGACATTGCTGATGAAGTGGTGGTGGTGGATTCTTTTTCTACGGACAACACGGTTGAAATTTGCCGGCAGCATGGAGCAAAAGTCATTCAGAGAAAATGGGACGATTATTCTTCAGCAAAAAATTTCGGAAACAGGCAAGCTGCGCACGACTGGATTTTTTCAATTGATGCCGATGAAGCAGTATCGGAAGAGCTGAAAAAATCCATCCTTCTAATCAAAGGCAAAGGGGGTAACTATCAATTTAACCGGCTGACCAATTACTGCGGCAAATGGATTCGTCATTGCGGATGGTATCCTGACCGAAAGCACAGATTGTTCGATCGGAATCTTTGGCAGTGGGAAGGCACGATTCATGAAAAGCTGAAATCAAATTCAAATTCATTTGTTTCATTACTTAAAGGCGATTTGCTTCATTACAGTTATGAAAGCATTGAACAGCATGAGCGGCAAACCGAAAAATTTACAGACCTTTCCGCAGCGGAACTATTCTCGCGCGGCATCCATCCTGCTATTATTAAACAATACGTTAGCCCGGTAATAAAATTTTTTCATTGTTATTTTCTGAAGCTTGGATTCCTTGACGGTTACTATGGATTTATTATTTGCCGGATTTCTGCCGCTTCAAACTTTTTAAAATATAAAAAGCTGAGAACGCTTTACAGAAAATGAAAACGGTGCTTATTGAAATGCAAAAGCTCGGAAATCCGAACAGCGGATTGGGGCAATTCTGCCTGCATTTGGGAAAAGCGATGGAGAAACTGAACCCGCAAAATCTGCAGCTCGATTTTTATTTGCCGGAAAGAATGAGGGGCATTTTCGGAAATTCGTTCGGCTATGTGAATCATTCATCATTTCACAAAATAATTCCGCCTAAGTGCAATTACGATGCATGGCATTGCATCCACCAGGAATCCGCATATCTTCCCCGCTCACGGAATACGCCATTGCTGCTTACGGTTCACGATTTGAATTTCCTGCAGATGAATCGCGGCTGGAAAAAAAATCGGAAGCTAAAAAGACTTCGGAAGATTGCCCGCTTGGCATCCGGATTTACTGCCGTTTCTGAATTCACAAAGAGGGATATGGAAAAGCATCTTTCCATCAGTAAACCCATTCGGGTTATTTACAACGGAAATTCATTGGATAAAAACATAGCCCCTGCAAAACCATCATTTATCGAATTCAGTGAGTTTATTTTTTCCATCAGCATTATTTCACCCAAGAAAAATTTTCATTCATTGTTTTGTTTGCTAGAGAATAACCCATCGCTTCATTGGGTTATTGCAGGCGATAAGAGTTCCGATTATGCGACATCGCTCATCCGGATTGCAGAACAAAAAGGAATAGGGCAGCGGATTCACCTGCCTGGAATCGTTTCAGAAAACGAAAAATTATGGCTTTACCAGAATTGCAGAGCATTTGTTTTTCCATCACTCGCAGAAGGATTCGGATTGCCGGTAATCGAAGCAATGAGCTGCGGCAAACCGGTATTCCTGTCGCAACACGGAAGTCTTCCGGAAATTGGCGGTGCGGATGCTTTCTATTGGTTAGGATTTGATTCCATGCAAGTAGCAGAGGTCTTCGAAAACGGATTGAAAAAATTTGCAGATGACAGGGACATGGTATCAAGGTTAATCCATCGTTCGGAATTATTTTCATGGGAGCGGGCTGCTAATGAATATTTAAAAATTTATCAAGCAATTTGATTCCGGCTTTTCGATTTTTTTCAGGCGGAGAATAAAGTCCGTAATCTTAATATGGAAAATTTTCCCGATGAACACAGCAGGAAAACCGGTTCTGTCCCGATGCGGAAAATGATTAACAATATCTGATTTTTATTCCATTTGATTTATGTTACTTTTGCACACTTTTCAAAAAAAACCGGTTTACATTTAAAGAACCAAACCAAACACTTAATTAAATAAAAATATGTATTGGACATTGGAATTAGCACAGCATCTGGAAGATGCACCGTGGCCCGCCACCAAAGATGAGCTGATTGATTATGCTATCCGTTCCGGTGCTCCATTAGAGGTAATTGAGAATCTTCAGGAACTTGAAGATGAAGGCGAGCCGTATGAAAACATTGAAGAAATCTGGCCCGATTATCCAACCAAGGATGATTTTTTCTTCAACGAAGACGAATACTGACCACAAGATAATTTTGATAACGCGGGGCTTATTTCAGGATACGGAATAAGCCCTTTGCTATTTTTACGCCTCTCATGCAGGGCAACAAACACGATCCGTTTTCATCGCTCCGGTTCAGGGAATACCGGTTTTTTATTGCTGCCCGGCTTACCCTCACGCTTGCTTTTCAGATTCAGGCGCTGGTAATTAACTGGCTCATTTATGATTATACCAAAGACCCCTGGAAACTCGGATTCATGGGGCTTATCGAAGCTTTACCCATCATCGGTGTTTCGCTTTTCGGAGGGCATTATGCTGATAAATACAACAGGAAAAAAATAATCCTGCTGTTTATCGGAGTGCTTATGGCAGGATCTCTGTTCCTGGTTTGGTTTACCCACGATGGCATGGAAAAGCTCAGGCAATTCAGCACATTTCCCATATATGCTGTTGTATTCCTGATCGGGTTTGCGAGAGGGTTTCTGGCTCCCGCAGTGAATGCTTTCGCGGCACAACTGATTCCGAAAATTCTTTATACCAATGCGGCCACCTGGAACAGCAGCGTCTGGCAATTGGGCGCAGTAGCAGGTCCTGCATTAGGCGGATTATTTTATGCATGGTGGGGTCCGTCCATTTCATCCTTTATTGCTCTGGCAATGATGCTTGTCTCCATATTTTTATATCTGAATATTAAAAGCAAGCCCAAGTCCGGCAATTATGTTGAAGAACCCATGCTGAAAAGCCTTGCTTCCGGAATCCGTTTTGTTTTCAGAAATCAGCCCATTCTTTCTGCCATTTCGCTCGATATGTTTGCAGTACTTTTTGGAGGCGCTGTTGCCATGCTTCCGGTTTTTGCTGATCAGATTCTGCATGTGGGTCCTGATGGTCTTGGGTACCTCCGTGCCGCTCCTGCAGCAGGCGCGGTAATCATGGCTGCATATCTTGCTTACTTCCCGCCCATGAAAAATCCCGGACGTATTTTGCTGATCAACGTTGCTCTGTTCGGAATAAGCATGATTGCTTTTGCTTTATCTGAGAATTTTCTCTTATCCTTTGTGCTGCTGCTGCTCAGCGGAATGTTTGATAATGTAAGCGTGGTCATTCGTCATACAACGATCCAAACGCTTACGCCTGATGAAATGAGGGGGAGGGTGTCGTCCGTCAACTCCATTTTTATTGGCGCCTCCAACGAAATAGGTGCTTTCGAATCAGGGCTGGCAGCAAAAATTATGGGACTGATTCCATCAGTGATTTTCGGAGGCGTGATGACTTTGCTTACGGTGGGAGCTGCCTGGCGCTTCGCACCTTCTTTGCAAAAACTTCAGTTTTCCAAATCCGGGATTGTTTAATCGGATCTTTTTGTCCATTAACTTAGTGAAACATTCTTTTCGAAAAAATGACGGGGATAGTATTCGCAATCCCGAAATCAAAATGTTTCTAAAAGGTGCATTTTAATTACAGTAAAATTTTCTGAAATAATTTTTAGCGAAACCCACTTTTAACGAATAATAAAATATTATTACAGCGGCTGTGAAACTTTTATAATTCCAATTCCCGGCTTTTGGCTCAGTATAATCTTCCCCTTCTCAAATTCAATCCCTCTGAATGGATCGTTTGAAATAAGAAGCGGACCATCCAGGTCAGCCCAGTCGGCAAGGGGGGTAAGCTGCGCTGCTGCCGACACACCGCAACTGCTTTCACTCATGCAGCCAATCATTATTTTCAGACCGTACCCCCGTGCCTTCTCAATCATCCGCAGGGCTTCCCTCATTCCTCCGCATTTCATCAGCTTGATATTGATTCCATGAAATGAATCCTTTATTTTTTCAATGTCATCAATACCCTGCACCGATTCATCGGCTATTAACGGAAGCGGGCTTTTTTCTTTCAGCCATAAGCCATCATCCTTCATCTTTTTGTCCAACGGCTGCTCGATAAACACGGCACCATTTTCTTTCAGATAAAAAATCAGATCAAGCGCAAGTTCTTTTTCGTTCCAACCCTGATTTACATCCACACAAAAAGATTTATCAGTTTCATTTCTTAAAATCCGGATTGTTTCCTTATCGTTTTTCCCTCCCAGCTTTATTTTCAGCAAAGGAAAATCACCCGACTCTTTTATTTTCTTAATTATCTCCTTCGGTTCTCCCATGCCAATGGTATAAGTGGTAACGGGAGTATTTTTCTTATCAAGATTAAAAAGCTCATAACAGGGTTTTTTCAGCAGTTTCCCCTTAAGGTCATGAAGCGCCATATCAATGGCTGCTTTGGCGGGATAATTATTTTCATCAATGCCATTTACAAATTCAATTAATGGTTCTGTTTCCGCAGGGTGATGTGTTTCTTTGAATGCGATTCTGGAAAAAAAGGAAGCAACCGTTTCCTGCGTACCCTTCAGATAAGGCGGCAAAGCCGCTTCACCAAACCCGGTTATATGTTCATATTGTAACTCAACAAACACAACAGGCGTTTCCGCACGCATACCCGAAGCAATCCGGAAAGGATGCTTAAACCGCAATAGCGAGGGATGCCAGCTTGCCTTAATCATTCAGAATTTTACGGGATAAAAATATTCTTAATTTTGAAACCCTTTAAAAAAGGGGCAGCGGCAGTAGTAGTGGCAGCAGAGCTAAAAATTTTTGAAAACAAACTTTTAACATTGAACTTTAAATTTTGAACCTTAAACCTTAAATTCTCCTTATGCCAGCAAAAAATCCCTTTGAGAAATCCATCAGCGATTTCATGAAAAATGTAAAAAAGAAAAACCCGGGTGAAAAGGAGTTTCACCAGGCGGTTCAGGAAGTAGCGGAAGCAATCATTCCTTTCCAGGAAGATTTTCCGAGATACAAAGAAGCCCGTATAATGGAACGGATTGTGGAGCCGGAACGGGTATTGATATTCCGGGTTCCGTGGATAGATGATAAGGGTAATTACCAGGTTAACCGCGGATATCGCATCCAGATGAACAGCGCGCTGGGCCCCTACAAGGGCGGACTGCGCTTTCATCCGTCGGTGAACCTGAGCATTCTCAAGTTCCTCGCGTTCGAGCAGGTG
>Ga0187893_10005402_pt1 | contig 22947 bp, 22 predicted proteins | sample MA1701074metaG_FD_139574 | JGI IMG/M metagenome (GOLD analysis project Ga0187893, IMG submission 139574) | White microbial mat communities from a basaltic lava cave in the Kipuka Kanohina Cave System on the Island of Hawaii, USA - MA170107-4 metaG ...
ACGACGCCGAGCCCGACTGCGCCATTCGCGAAGCGACGGTGTCAGGGGCGATCGACGCCGGGCGTTACGAAAGCTATCGCCGCATGCGCCAAGAGCTGGTCGAAACGGAGAAGACCTACTAGCTCTTAGCTCTTAGGTCTTACGTTCTTAGCTTTTTCGAGCTCTTGGTCTTAAGGGGACGGGGGCCCATGGCCTAAGCGCTAAGGACTAAGGACTCAAACGATCGATTTTCCACTGCTGACCGCTGCGTGAATACCGAAAGCGATCATGCAGTCGGTTCTCCCGCCCCTGCCAAAATTCGAACTCGTCAGGCACCAGACGATAGCCACCCCAGTGCGGCGGCAACGGGATGTCGTCGCCAGGATACTGCGCGTCGATGCGAGTCACTTCGCGCTCGAGAATCCCGCGGTCTTGCAGCTCAGCGCTCTGCACGGATGCCCACGCACCGATCCGGCTGCCGCGCGGGCGGGTGCGGAAATACGCGGCCGATTCCTCCGGCGTGACAAGCTCGACGTCGCCTGTAACACGCACCTGGCGCTCCAGCTCTTTCCAGAGAAACGCGACGGCGGCGCGAGAATTCGCGGCAAGATCGCGCGCCTTGCGGCTGCGATAGTCCGTGAAGAACACGAGACCGCGCTCGTCGATGCCCTTGAGCAGCACGACTCGCGCCGACGGGTGACCGGAAGCGTCGGCCGTCGCCAGCGTCATCGCGTTAGGCTCGAGCAGTTGCGCACGTTCGGCGTCCGCGAACCAGCGCTGAAACTGGGCGACAGGGTCGTCGTCGAGGCTCGAGCGATCGAGGGCGGCTGTCGCATACTGCCGCCGCAGGTCGCCTAACGAACCAATCATTGCTGTTCGACCAGCCGCCTGAGGCTATCGAGGTCGTAGGGCTTGCTCACCACGGCGGCGACGGCTAGCACTTCATCCGAGCGCAGCTGTTCCGTTGTCGTGGAATCACCGGTTGAGAGTATGAAGCGCGCGCGGCGGCACGTCGGCAGCTCACGCATCTGCTTGACGACTTCGCTCCCGCTCAATCCGGGCATGCGCAGGTCGCAGATCACCACATCGAATTGCATTTGCGCGGCGACGTTGAGCGCCTGCGTTCCGTCGGCAGCGTGCATCACCGCGTGCCCGCGCGACGTGAAGGCGCGCTCGAGCAACGAGCGGATGGCGCTCTCGTCATCCACCACGAGAATGTCCAGTGGATTGGGATCCGGCTCGGCGGCCGGGAGTGCCGCGGCTGCCGTCGTGTCGCTCGGCTGCCAACGTGATGTATCGCGCGGCAGCGAAACCCGGAAGTGCGAGCCGTTGCCTAACGTGCTTGCGACGTCGATCGCGCCACCGTGTTGCGTCACGATGCCGTGCACCACGGCGAGGCCTAACCCGGAGCCCTCGCCTTCGTCCTTCGTCGTGAAAAACGGATCGAAGATTCGCGGCAGGTCGGCCGCACCGATGCCAGGGCCGTTGTCCTGTACTTCGATTGTGACGACGTCGCTCTGCACGCCGGTGCGTACGCGGATCGTCGGCAGCGCGCGCGGATCACGCGGTGCGTCGCGCTTGTCGATCATCTTCTCGAGTGCCTGACGAGCATTGACGACCAGGTTGAGCACGACCTGCTCCAGCTGCGCCGCGTCGCCGCGGACGATCGCCGGGTCGGATGCGAACTCGGCGATGATTCGGATGCCGTGCGTGTCCAGCGCATACCGCTGTGTGTCGACGATGTAGCCGACGATGGCGTTGACGTCCACGGCCTGCGGCTCGTGCGATTCCTGGCGCCGCGCGACAGCGAGGAGGTCTTTCACGATGCGCGCGGCGCGCTGCGCTTCGTGCAGCATCGTGTCCAGCGCGTGGCGCTCCTCCTGTGCCAACGGGCCTTTGAGCAACAGCTGCGCGAAACCGGCGATAGCGGCGAGCGGATTGTTGATCTCGTGCGCGACGCCGGCGAGCGTGCGCCCGAGCGCCGCCATGCGTTCGCCGCGGCGCACCATCTCTTCTCGCCGCAAACGCTCGGTCACGTTCTCCGCGATGGCGTCGCAGTAGAGCATGAGGCCCTGACCGTCGCGCACCAAACGTGGCGAGACGCGCACGCGCACCGGCGTGTCGTCGCGACGGCGCCACGTGAAATCGTACCAGTCGCGGAGCCTGCCTAACGCCAAGTCTTCACGCCAACGCGAGCGTTCTGCCGGCTCCACAAAGAGCGTTTCGAGCACGTCCAGCTCTTGCAACGCCTCGACCCGGTCGTAGCCGAGCATCTGGAGCATCGCGGGGTTCGCCTCGATGAAGCGGCTGTCACGACCGCATCGATAGATCCCGTACGCCGCGTGATCCACGAGCGTCCTGAGGCGCTCTTCCGAGCGGCGCAAACGCTCCTCGCTCGCACGCAGCGTTTCTTCCACATCCTCGCGCTGCTCGATGTACTCCTGCAGGATGCCACGCAGGCTATCGAGCGAGCGCACGGCGTGGTCGCGCTCGGCGACGAATTGGCGCCGGTCTCGGCGAACGCGCTGCTTGATCCAGGCGGCGGCGAGGATCGCGCCTAACGCGACGCCAAACCCGACCCACAGAAGCACCGTCATGCAAAGTGCTCCTTTGGCGAGCCGTACCGTCGGCATCGAGGCATGCTCGCGAGTCTAGTCGTGCGCGGTATCTTTTGGCACCCCGGCCTGGGCTTCGCAACCCGGCCGACCATTCCGGGAACTGGCGCGTGACTCTGAGCCTACGTCAAACATCGTGACGCCCGAGGAATCGCAGTCCTCAGCGACGCCAACCGCGGGCTCCAACCAGCGGCGCGACGCCGAGTTCGAGCGCGTCGCTCTCCCATGGATGAACGACGTGTACCGCTTCGCGTACTCGCTGACGCGCAATGAAAGTGATGCCCAGGATCTGGTCCAGGAGACGTATCTCAGGGCCTTCCGGTCATGGCACACCTTCCAACCCGGAAGTGATGCTCGACGCTGGCTGTTTACGATCTGTCGCAACGCATTCCTGAGATCGCGCGAGCGGACTCGACACGAGGTCGATCTCGAGGACGGCGACACAGAAGCTTTGGCGCTCGCTACTAGGCATCGCGACATGCTCGTTGACGGAACCGATCGCGCGTTGGCACAGATCGATCTGCGCCCGGCTTTGACCTCAGCGCTCGAACAATTGCAGGAGCCATTTCGATCGGCAGTGATTCTGGTGGACGTGGAGGATCAGTCATACGACGCCGCAGCCGAGATACTCGGAGTGCCGATAGGCACCGTGCGATCGCGGCTTTTCAGAGGAAGGCGCCAGCTACAGGAGCGCCTCGCGCTGTACGCCAAGGATGCTGGATTTGCGAGCGCGGGTACCGCGAAGGAGAAACGGTCGAATGACTAGTACACCTCCAAGCAGACCGAGCGTCGGCTCGCACAGCCATCCGGCCGACGTGAATTGTACTCGAGCGATGCAGCAGCTGTGGGACTTCCTCGATCGGGAGCTGACTGACGATCAAATGGGCGCGGTGCGCCGGCACGTGGAGGGCTGCGCATCCTGTTTCCCGCACAAAGCGTGGGCCGAACGCTTTCTCGACGCACTTCACTCGCTGCGCGATGAACGGCTCATGCCTCCCGAGCTCAAGGCGCGAGTGATGGAGCAACTCAAGGCCGCCGGGTACGCCGGTACGCAGTAGGTAGGCCGCGGCGGGATTGAACTAGCTCCGCTCCTCGCTAGATTCCCCATACCCCTAGGGGGTATCCGACTTCGAACGGGAGGAGCCCAAATGGAGCAGTTCCACCTCGAAATAGAAGGAATGAGCTGCCGCGGGTGCGTCGCCGCTGTGCGCGCTGCCTTGAGCGTCGTTCCTGGGATTCGCGTGGATGACGTGAGCATCGGGAAGGCGAGCGTCGCGATCGATCCGGCCACGGCAAGCGTTGCGGCGGTGATCGACGCGGTACAGGACGCGGGGTACGACGCGCGCGAGGCCGCCTAACCACGCTCGGCGTCTTTGCCATGACAACGAGCACTCGCGAGAAGCCCGCCGGAGCCAGCGGCGAAGCGGAGCGCCTAACCCTTTCCGTTGGCGGCATGAGCTGCGCCGCGTGCCAGGCCACGGTCCAGCGCGCGCTCGCGCGCACGCCGGGTGTCGTCGACGCGAACGTGAACCTGATGACGAACAGCGCGGCCGTGACGTACGATCCGCGCGTCGTCGCTCCGGACGCGCTCGTCGACCGCATCCGCCAGACGGGCTACGGCGCCGAGTTGCCGGCGGCCGGTCGCGGCGCGATTGCGGCGCAAGTGGAGCAGGACGAGAGGCAGCTCCACGAATACCGCGCGCTCCGCGGTCGCGCGATCGTGAGCCTCATCATCGGTGTTGTCGCGATGATTGTGTCGATGCCGCTTATGGCCGCGGCGGCACACTCGAGCGGACATGCGCTGGCCGATCCCGTGATGCGTTGGGCGATGACGCTGCTCGATCCAACGCTGCGCGCTGCACTACCGTGGCTCTATTTACTGCCGGCGGCCACACTCTCCTGGGCGCTGCTGTTGACGACGACGTTCGTGATGCTCTGGGCGGGGCACCAGATCTATCGGCGCGCGTGGGTGGCACTGCGCCATCGCGGCGCGAACATGAACACGCTGGTCGCGTTAGGCACTGTCGCAGCATTCGCCGTCTCCGCGGCAGCCACGCTGTTTCCATCATTCTTCGCAGTGCGTGGCGTGGTGCCTGACGTGTACTACGAGGCCGTGATCATCATCATCGCGCTCGTGCTTTTGGGGAACGCCCTGGAGGCGCGCGCGAAGACGCGCACAGCGGCGGCCATTCGGCGGCTGATCGATTTGCAGCCTGAGTTCGCGCGCGTTGTGCGCGGCGACTCCGAGGTTGACGTTCCGGTCGCGCAGCTACGCTCCGGCGACGTGATCCTGGTGCGCCCCGGTGAACGGCTTCCTGTCGACGGCGAGATCGTGAACGGCGCAAGCGCCATCGACGAGTCGATGTTGACGGGCGAGTCGATTCCCGTCGCGAAGCAGCGCGGGGATCACGTCATCGGCGGCAGCGTGAACGGCAGCGGCGCCTTCCGCTACCGCGCGACGACGTTAGGCAGTGACTCCGTACTGGCGCGCATCGTGACGCTGATGCGCGAAGCGCAAGGGTCCCGCGCGCCGATTCAGAACCTCGCGGACCGAATCAGCGCTGTCTTCGTTCCCATCGTTGTTGTCATCGCGATCGTGACATTTGGCGTTTGGTACTTCGCAGGCGGTGAAGGGGGGGCGCTTCGCGCGCTGACAGCTGCGGTGTCCGTGCTCGTCATCGCGTGCCCGTGTGCGATGGGGCTCGCGGTGCCAACAGCTGTCATGGTCGCGACCGGCCGCGGCGCGGAAGCGGGGCTGCTGATCAAAGGTGGCGACGCGCTGCAGCGAGCTGGCGCTGTCGACACGATCGTGCTGGACAAGACGGGAACCGTGACCGAAGGCAAGCCCACTGTCAGCGAAGTCGTGCCCGCGGCCGGAGGTCTGGACGAGGGCTCGCTGCTCTTACTCGCCGCGTCTGTCGAGCGTCAATCGGAGCATCCCCTCGCGGCGGCGATCGCACGGGCTGCCGTCGAGCGCGGCCAGCGCCTAACGCAGCCACAATCCTTTCAGTCCGAGCCTGGGCGAGGCGTTAGCGGCGTCGTGGAGGGTCGCGCTGTCGTTGTCGGCGGCGCCGAGTGGCTTGGGCGTTGGAGCATCGACATCAGGCCGCTCGAGCGTGCGGCCTCCGAGCTCGCGTCGAGCGGGCACTCGATCGTCTACGTCGGCGTGGACGGCGAGCTGGCCGGCTTGATCGCGGTGAGCGATCCGATCAAGTCCACATCCGCCGCCGCGGTCGCAAGGCTGCGCGCGTTAGGCACCGACGTAGTCCTTCTCACTGGGGACCATGAACGTGCAGCGCGAGCGGTGGCCGCTCAGGCGGGCATCGAGCGAGCGATCGCGGGCGTCTCTCCAGCAGGCAAGGTCGAGGCGATCCAACGCTTTCATGAGCAAGGGCACGTCGTCGCGATGGTCGGTGACGGGATCAACGACGCGCCTGCACTGGTGCACGCCGATGTCGGCATCGCCATCGGCTCGGGAACGGATGTCGCCATCGACGCGAGCGACGTGACCATGATGCGTGGTGACTTACATGGCGTCGCTGACACGATCGTCTTGTCGCGCCGCACGATGCGCATAACGAAACAAAACCTCTTCTGGGCGTTCGCCTACAACAGTATCGGGATTCCGGTCGCGGCCGGAGTGCTGTACCCCGTGTTCGGCATCCTGCTCAGTCCTATCCTCGCGAGTGCCGCGATGGCGCTGAGCTCCGTCAGTGTCGTCTCGAACTCTCTTCGCCTGCGGCGCGTGCGCCTGGCCTAACGAGCATGCTTGACTCCAACCACGACCACACGGCCGCGTGCGGTTGCGGCGTTGCGGATGCCGAAGGGCGCAAGGCCGCCGCCGTCGATCCCGAAGCGAAATCGCGCAACCTCGTGCGCTTGCGACGCATCGAGGGGCAAGTCCGCGGTCTACACAAGATGGTGGAAGACGATCGCTACTGCGCCGACATCATGACGCAGATTTCGTCCGTACAGGAGGCGTTGCGCGCGGTCGGCCGCGAGCTGCTGCGGAATCATCTGCGGCACTGCGCCGCCGCAGCGATCAAGGGGAGCGACGAGCAGGCAAACGAGATGTACGACGAGCTGGTCGATCTCTTTTATCGCGGCAATCGCTAGACAACCGCGTTACGCGTGATATTAAGAAAGACCGTCACCGAGCTTACACGACCACCGTCGTTAGGTCGCTTACGCAGCGCACGAAGCGCTCACGCAACAACGTTGTGTCAGTAAATCACTCATCACGTGGTTGCACTGAACCTTTGGCGTGTCGATGCCCCGTAACGTAGACGCGGCCGACTTGCCAGAAGGCAATCACGTAAACGATCACGCCACACGTCGCCGTGAAGGCCACCAAGTAGTTCGGCGCGTAGCCGCGCGTTAGGCGCACCAAGGCTTCACCGGCAAGCCCGACGAAAATGAGTGCGCTCGGTAGCATGGCCGCCAGCGCGGCGAGCAGTTGCCATCCGCGCGCGCTCGCCGCCCAGAACAATCCAGCCTGAAAGAGCGCGCCGATCGTTAGCGCCCGCACGAGGAGGACAACGAGCGTGAGTCGTGGCGTGCCTTGCAATCCGAGCTGAACGAGCAGCAGCGCTGTTGCGAGCGCCAAGAGAACCGCGGCCGTGCGCAGAACGCGGCGCTGCACGTCTTACGCGGCAGCGCGTTCGACGTACCCCCGATCCGCCCATACTGCCCACGGTACCGTTATCCAGCCGCCCACGAGTGAGAACCAAGCGATCACGTTGACCAGCCTAACGAGGTCTTCGGGCTCGCTTGCTTTCTCGGCAGCGCAACCGCCAGGTGGCCGACGAACATGCGTCACCTCGGAATCGAGAATCGCACGTAAGCAACGTAGCGCGCCGCCGAATATGCCGCGAACCTTCTCGTGCCGGAAGGATGCGAGCGATTGCTTGCGGCGGAGCCGCTGCCTAACGCCGGACGTGCAAGCCCGAAATCAAACGCTCGAGAGCCTGCGGATTGACCGGTTTGGTGAAATGCTGATCGAAGCCGGCTTCCTGCGCCGGAATGCCGATGCCGCTGTCACGCACATTGATGACGATGTCGCGTCCGTCGAGCGTGGCAGTCAGCCACAGACGGCCGCCGCGATCGGTGTACTTCGCCGCGTTGTTCAACAGGTTTGAGAACACCTGCGCGAGACGCATCGGATCGGCGTCCAGGTAGACAGGGTGCGCTGGCAATGAGACTGTCAGCGAATGGCCCGCTGACTCAATGATTGGTCGGGTCGCATCGACAGCGTTGCCAATGACGGTCGCAAGCTCGACGCGCTCCTTGCGCAGGTCGAGCTTACCTCGCGTTATGCGGCTCACGTCCAGAAGGTCGTCGATGAGCCTCACCATTTGCCGCAACTGACGCTCCATCATCGTGCGCGCCTGATCGATCGCGGCGCTGTCGTCCTCCGCGAGCTGCATGATGTGCAAGGCGTTGCGGATCGGCGCGAGCGGATTGCGCAGCTCGTGCGCCAGCGTCGCCAGGAACTCGTCCTTGCGGCGATATGCGTCACGTAGCTGGCGGATCAGCCTAACGCGCTCATACGCGGCCGTCACATAGTGGCAGATCGTCCGCATCGAACTGATCCCGCTGGCGGCTGGCGAAGGACAGCGTCCCGAGCAAGCGCTTCTCGGCGAGCAGCGGATGGCATGCATATGCACGGAAACCGCGTGTTTTCGCCAAGTGCAGTCAGGGATCAGTGCAGCTCTGCATATTAGACGCGACGAACGATTGCCACTGCTGTGCCACCAGTCCCGACACCGCCTCCCCCAACTCCAAACGCTCGGAGGCGCGTGCTTCGTCGCTGGAAATGCCATCGAACGACTCGAGCCAGAGCACGTCACCGACGTCGTTAAGCCTGTAGTTGAAGTAGGCATCAAGCCCGAAATGCGTCGCGACCTTAGCGTACAGCGCGTGCATCATCGCATCCGGTTCGTCGGTGGAGAGCAGAATCGCGGCCGCCTCTCCCAACAGACGTTGACGCTCGCTCTTGATTCGCAGCGTTGCTGCCGCGCGCTCGAGGTCGACGAATTGATCGCGCAGCTCATACTGTCGCCGACGAGCACGAATCGCTGTGCGCACGGCGCTCGCGAGCGTCGTTAGGCGCACCGGCCGCTCCAGCACCGTGATATTCCCAAGCAGCTCGATGGCCCAGGCGGCGGCGGCAGAATCGGCGCCCGCACCTGACAGCAAAATGACCGGCAGGTCTGACCACGGCGGCTGACGACGCAAGGCTTCCAGCAGCCTCGGCACATCCGGCGCTACGAAGACTTCCTCTGTCAACAAAACAGCCGCGACCGTGTGGTCGATCTCTAGGGCCAGCGCGGTAAGGCTCCTAAAGGAGGACGATTCGAGACCAGCCTCCGTGAGAATCAGTCGACTGAGTCCGGCGTCCGCACTGGTCGGCGCCAGCACGAGCACGCGCTCATTATTGCTTGCTGGCATCGCTGCGACTCAACGCGCCTAATTCCGCAGCATTGTTGACCAGGAGCTGCGGCGTACCAGTGAGAACTCCCTGGAATGACACGATCGGCTCACCCGCGGTGATGCCGTCTTGGATCTTCAGCTCGCGAATTGTGCGCTCGTGCTTTCCCGTCCGTGTCTTGAGGACCGATATCGCTTTACGGATCTCGCCGAGTGCCTCGAAGTAGCGCAACAAGAAACGGTGTCAACGACATAGCTGGCTTCGATGCCGTCCGTGTCGCCGAGAAACCCGCGCTGCGTCAGGATCAACAGTGTCGTCACGCCGCGCTGGCCGAGGTAGGTCAGCAGCTCGTGCAGGTGCAGCGTGAGCATGCTATCGGTCGGCATCGCGTTGAGATCGCCCGTTAGGCTGTCGATCACGATTATCGAGGCACCATCCACTTCCACGGCTTGGCGCACGGCATGACTGAACTCGCCTGGCGAGAGTTCCGCCGGATCCACCTGGCGGAGGGCTATCATCTTGGACTCAGCGAGTGGCTGAATATCCAAGCCGAGGCCCACCGAACGCTCGATTAGCGTTGCGATGGACTCGTCGAAGAGAAAGACTGCGAACAGGACCGTCGATCGCTGTTTCGAGAAATGCTGTTTGAGCGCGAGGATCTGTCTTCGGTAGCGCAGCGGATGCTCCGCGAGCAGCGACAGTTCCGATTCATCACGGCCTTCTGCCAGTCGCAGCGACCTGTAGCAAACTGCGTGCTCTAGAGCACGCTGACTGGCGAGCTCGACTCTACTGAGCGATCAGAGGCTCCACATCGCGCCCGCAGTGCTTGCAAACCTTCGCCCGTGCAAGAATGCGCTCGGCGCAATACGGGCAATCGCGTTCCTCTCGCGGGCCACTTTCGGCAGCGGCGATCGGACTAGCCTGGACACTTCGCGCACTGTCCACAGAACTCACCTGACCCTGAACTTGGCGGCGGAATTCCAGTGGGCGTGCGATGTTGGGGAAAGGCTCCTTGGTTCCACCGGTTCCGGTCACCGTAATGGTGCCGAATCCAAACAGGCGGCCCAGGATTCCCTGTTCCACACCGATCCCCTCGACCTTGCCTAACATTGTCTCGAGCGTGCGCCGCTTGATGAAGCCGACCTTGATGATGACGCGCTTGTCGGTCACGGCGAACTCGGATGACGTGTACTTGATGAGCGTGATGAAGAAGGGGAGCGCGCCTAACACGAGCAGCGCGAGCCCCAGCCAGGCGTTACTCGCCGCGAACGCGACGACGGCGCCGATGATCGTGAGCAGAGCGAACAGTCCGGGCAGGATGAAAATGAGCTTGTGCAGGTGCGCGCGATGCTTCACACGCTCACCGGGCAGCAGCTGGTCCTCGACGTAGCCCATCGTCAAATTCCTCTCGTTAGGAACGACGTCGCTGCGCAAGCCTAACGCAGTTGATCGGTCATCCATACGCGCCGCGCGAACAGCCAGTTCCGCATCGCGTTGACCTCCCCGTCATAAGATCCAGTGACGACACGATTCGGCCAGACCCAGATACCGAGGATCGGCCAGCGCTCGAAGTTGCGCGTCTGCACTGTGTGCAGGAACGCCGTGCGCGCGGAGATGTAATCGCCAAGTTTGTTGAGCGTATTATCGGCGACCATCTGATTCCAGCGCGCCTTTACCCGTGCAGCGAAGACCGGGTCCTGAAACATGATGGAGAACCACGGCGCTGTTCGGATATGCCAGCCCTCGGTCTTGTCGGCGTTGTCGTAGTTCACGTTCCCCATCGCGAGATCGAAGTCCCAGACCGGACCGAATGTCAGCTTGCCGCCCCGCTTCTTGTACAGGAACGTCGAAAGCCGAAGGTTGCCGTCGACGTTCCGAAAGTACTCGTTGAGGATGTAGTAGCTGATCGCGGACTCCACGTCGATGTAGGCCGCGTAGCCGGTTTGTGGGTCGGCGAATTGTGCGCTAAAGAGCGCGGAATCCAGACGGGCGATGTAGCTCGTGATGTAGGCGCGCTGCTTCGCCCACGCAGGGTCGTTGAGCGTCTCCGGATTCTGGAGACAGAAGATCATGCGCGTGATCGTCGAGTTGAAGCAAAAGTCCTCACCGCTGCGCTCGTCGACCTCGATCAAGTAGCCGCCGGTAATCGTTGCCGCCGTTGTGTCGGAAACTTTCAGCTCGGGGATGTTCACACGATCGGTCGCGATGCGGACGTGCTCCGTGAGCTGATAGATGCCCTGGTAGAAGCCATTGAGCTCCAGATCGACGAAGCGCGAGCGCGGGGTCCACTCCATGCCAAGCACGCGGCTGAACTCGAACGCGACATCGTTTCGCAGAAGTGTCTTGTCCGAGTAGTTCGCGAGCAGGACCCAGTGACGACTCGCCGGCATTCCCATGAGCAGCGTGCTCGTGCTGAGCTTAACGCGGTAGGGTTTCTTCGGCATGAGGTCCCACGTCGAGTGGCCTCGTCCGCGAATCTCCAGCAGTCCTTGGGCGAATTTCTCCGCCGTTGTATCCGTCAGCGTGTACGAGCCGGCGAGGTAGACTTCCCGCGACGTGATCGGCTGGTTGCCGTTTGTGCGTACGCTGAGCACTGGCAGCTTCGATGCGACCGGCAGCGGCGGACCGGCCGGCGTGTTCGAAGTGGCGGGTTCGGTCGCGTCGGCGCACGTGGCCAACGCGAGCACTACTAGCGTCAGTCCTAACGTGCGACCGGCGAGCGACGTCCATCTATCTAGTGCCCGCGGTAGCATAGTTCGGAGATTATAGCCTTCGATGCGACTCGAATAGTCGTTGCCCATGACTCGAGCTCCGATGCGCCCTCTATATCAGAACAGGCGAAATGGGGCGCGCCGCGCAAATCGTCCACGCTGACCTGCTCGATCTTCGATCCGTTGAGCAACTCCTGTTCGAGCGGATCGACGAGTCGCACGCCGCCCATGACCACGTGCTCATCTGGCAGCGCAGGGTCGAGCTTGGCGTCGAGACGCATGATCTTGAGCGCTCGGCCAGTCGCGACGGCGACGGGCATTCCGCCTAACGAGCCGCTGCGCGTCGTCTCCGGCGTGTTGCAGTCCGGATGCGCGTCCAGCCAGAGCATGCCGACTTTGAGCGGCCGGCCGGCCGAGCCCGAATGCTGCAAACCAGCGACGAGTCCGGGCATCGACGGACATGTCGCGAGCAGTCCGACAGTGAAGTAGCCGTCGCGTTCGTTCTGGGCGACGTTGTCCGCGAAATGCCCAAGCGCCATGCCGAGGCGCTTCCATCCGCCGTACTCCGTGTCTTGCTGAGCAGTGAGCGCGGCTTCGGAAAGACGCACGACCGCGCCCATCTGGGCCAGCGTCTGTTGAATGCCGCCGTTCGCCATCGTCGCCGGACCACGCGACGTCCCGTTAGGTGAGAACGGCTGCTGTGCGAGCGCGACGCGCAACTTGCCGTTCGCGTCGCGGTAGCGCTGGCTCTGGGCGATCGCCCCCGTGCTCAACGTCACACCTAGGAGTATGGCAGCAGCTATCGTTCTTTGCACAGCACCTCTATGTCCGCCGCGCGATTGATGGCTCGGCCGAACTTAGCGATGTCCGCCGGACGCCGCGACCAACTCTGGTTTTGACGGCGCTTCAGCGCGTAGCCGCACTCGCTCCGGATACACCCACTCGAGAACCGGCGTCGTCATGAACGTCGTGGCGAGCGCCATCAGGACCATCATGGCGAAGAGTGCAGGAGAGATCACGCCGATATCGAACCCCACGTTGAGGATCACGAACGCCATGAGGCCGCGGGTGTTCATCAGCGTGCCTAACGCCCAAGACTCGCGCCAGTCCATTCCGCTGGCGCGCGCGGCAAACGCGCATCCGGCCATCTTGCCGACGACGGCCACCAGCAGAATAAGCGCCATGTACAGCCACATGTCGCCGCCGATGAGCGCCACGCTCGTGCGCAGGCCGGTGAACGCAAAGAAGATCGGCAGGAAAAGAACGACCATGACGTCTTCGAATCGGTCGCGAAACTCGCGCACAAACGCTTCGCCCTTGGGCATCACAGCTCCGGCGAGAAAGGCGCCGAACACCGCATGCACGCCTAACCGTTCCGTTATCCATCCGCTGGCGAGCACGAGAAAGACGACGGCGGCGATGCGATCCTGCGAAAGCTTTCCACCCCACCTCTCATAAGTGACTTCGAGCCGGCCCAGTGCTCGGCGCACCACCGTGAGCATAACGAGTACGAACAGCACGGATCCGCCCACCATGAGCGGAACCGGAATCGTCGCGTCGGCGCTGCGCACAATGAGCACTACGCCGGCGAGGATGCACCACGCCGAGACGTCATCCACAGCGGCACAGGCGATTGCAACCGCGCCGAGCCGCGTCTTCGTCAGCCCGCGTTCTTGCAGGATGCGCGCGAGCACAGGAAAGGCCGTGACGCTCATCGCCGCACCCATGAACAGCGCGAATCCCGTGAATGTCACGCTATCGTCGGATAGCCGCGGATAGAGATAGAGCGCGAGGATGACGCCGAGGAGAAACGGAGCGACGATGCTGGCGTGACTCGACACAAGAACTGCATGGCCACGGCCACGGATCAGCTTCGCGTCGAGCTCGAGGCCGACCAGGAACATGAAGAACAACAACCCGATCTGGCTCAGCGCGTTCAGGAAACCGAGGCTCGCCGTCGGAAACAGCGAGGTGGACACACCCGGAGCGAGCCAGCCTAACAAGGACGGTCCGAGCATCAGCCCGGCGACCATCTCGCCCACGACCTTCGGTTGACCGATCAGACGCATCGCGCGACCGAGCACACGCGCGCAAAGCAAAATGATCGCAATCTGCGCGAGCAGCAGCAGTGGACTCGGCATCACGGACCTCTGGCGCGATCCGGCAAGGGCATCGCACGGAACGGCACCGCTGGGCACATGCCGCAGCCGGGGAACAGGAAACTGCCGATCAGGTGAGTATCGCTTGCTCCTTTCCGCGGAAGCGCCCCGGAAACCGCGATCGTGTCCCTCGTTAGGCAGCTCGCCGCGCGCCGCAGCGCGTTGTCCTTCGTTGGAGCGACGACGTAAAGGCTGTCGCCGTCGAGAGTCCCGAAAAGTTCGAGCGAGCCGAACGTCACGTCGAGCTTTGGGCCGGACTGCGCGACACTAAGCCGCTTCTCTCCGTCGGGCACCAGTACGGACAGGCAGTGCCCGCTTCCGGCCGAATCGAACACGACGGCATACTCCCCGTGCACAGCCCTGGGCGGTACGAGACGCTCGCCGACGCGCAGAATGACGAGCATCGCTGCCACCGGAAGTCCGACTAATGCGAGGTACCAGAGAACCGGGCGCATGGCGTATAGCCTAACCAGCGGCGCGCAGTCGCGCCTCTATGGGAATCCCGTTCTGAGCCTCTTCCCGCATAGCAAGACGACGAGTTTCACCCAACCGAGAACAGGCCAACAGGTCTCACGGCTGGCGTAAGGCGCGCAGCGGTTGCCCTAAGTTGAGGAGGCGGATCGCCACGACTCCCCCCGACGCATCGCGGTCGATCCCGAACTCAGCGCCGGATTCCAGCGTGAAGAAACGATTGGCTTCGGCCGCGTAAAGGCGCATCGGCTTGGGTGACAGCGGCAAGACCTCGGCGAAGAGCATTCCGTCGTCCACTCGCATAACGAATGGAATAGTGTCCGAAGGGGTGGCGAGGAGATAGCGGCCTGCGATGGACTTGAGCTGCGCAGGATCGACCGCGACTGCCTGACGAGCCGTAGGCTGCATCACCTCCCAGCCGTACACCTCGGCGACGGCACGCGCAATTTCCGACGCCAGCTGCCCACCGTTGTCCGAGTTCGTCATGATCGCCACGCCGTCGCGTCGTTCGTTGAAGGCGAAGAACATGCAGCGGTACCCTTCATTCGCGCCGCCGTGACTGAAGCGCGCAGTGGCGCCGGTACCTTCAATGCTTACGCCGAGGCCGTACGCACCCTTTTGCACTGTAACGAAGTCCCGCGCCATTTGCTGCGAGAGCAGTGCGTTGGCTTCGCCACCTAACGAGCGCTGAATGGCGCGCGCAAAGAGTAACAGGTCCGTCGGCGTTGTCCAAAGCCCGGCGGCCGCCATTTCAGGATATGTATGCCACGAGCCAGCGACCGCGGTGCCGTCGCCTCGATGCGCAAGCGCCGCGCGCGCACGCTTGGCCTCGGGGAGGGGTTGCTCGTAGCCCGAGTTACGCATTCCTGCGGGACCGAGCACCAACTCGCGCGCCAACTCGGGGAACGGTTTGCCGGTGAGATCACTGAGCGCGAGCTGCATCACTGTGAATCCGCCGCCAGAGTATCGCCAGATCGATCCGGGAGCAACGTTGACGCGCACTGCAGCCGTGTTTGCCGGTCGTGTGCCGTCGAGAACCTGCACGACAGTTGGGACCGTAGAGTCCGCGGCGTAACCTGGAAAGCCGTGCACCGTCAGCCCGGCGCTGTGACTCAGCAGCCTGCGCAGCGTGACCTTTTCAGTGCCGGTGAATGAGTTGTCCGGCACCTTCCAGGACTTGAGCACTGTGTTGATGTCAGCATCGAGCGTTAGGCGTCCCGTCTGCACGAGGCGTAACGCCGCGACCGCTGCAACTGGTTTGCTGATCGACGCTGCCTGAAACAGCGTGGCGGAATCGACGCGCTCCATTGTTCCAGTGCGCACGACGCCGTACCCCTTGGCCCAGTCGATTTTGCCGTTGTGCATGACGGCCACGCTCACGCCAGGCGTGCGATAAGTGGCTAGCCGCTCCTCGATCGTGTAGCGCTGGACCGGCTGGCCGGCGATATAGCTCGGCCGCATGAGGCCCTTCTCGACGCGTGCAATGCGATCAGCAACGTCGGCTGGGCGAGTTTGCGCAGGCGCCGGTGCCGGCAGGGTGGCCAGTGCGACCAGGGCGACCAGATTAGCTGCGGCGGCGGGGAGTCGTTTTTTGATTGGCATGCGCATAGTGTGCTCGGGTCTCAGCCGTCTCGGCAAGCGGTTACACAGCGCCGACGACAACATCGCTCAAACCGAATGGCTCTCTCCGGCGTAGCAACGGGACTCCTCGCAGCGAGCAAGGAAGGCGTGTTCGTGAACGCACTGGTCCGGTCAAAGCGCGACCTAACGAGCGTCGGCATCTTTGCCGTCTGGCTCACCGTCGTCCTCACTCTCGATGTCTCGGCGGGCGTCTGGTCCCAGCGCGCGCTTGGTGCCGCCTCGTGGCTGGTGCTGTTCGGACTCCTTCATGGCGAGGGACACACGGTGCGAGCGCAGGTCGCTGTTGTGGTCCTGTTCGCGACCGCTGTCGAGTACACAGCGTCGCCGCTCCTTGGACTGTACACATATCGCCTGCACAACGTCCCGGCCTTCGTCCCGCCCGGCCACGGTGGACTGTATCTGGCGGCGTTGGCGCTGGGCCGCTCCGAGATCTTCACACGATACGGCAAGCGACTATGCGCGCTGGTGACGATCATCGGTGCCATGTGGGTGCTTTGGGGCGTCACGCTCTCGGACCGCAAGGACTGGTTAGGCGTGTTGATGTTCGCGCTTTTCGTTCGCACGGTGGCCGCTGGGCGCGCTCCGTCGGTCTTCGCCTCAACATTCATTCTCACCGCCGCCCTCGAGCTACTCGGCACGAGCCTCGGCAACTGGACGTGGGCGCTGTGCGATCCGACGGGGTTGGTGTCGATCGGCAATCCGCCGAGCGGGATTGCGGGGGGCTACTGCATCTTCGACGCGGTCGCGCTGGCAGGCGGACCCGCGTTGGCGACGCTCATATCGCGCATGGCCAGCGCCTTCCGCGCTTCGCGACTTCGTGCCGCAATGGTTCGCCATCGAGTGAGATCAGCTGCGCTCAGTCCCCCGTCGGGACAATTCCCGCTCCTTCCATCATTAGAATGACCGCGCGTTCGGGCGCCCGCGTGCGGTGCCTAACGCCCTTTGGCACGACGAAACCCTGACGTGGCTGGAGCTCGACCGAGCGGTCCTCCAGGTCCACGATGAAGCGGCCTTCGACGACGTAGAAGAACTCGTCCTCGTCGTCGTGATGGTGCCAGTGGTAATCGCCCTTTTCAAAGACACCCAGGCGCACGACCGAGTCGTTCACCTTGCAGAGCGTCTGATTGTACCACGGGTGCGTGACCTGCCTGACGAGCGAATTGAGGTCCACGACCTCGAGTGGCTTGTAGTGGATGTTGAGGTGAGTGTCGTAACGATCCACCGGAGTAGTCATTGTAATTCCTCAGCCGACAAAAGCGTTCGCGCTTTTCGACTCGTTATGCGCTTACGGATTCATGATGGCAGAGACTTTCCCTGCCATCGCATCGTTGAAAGCCTTCACATCTGTTTCGACGAGCCGCTTGAACGCCGTGCGCGCAGCCGAGAGCTGCTGCTCCAACATCTGGATGATTGCAACCTGCGCGTCGGTCGGTCGATACTCCGCGCCGCCGGCCACGTCACCGGCGCCGCTCCCGACCTCACCAGAAAGCCAGATCAGGTTCATGTAGATCTTGTACTTCTCGACATACCACTTGTCGTCGCTGTGCATGTCTGTGCGCGAGAGCAGCATCAGCTCCACGTCCATCATCTTCCTGTCGAGCTCCCTGAGTGGGCCGACGATGTCGCTCTTCCCGTCGTAGACCTTGATCTCGTCCTCGACCTTTTTGCGCATCACTTCGAGGCGATTGATGAGATCGACGGCCTCGTTCATGTTGTCGCGTATGCGCACCTGCATGCGCGTCGAGGCTGCGAGATCCGCGTCGCTCGTGGGCAACGAGGGATCCTTCATGACCAGAAAGCGTTGCGCGTACGGCGTTCCATTCAGCGTTAGGCGCATCGTGTGGCGACCGGGGAGCGCGAGCGGCCCGGCGCGCTGCGGTCCCTGAATCCCCCAGTGGATGATCGGCCGAGTGGTCTTTCCTTTGAAGCGCGCCTCTTCCCAGATGCGCGGATTGTCCGGCGGCGTCGTGCGCAGCTCGACCTGCTTGGGACCGTCGTAGCGCAGATCCCACGTCACACGATTGAGACCTGCGCGTCCCGCCTGGCGAATCGTGCGCACGACCGCCCCCGTTGAGTCCGCGATCACGACCGTCAACGACTCCTTCGGCGCCGACTTGAGCGTGATGTTGAAATCGATGTTTCCGCTGCGCGCCAAACGGAAGCCCGTGCGCGGCTCGTATACGGTGACGTCCGCGTCGGTCGCGACTCTGTCTGATTGCTCCAGCATCGTGATGTCGCGCAACACCCAGAGCCCGCGACCATACGTCGAGAGCACGACATCGTGACTATGTTTCGCCACGACGATCCACGTCACGGGTGCCGCGGGGAGCCCCTCCTTGAATCGCGTCCACGTCGCGCCGTCGTCCAGCGTGTAGTAGAAGCCATTGCCCGTGCCGGCGAACAACATCCCCTTGCGGTTCGGGTTCTCGGCAATCGTTAGGGTGTAGGCGAGCGGGTGCTTCGAAGGGAGGCCGTCGCTGATCCTCCTCCACGTCTTGCCGAAATCGCTCGTCTTGTAGAGATACGGCTCGCGATCGTCCATGAGATGGAAATCGATCGCGACGTAGGCCGTCGCCGGATCGAAGCGCGACGGCTCGATGCGGCGCACCGTCCCCCAGGGTGGGAGCCCCGTGATGTTCCTGGTGACGTTATTCCAACTGGAGCCGCCATTGTTCGTGTACCAGATCTGACCATCATTTGTGCCGGCCCAGATCAGTCCACGCTGGATTTCCGAGGGTGCGATCGCGAAAACGACTTCGCCGTAGAACTGGCCCAGGTTGTCGCCGATGATGCCGCCTGACGAGACCACGCGCGTCGAATCATTCGTGGACAGGTCGGAACTGATCACGCTCCAACTCTGCCCGCCGTTCGACGTTTTGAAGATGACCTGGCAGCCGTAGTACACAGTGTTCTGATCGAACGGATCGATCGCGAGCGGTGGCGTCCAGTGGCAACGATACGTGAGACCCACCGGCTCGGAGTCGAGCGTATGCATCCATGGGCTCACGGAGCGCGCGCGACCAAGCCGCGCGTCATAACGAGTGACCGTGTTCCCGTAGCACGTCGCCCAGATGATGTCCGGATTGCTCGGTGTCGGCAGTGTGAAGCCGGATTCGCAGCCACCAATGCCTTGATCCCACGGCGTGGCCGCGCCGCCGCCACCACCGCCGCCACCGCCACCACCGCCACCGCCCCCTCCACCGAAGCCGCCCGGCGGACCGGGGGGCCGATACGACGGCACGTTAGGCACCGGCACTGGCGAGTTGCTCGATCCACGCATCGTGCCGTCATCCTGCCGGTTGCTATAGATCCAGTACGGCACCTGATTGTCGATCGCCACGTGATACATCTGGCCGATCGGCAGTACGAACTGCGAATAGCTCTGCCCATGGTTGCGTGTGATTCCAGCGCTGTTGTCGCCTGTCACCGACCAGTGCGCTGGATTGCGCGGATCCATCCAGATGTCGTGACAGTCACCGCAGCCGCCGCCTGTGATCGTGAATGTGGCGCCGCCATCGAGCGAGCGGTGGAGGCTGCTGTTCGCGACGAGCACCTCGAGATCATTCTGCGGGTTGACGGTTACGCGGATGTAGTAACCCGCGCGTCCGATGAGCCGGCGATCCCAGCTCACTACCTGCCACACAGTGCCGCCATCATCAGACCGCCAGAGCGAACCCTGATTCGCCGTCTGGATCAACGCGTACACGCGCTTCGAGTTCGATGGCGCGACGGCGACGTCGATCTTCCCGACTGGAGAGTTGGGCAAGCCCTGCGTTAGGTGCGTCCACGTCGATCCGCTGTCGCGCGACACGTATACGCCGCTTCCCGGGCCGCCGCTGAACATCGCCCATGTGTGCATGACGACTTCCCACGTTCCCGCGAAGAGCACTTTCGGATCATTCGGGTCCATCGTTAGGCCCGAACAGCCGGTCTTCGCGTCCACGAACAGCGTCTGCTGCCACGTCTCGCCGCCATCCAGTGTGCGGTACACGCCGCGCTCCTGCTGCGGCCCTGTCGCGCGACCGAGCGCGCACGCGTACACGATGTCTGGATTTGTCGGGTGGATAATGATGCGGCCGATGCGTCCGGTCTCGCGCAAACCCATGTGCTTCCACGTGGCGCCGGCGTCCGTCGACTTGTAAATGCCGTCGCCCATAACGTCGCTGTCGCGGATCGCCCACGCTTCGCCCGTCCCCGCCCAAACTACTCGCGGATTCGACGCTGCCACGGCGAGCGCGCCAATCGCCTGAACCGGCTGATCGTCGAAAACAGGCGTGAAAGTGCGCGTGCCGTCCGTGGTCTTCCACACACCTCCGGAGGCGGCGCCGAAGTAATACGTCATCGTATCGCCGGGAATTCCGGCAACAGCGGCGATGCGCCCGGCACTCGGCGGACCGACATATTGGAAGCGTGGAGGCTGCGGGGCCGGCGTTTGCTGGGGTTGACCGCCCCCTTGCTGCGCCGAGCTGGCAATCCCGCAGAGAGGAAGGAGCAGCAGGGCCGCAGTAGCCTGCTGTCGTGTGGTGTGTGGTCTTCGCATCGCAACCTCAGCTGCAGAGTACCGGACGATCAAGCGCTTATGGACGCGCCCGAATTATTCGCTATAGTCGACTGACAGGATAGAACAGCGGGAATGCAGAATGACGGACTGGAAAGCAATCGGCGCCCTACTCGCCTTTGCATACGTAGTGACGCCGCCGGCGTTGGCAGCCCAATCCTACGGTGCGGGCGCCTCGGCCAACCGAGCGAACGAGCTTACAGCGGCTGAACGCGCGGCCGGATGGCGGCTCCTCTTCGACGGCACAACGTTGCGTGGCTGGCGCGGCATTGGCTACGACAGTGTTCCGACCGCGCACTGGAAGGTCGAGAACGGCGCGATCAAGAAGATCCCCAGCGGCGACGTTCCCAAGATGCCCGACGGACAGCCGGCCATGGGCGGCGACCTCATGAGCGTGGAGGCGTTCGGCGACTTCGAGCTGTCCTGGGAATGGAAAGTCGCGCCAGGGGCGAACAGTGGAGTCAAATACAACGTGTCGGAGCAATTCTCCCTCGCCAAGGCGGGCAATCACGCGGCCCTTGGCTTCGAGTATCAGATCCTGGACGATTCTTTGGCCGAGGACAACAAGGTTGCCACGCACCGCGCCGGCGCGCTGTATGATTTGATCGCACCTAACGAGAGCAAGCGGGTGCGCCCGGCAGGACAATGGAACGAGTCGCGCCTCATCTTTCGCGGGCGCCACGGCGAGCACTGGCTCAATGGCTCGAAGATCGTCGAATACGACCTCGGCACTCCGCGCATGGACTCCTTGCTCGCCCTCAGCAAATACAAGGCGATCGAGGGATTCGCCGATCGTCGTGTCGGGCACGTCATTTTGCAGGATCATGGGGACGCGGCGTACTATCGCAACATCAAGGTTCGAGTTCTCAGTCGTTAGGCACTAGTCCTTAACTTACGAGACTGTCTATGGCGCCGGAATCCGAAATGCCTCGCCGCGAGTTCTTGAAGTCAGCGACAGCGGCCGGTATCGGTATTGCCATGTCGCAGCGCTCGGCATTCGCGCAGGGAGGGCCTAACGACAAAGTTGTCGTTGGTGTCATGGGGCTCAACGGACGCGGCGTCGTTCATGCGCGTGGATTCGCGCGCGTTCCTAACGTGGAAGTCGCGTATCTCTGCGACGTCGATTCGCTCGTACTCGACAAGTGCCACGCCGAGCTGGCTACGGTGCAGCAGAAAGCCGCGAAAGGCGTCGCCGACTTCCGCCGTATGCTCGACGACAAGGATGTCGACGCGCTCGTCATCGCGACGCCTGACCATTGGCAGACGCCGGCCACGATCCTCGCGCTCAAGGCTGGAAAACACGTCTACGTGGAAAAGCCGAGCGGGCATAACGCGCGCGAGGCGGAGCTGATTGTGGAGGCGCAGCAGAAATACAAGCGCGTCGTCCAGATCGGCACGCAGCAGCGCTCACACGACCGTTCGCGCGAGGTCATCGAGGCAATCCACGGTGGCGCGATCGGCACGCCATATCTCGCGCGCGCGTGGTATGCGAACACGCGCGCGACCATTGGGCGCGGCCAGGAGGCGCCGGTTCCGTCGCATCTCGACTACGAGCTGTGGCAGGGACCCGCACCGCGCACACCGTATCGCGACAACGTCATTCATTACAACTGGCACTGGTTCTGGCGCTGGGGAACGAGTGAGGTCTGCAACAACGGCACGCACGAGATTGACATCTCACGTTGGGCGTTAGGCGTCGAACGTCCGGTCTCCGTCTCCTCCGTCGGTGGGCGCTTCCATTTCCAGGATGACTGGGAGATGCCGGACACGCAGGAGGTCTGCTACGAGTTTCCCGGCAACAAGACAATCATTTGGCAGGGCACGAGCTGCAACGGCGCAAAGACGCACGGCCGTTCACGCGGCACCATGATCCTCGGCACGAACGGCAGCGTCATCATGGATCGCGACGGTTACACGATCTACGATCTCAAAGGCGCGGTCGTGAACGAGAACATCGGTCCCAAGAGCGATGCGCTCAACGTGAGCGCCGATGACACGGCGACGCTCGTCCACTCCACGAACTTCGTTGAGGGGATCCGCAGCGACGCCAAGCTGCACGCGCCGATCGAGGAAGGGGCGAAGACCGTGATGCTCTGCCACCTCGGGAACATCGCGCAGAAGGTCGGCCGCAAGCTGCGCATCGATCCGGCCACGGGTCGCATCGTCGGGGACAAGGATGCGACGCAGATGTGGCAGCGTGATTACGAGCCGCGCTGGGCGCCTAACGTCTAGTGAAAGCTCTAACAGCTGCTAGATGTGGCGCCGTGAGTCGCGGCATTGAAAACAGGGCAACCCCGGCCGCACCGGCCTCGCGCGATAAGCCAATGGCGGAGCGTAATTCTGCGGGGCTGAGCCGCGGGACGAAGAGACCAGCGTAAAGCGG
>Ga0187893_10005403_pt1 | contig 22943 bp, 21 predicted proteins | sample MA1701074metaG_FD_139574 | JGI IMG/M metagenome (GOLD analysis project Ga0187893, IMG submission 139574) | White microbial mat communities from a basaltic lava cave in the Kipuka Kanohina Cave System on the Island of Hawaii, USA - MA170107-4 metaG ...
CCGGCCAGAACGCGTCGTTCGCCGGCGCGAGCACGTTGTCATTGACGACGAACGCGGCGGGGCGAGCGGCGGTGGCCGGTATGACGCCGACCGGCGCGGGCGCGGTGCAGATCAACGTGGCTGCGGCCTTCCAGGGACAAACTGCGACCGCGACGATTGTCCAAACCAACCTCGCCACGGCGGCGCAGGCCGCGGCGGGATCGGGCGCGACGAGTGGTGCTGGATCAGGAGGCGGTGGCGGTGGCGGCGGGATTGGTGCTGGAACGATCACGGGGATTGGTGCGGGAGTTGCGGCTGCGGGTGCGGCCGTTGCACTGTCCGCCAAACAGGAAGACGACACCGGCACTCCGCCCGTCATCGGCGGTCTTGACGTTGATCCGCCAGTCGCCGCACAGGCGACGCCCGTCTTCTTTCTTCTCAATGCCGCCGCGGAAGAGGGTGCCACGTTCACCTGGGATTTCGGCGACGGCACGAGAACGACGAAAACCGATCTTCAGCCGACTCACCACACGTACTTGTCGGCTGGCACGTTTACGGTGGGCGTCACGGTCACCGACCCGAAGGGCCGGACGGCAACGCGGCAGGCGAGTGTCTCGATCAGGAACCTGACGGGACGCTGGACCATTGATGTCGGGGGCGTTCTCGACTTCACTCAAGCCGGCACCGCTCTCGCCGGCACGTACACCACATCGTCAACGCAGACGTCAGGAACGCTGACCGGGGTTGTCGGGCCGGGCGAGGTGCCGGGCTTTGAGAACTTCGCGCCAGGAGTGGAATTCACTATCACTGCGAACAATCGTCAGCAATTCAGGTTCGTGGGCTCGGTCGTGAGCACGAGTTCAGTTAACGCGATAACTGGCGGGATCGGCACCGCCGCCGGGACCGTTATCTGGCGGCTGACGCGACAATAGCTGGGTATGATTCGCCAACCATGCCTGCTCGACGGCTCCCCTTAGCGATCGTCCTCGTGGCCGCTGCGATTGCGTCTGTCGACGCTGAGCAACAACGAGCCCCGGCTCTCCGGATCGTCGTGATTCAGGGTGAAGACGCCGTCAACATCGTTCAGCAAAGAACCGCAGTTGGTCCCATCATCGAAGTTCGCGACCGCAACGATCTACCTGTCGCCGGAGCAACGGTCTCGTTCACCATTGGCAGCAAGACCGCCGCATTCGCCGGCGGCAGCCAGACGCTGACGATCACGACAGACGCGGCGGGGCGCGCTGCGGTGGCCGCCATGACACCCACCGGTGCCGGGGCGGTGCAGATCAATGTGGCTGCGGCTTTCCAGGGACAGACCGCAACGGCGACGATCGTTCAGACCAACGTCGCGACGGCGGCGCAAGCTGCGGCCGCCTCCGGGACCGCGAGTGCTTCTAGTGCTGGCGGTGGCACCGCCGCGGGAGGCGCGGCCGGCGGCGGTCTCTCGACAACCACACTCGGCATCGTCGCCGGTGCCGCGGCCGCCGGAACGGTTGTCGCGGTCAGGGAGCTTCAGGGCGGAACCACTTATCTCGGGTCGTACTCTGGCGTGATGGTGTGGAGAACAGGTCCGAACCAGCCATGCTCGAATCAATCGCGCATCAGCGCCACCGTGATCATTGAACTCACGGTTGCGGATAACGAGGTTTCGGGGACCGCTCGGACGAGCAGCAGCCGCGACAGCCGGATCGAGAATGTCTCGTCAACGTGTCCCGATCCGCCACCATTTGGAGTGGTCAGCGACTACGGCTGGAGCGGAGATCCGATCGTGACGGGGACGACCGGAAGCTTGAGATTTCGCGGCGAGCTGGGTCAGAATCTTGCCATCAACTGGATCTGGGATTTCGTCGGCAGCCTCAATGGCAACGTCATTGCCGGTACATTGACGCACACATGGGTCAGGGTTTCAGACGGCTTCGTTCAGGGCACCACCCACACGCCAATCACGCTGACACAGCAGTAGCGGATTGATGCGGCGTGGCATAATCGCGCGTCATGTCGAGACTCTTCACATTTGTCGCACAGGCTTTTTGTGTGATCGCCGTAGCAGCATCGGCGCCTTCGGCTCAAACGCAGCCGGACGGTTCGTCGGCTGACGCCCGGCTGCGCGCGCTGTACACCGAAGAATGGAATTGGCGAGGAAAGGAGTTGGCTCGCGGCGCGAACGATCGGTTCGCCCGCGTCGACGAGGCGTCGCAGCAGGCGCGACTGGAGTACTGGACCAAAGCCCTCGCCACGCTCGACACGATTCCGTTCGATCAGCTGTCGGCTGAAGAAAAAATCAACGCGCACATCTTCCGCACGTCCCTCCGGGCGCTGGTGAGCGACATCAAGTACCGCACTTACGAGGCGCCGTTCAACAGCGACACCTTCTTCTGGACCGGCTTCACGCCGCGACAGGGATTCGGCAATGCCGCCGCCTATCGAGCGTACCTGTCGCGGCTGCGTGATGTGCCGCGGTATTTCGACGAGCAGCTCGTCAACATGCGCGCCGGTCTCGCCCGTGGCTACACGGTGCCGCGCGTCTCGGTGCTCGGACGCGACAAGACGATCGAACCCTATCTGAAGGGCGACGCCAGCAATCCGTTGTTGGCGCCGTTCGCGGATTTCCCTGCGAGCATCCCGGCCGCCGATCAGACGGCACTGCGCAATGAAGCACTCACCGTCCTGAGGGACGCCATCGTCCCGGCGTACACGAAACTGCTGGCGATGATGCGTGAGGAATACCTCAAGAAAGCGAATACGACGATCGGCGCCAGCAACCTGCCAGACGGCAACGCGTTCTACCAGGCGCAGATCGAGAAGCACACCACGCTGACGCTGACGCCGAAAGAGATTCACGATATCGGCCTGAAGGAAGTGGCGCGCATCCAGGCCGAGATGGTGGCGGTGAAGGATCGCGCGAAGTTCAAAGGGTCGATGGCGGAGTTCTTCAAATTCCTGAGGACCGATCCGCAGTTTTACGCGAAGACTCCGCGCGAGCTCCTGTCGTATTCCGCGTACGTGGCGAAGAAGGCGGACGACAAGCTCAGCGAGACGATCGGGATGTTGCCACGCCGGCGTCACGGCATCCGGCCGGTGCCCGACGCGATTGCGCCGATCTATACCGGCGGCCGCGGCGGGCTCGAGGCCTGCCAGATGAACACCTACAATCTGCCGGCGCGTCCGCTCTATACATTGGCGTCGCTGACGCTCCACGAGTGCACGCCGGGCCACAGCTTCCAGGCCGCACTGGCTCAAGAAGGTCCGCCTCGACCTCCCTTTCGCAACGGCACGTCGTTTTCGGGCTACGGCGAGGGATGGGGACTCTACACCGAATGGCTCGGCACCATCATGGGCATCTATGAGACGCCGTACGAAGACTTCGGCCGGTTGACGTACGAAATGTGGCGTGCGTGCCGGCTGGTCATCGACACCGGCATCCACCAGTACGGCTGGACCCGCGATCAGGCGATGAGCTATCTGCGCGATCGGGCCGCACTGGCCGAGCACGAGATCACCACCGAGATTGACCGCTATATCGCCTGGCCGGGACAGGCGCTGGCCTACAAGCTTGGTGAAATCCAGATTCGCCGCCATCGCCGCGAGGCCGAGGAGAAACTCGGCGCGAAGTTCGATCAGCGCCGCTTCCACGACGCCATTCTGGCGATCGGCTCGGTGCCGTTACCGGTCCTCGAGCAGCGGATGACGCAGTTCATCGCCGAGGAAAGCGCCGCCACGACCCAGACGGCAAAGCAGTAGCCGCGCACGAACGCTCGCGGGAGCGTTCGTGCACGACCGAGTGACCGCTACCGATCGTCGTTGTGGATGACGCCGAAGCCCTGTGCGGATGCAATCAGGCTGTTCACCGCACCCGACAGGTTGACGTAAAAGATCTCCTGATATTCGCGCTTCCGATCGCCTTTTACACTGATCGCGATCGTCTGCTGCGTCTGGCCGGCGCTGAACGTCAGCGTGCCGGACCGCGCCGTGAAGTCGTCTGGCGCCGCAGCGCTCTGGTTGGCGGTAGCAAAATTCACGCTGACAGGAGCATCGTAGGGGGCCGAGAGCGAAACCACGAAATTGAACGGCGTAGTGCCGCTATTCCCCTCCAGTTTGACGGCGCTGCCGATGCTGATGCGCGGTTCATCGTCAGTGATGGTCACAATCGCATGGCCGTCGCCGATGATGGCGCCGGCAGACGCGTTGCTGAGCCGGACGATCACGGTTTCGTGCTGCTCGGGAGTCCGATCGCCCGTGACCGTTACCGCCATCGATTTGCTCGTCTCGCCGGCATTGAACGTCACGGTGCCCGAGGCTGCGACGTAGTCGGTGCCCGCGGCCGTGCCGTCAGCCGTTGCGAAATCAACCAGAATCTGTTGGGTTGCCGGCGCGGACAGCGCAACCGTCAGGGTAGCGGTCCGTGTGCCGCTGTTGCCTTCGGTCGCCGACGCGTCGCTGATGCTCAAGATCGGCGTGCCTTGTCCGACCGGCGTCAACAGAAAGGCGTGGTAGCGATACTGCGAGTCGACGGCGTAGCCGACGATCTGTCCCGCGTTGTTGATGGCATTGGCGCTGACCAGGTGCAGACCCGTTCCGGGAGGAATCAGGCCGTTGAGATTGGTCAGCACGCCGTCGGCGTAGATCCACGCGCTGTATCCGGCGATGCCGCCGGTCGCCATCAGACCAACGACGACGCCAGCGTCGTTGATATCGCGGGCGTACGCTTCCGGGCTCGGAGTTGGAATCGCCCTCATCTCGCCGTCGTAAATGAACGGACGGTAGAAACTGTTATAGGTGTCAGGATCGGTTCGACCAGTGGCGCCGACGATCAGGCCCGCTTCGTTGATGGCGGAAGCCCAGCTGTCTTCGTCGCCGGGCAACACCCCCAGGTCGATCGGCTGATTGTCGGTGCCCCACAGCGCGGCATGCGCCAGCGGTCCGAGCTGGTTTTGCAGTGTGGTGTACGACGCCCCCACCGCCTGACCGGCATTGTTGATGTCTCTGGGGAGGGAGGCAAAACCGCCGAGGTGCGGCAGGTCGGTCACCACGCCGTTCTGCCAGCGGAAGCCCTGCCAGTAGTTTCGAATCCCGACGACTTCGCCGGCATCGTTGATGTCCTCGGCCGTGCTGTTGGCGGTGCTGCTCGGTTCGAGATCGATGAGGGCCCCGCCGTCCCACAAGAAGCCATGCGACAACGATTGATTGATCGACGCCCATCCGACGACCTGGCCGGTTTCGTTGATCGCGGCCGCATTCGCGATCTGGCCACCGAGCGTCCCGAGGTCGGTCATCACACCGGCGTCGTAGAAGAACGCGCGGCCGCGATTGGCGCCGTTGGTGGCATAGCCCACGACCTGCCCGGCTTCGTTGAGGTCGTTGGCCTGCGCACTGACGCCGCCCAGCGTGCCGAGGTCGCTGAGCGCATATGGCCCGGGTGTGGATTGCGCGCGTGAGCTGGGGTCGGTGTAGCCAGGGAGTACAACGAGCGCTGCGGTCGTGGCGATTGCAGCCAGGGAACGGAATCGGATTCGCGTCATGTGTCCTTCTTTCACGTGAAGTTGACGGATCCGGCGCGCGTTGCGGGTAGCAAACCACATGCCTTGTGGCCGAGCGAGAAAAGCCGGGGAGAGCCCGGCCACAGACCGAGTTCCTTTACGAACGGTGAATCAAGTTACGGCAGGAGTAAGAGAGCCTACTGTCGCTTGTGCGCCTCGGTGATGGTCCACAAGTGCAGCTCGTACGGAAGGCCGTAGTCATCCGTGACGGTGATGGTCTTGTCGGGCTTCCAGTCGCCCATCAGAAAACGGTGCGACACCACACGCGCGCCGACCGGTAACTGCCGCCACAGGTACGGACGAATCAGCATGTTGAAGTGGTCGCCCATGTAGAGGAACACCACGGTCATCGAGCCGAGATCGGGCTGCTCGAGCGCGTCGCCGAGCCGGATGTCGATCCGGTCCGCGAGGCCCGCGGCCTTGACGTTGGCGCGCGACTCGTCCACGCGCTCCGGATCGAGATCGATTCCGACGGCGCGCCGCGCGCCGCCCTTGACGGCCGCAATCGTGATGCGGGCATCACCGCAGCCCGGCTCGTAGGTGACGTCGCTGGTCGTGACGCCGGCGAGTCGCACCATTTCCATCGCGATATTCTCGGGCGTCGGCACGTAACGCACCACCACGCGATCGGTCGGATCGTCGAGCGTGAGGTCGATCGCCAGCCGATCGCCGGCCCGAAAGCGCACGACCTTCGTACGGGTCATGGTGGTGTAGGCGTTTGGCGCCCACTTGGCGACGACGGTGTATTGATACGTGAGGTGGCTCGCAAGCGGCGGTGTCTCGAACTGACGGGACATGCCGGAGCCGGTAAAGGCACGACCCTCAATCTCGAGTTCGGTATCGTCGGTGGGCACCGCAATCGTGATCCGCGTGGTGACCGTCGCCGCCGCGGGCGCCTGAACGGCGTCGGACAGGTAGAATGCGTTGAAGAGCAGCAGAACGAGTGTGAATGTCATGGTCCCGAACGTGGGTCGATGGCGAACCACGAACTATTTCGGCATCTGCGCCATGAACGCAGCGTCTTCCAGCATCTTACGATACAACGCGGTGGCTGGAGCCGAGAGTGCACCATCCACCGTGGATTTGTATCCGTTCGGATCGAGCTCCATCGCGCTGCGGAACGCGGCGAGCGCCTTCTGTTTGTTTCCGATCAAGTAGGCAATGAAACCCTGGTGGATGCGGTGCCCGCCGTTGCGCGGCGCCCAGCTCACCAGCTTGTCGGCGAGGGCCTTGAACCGTGTAGGTCGCGCCCTTGATGTGCCCCTTCCATTCATTCGCAGCCTGTCCGGTGTGTACGGCGATGTTGCCCTTCGCATCGATGATCGCGACCTGCCGGCCTTCGAGACGCTCGAACTTGTCTTCGGCCAGCAGTCGCTCGAGGACCTGTTGAGCGGAGAGTCCCTGCCGCAACAATTCGAGTCCGCGCGGACCGTAACCGCCGTTCATCGCCGCTTGCGTGGCGATTGCGCCGACGCCGGCTTCTGCCCACGGCACGTGGTTGCCGACGCCGAACACGCGCGATGCGACGGCCACGCCGAGGTCGCCGGTCTTGGGGTCGAACGCGACGATTGAGAAGGTCGCGGAGGCGGGGGTGGCGGACAGCAGAACGACAAGAAATGCGGCAACAGTCTTCAACGCGTTCTCCCTAATGACTTCCGAGAGCATACTTAAAGTCAGCCCCCGCGCAGACAATTGTCTGTCGTGATCTCGGCTTCCGTGCCCAAGGGCGGTCCCCGTCACAGTGCGTGCTGAGGGCAGCCGCTTCGCAACTGGCCCGAATTCAGGCCTGACTCTCGCGATTTTCGGCCTTACATCGCCCGTCGTCGAACCACGGCTGGGCTGGTCGTCGTGGCCTGTCCCTTGCTAACAACCAGGGGCTTCGACAACGCAGTTTTGTAAGGGCTGGCCGTGCCCCCCAGCATTCCCGCCAGCTCTACTTGGAAGGATGACCAGTGCGCGAACCATCTGCGACGCCACCGGCTGACAGCGGCCGACTGCACCAGCGGAAGGTAATCCATGTGCCGTTCGATCCGACCGCGGATCCGAATCCATTTGTGTCCGAGCACTCGGGCCTCACGGCACCGACGACAACCAATCTGGTGCCGTTTGAGGGCCGCGATTCAAAACCCGTAGCCGTCGCGCCGGCCGAGACGAAACCGCACGAGCCTTCGCCCGAACCAGCGGTTGCAGCCCCGGCTCGCAGCCGCTGGCGTATGGCCGGACTCGCCACGTTAGCCGTGGCAGTGCTCGTTCAAGCCGGCTTCATCGCGTATTGGGTGGCCACCGGACGTGTAGCACTCGTACAGCCGGACACCGGATCAATCACCTTCACGTCCGAGCCGTCAGGGTCGCCGGTTGTGATCGATGGCACGCCTCACGGGATCACGCCAATAACCGTGTCGCTGGCATCCGGCGCTCACAAGATCGACATCGGTTCGGGCTCGCAAGCGCGGAGCCGGGATCTCACGGTCACGCGCGGAGCCAACTCGTCGATGCACGTCGAGCTTGCGGCGGCCACGGCCGCAGCGGCGAAGGTGGAGGTCGGCGGGTTGCAGATTGTGACGGAACCGGCCGGTGCGCGGGTGTCGATTGACGGCGAAGCGCGAGGCGCAGCGCCGCTGACGGTGCCCGGCCTTGCCGCCGGCGAGCACACGGTCACGGTTCGCGGCAGTTCGGGCGAGCCGATCAATCGCACCGTCGTGGTGACGGCCGGCGCGGTGTCGTCGCTCGTGATCTCGATGAACGCGCCGGCGACAGGCGCGTCCGGAACACTGGCGATCAACAGCAGTGTGCCGCTGCAGATCCTCGAGAACGGATCGCTCGTGGGCACGACGGAGATGTCGCGGATCCTGTTGCCCGCCGGCGCCCACGAACTGGAGTTGGTCAACACCGCGCTCGGCTACCGGTTGAACCGCAGGGTCCAGATCGCGGCCGGCCAGACCAACACCGTGACGCTGACGCCGCCGAACGGCACGCTCTCGATCAACGCGCTGCCGTGGGCGGAGGTCTGGATCGACGGACAGCGGGCAGGTGAGACGCCGATCGGCAACATCCCCATTGTCATCGGCACCCACGAGGTGCTCTTCCGGCATCCGCAGTTTGGCGAACAACGAAGGACCATCACCGTCGGCGCCACGGCTCCAGTGCGGGTCGGCGTTGACATGAGAACCAAATGACCGCTTCGATTCGTCGTTCTCTTCTCGTCGTGCTCCTGCTCGCGTCTGACGCTCAGGCGCAGGACGCGCTCTCAGCGGCGCGGGATCTCTACGCCTCGGCATCGTATGAAGAGGCGCTCAGCGCGTTCGGCCGGCTCAAAGACGAGGCCGCGGTCAGCGCAGCGGCGGAGATCGATCGCTATCGCGCGTTGTGCCTGATTGCGCTCGGCCGGTCGGCGGAGGCGAACACGGTGATCGAGTCGATCGTATTAAACGACCCGCTTTACGAGCCGGCGGAAACCGATGCGTCGCCGCGCGTGCGTACCGCCTTCAGCGCGGTCCGGCAGCGCGTGCTGCCCCGCGTGGCCAGGAGCACCTACGTTGACGGCAAAGCCGCGTTCGATCGCAAAGCCTACGCCGAAGCGGTTCAGGCTCTCGAGAAAACCGTGAACGTGATTGACGACGTCGATGGTCAGGGGAAGGCCGAGTTGGGCGATCTGCGCGTGCTGGCCGCGGGCTTCCTCGATCTGAGCCGTGCTGCGGTCAGCCCTCCGGCCCCGGCCCCGACCGCGAAACCTGCAGTCGCCGCGGCGGCTGAACCGGCGCCGGCCAAGGTCGTCCCGCCGGTGACAACCAACCTCGTGGTGCTGAAGCAGGAGCTGCCGCCGGTGCCTTTCTCGCTGGCCGCCGGCACCACCGGCGAGTATCGCGGAGTGGTCGAGGTCGAGATTGATGATGCCGGCAACGTCACCAACTCGCGCATGATTCAGTCAGTGCACGCGTTCTACGATCCGATCCTGCTCAAGGCCGCCCGCGAATGGAAGTACGAGCCGCCGCGCGTCGCCGGCAAGCCGACCGCGTCGCGCAAACGTGTTGAGGTGGTGCTTCGCCTCTGAGGCTCCTTCCCACTCCGAGGCCCCGCACACACCCGTCCACGACCCCACCAGCTCGTCAGCATGCGCCGCGCGCGCAGTCCGACTCCGCCGATCGGATATACAATCGCGCATCCCGCGCGCCCCGGGCCTTGAAAGGTGGAGCAGATGAAGAAGGGTCTTTTCGTGTCCCTGGTCCTGCTGTGCGGTTGCAGCGGCGATTCCTCGTCGCCGTCCTCGCCGACCGCGGTGCGCAATCCGATGAGTTTTTTCGTGACCAGCCAGAGCTCGGTCACCGGTAATCTCGGCGGTCTTGCCGGCGCCGACGCGACCTGTCAGCGTCTCGCCGAATCGGTGGGGCAGGGCAATCGATTCTGGCGCGCGTATCTGAGCGCCGAGCGCGATCCCGCCAACAACAATCAACCCGTCCACGCGCGCGATCGAATCGGCGTCGGGCCGTGGCACAACGCCACTGGCGCATTGGTCGCGAACAATTCCGCCGAGCTGCATGCACGCACTGGCGACGCGTCGCTCTTCGTCGATGAACGGGGAGTGCGGATCAACGGACAATGGACGGGATCGCCTGGACCCGTGCAGCACGACATCCTCAGCGGATCGAACGCCGACGGCACGCTGATGGCCGGTTTCACGTGCAACGACTGGACGTCTGGCCTGACGACGCACGTCGGGCAAGTGGGTCACTCCGACGGCATGGGGCCGGGACAAAGCACGGCTGGAGCGCTGGCGTCGTGGAACTCCGCGCACGCCAACCAGAACTGCGCCGACACGGCGCCGCGCGGCGGCAGCGGCCGCTTCTACTGCTTCGCGCGGTAGGCGTAGGTGCGAAGGTGCGGGGGTGCGGGTCGTGATAGTATCCGCCTCCCATCGTCAGAAAGTGATATAGCAGGAGGCGACGTATGTCAGCGCATCTCGCCGCGGATTTGGCCGTCACTCTCGAAAACGATCGTCCCGGCGCCCTGTCGAAGGCCCTGACCTGCGTGAGCGCAGCCGGGATCAACATCGACGGCTACAGCGAGATGAACGGCATCGTCCACGTGCTGGCGACCGACCTGGCCTCGACGCGGAAATGCCTGACGCAAGCTGGCTTTCGAGAGTTGCAGGAACAGGACGTGGTGGTGGTGCCGGTGGAAGATGAACCCGGCGCCGCGGCCGGCGTGTTCCAGCGCATCGCCAACGCGCACATCAATGTGCGGTACAGCTATTTGGCCACCGGCAATCGCCTCGTCATCGCCTCGTCCGATCCGCAGGCGGTGATCAAGGCACTCGCGCACTGAGGAAGGTGCGAGGCACCTCGCACCTTCGCACCTTCAGTGTGTCATGCCGTAGATCACGTAATTGACCCCGAGCTTGTAGGCTTCGTTCGACGTGTCGAACGCAAACACGCCCTGGCCCGACCATTCCCAGTACTCGGGCACGTCGTTGTCGAAGTTGGCCACCATGAGAAGACGTTGCGACGGATCGTTGTTCTCGAAGATGCCGTAGTAGCTGGGCTTGAGGCCGTACATCGGGTGGAGAATGGCATCGATGTCCTTGATTCGAAAGAACGAATCGAAGATCACGTGCGACTTTTCGAGTTTGACCAGGCGCGACTCCGGCAGCACGCGTCTCATCTGCGATTCGAACACGCTCCATTGTTCCGGGCCGTCGAAGTCTTCGAAGATGGCAAAGCCGCCCTTGCGGAGATAGGAGCGAAATGACTCGGCTTCCCGATCCGTCAAACTCCAGAAGCCCGGCTCCCACATCAGCGCGATTGGATAGTTGAACAACCGCGGATCATCGAGCGACACCACAACATCGCCGCCGGTGCGGATGTCGGCGAGGGTGATGTCCTTGATGATCATCGAGAGGTGCTGCTCGGCGCGCGGATAGTCATGGTTCCAGGCCGAGCTGAAGCCACCGCGCCTGAATCCCCTGAAATCAGCGCCCCAGCGCAAGCGCGCCAGCGTGACCTGCGATGTCGACGGCTCCGGGTCGGTGCGCCCGGCGAGCACACCCCCGGCGATCAGCGTGACGAGAATAGCGGCGGTCGCGATCGAACGACGCCTCACAACAGCGATGATACCGCTATCGGTTCAACACCAGCGCGACGATGCCAATTGCGCCGCCGGCGGTCAATGCCGCGCCGATCGCCGTGAACCCATACGCCCAGAGCAGCCGCGCCCATGGCCAGGTCATCGGGTTGCGCCAGTCGCGGCCGAACGAATCACTCAGAAGACGAAGGAAATCGTCGGTGATCGGCCGCGGCTCGGCCAGCGTCCACAGCGCCCACAGACACCACGCGGCAATCGACAGCATCATCACGCCGGCAAACGCCGAGAAAATCATGTTCAGGCCGCCTCGATACAGCGTACGCGCGCACGGGTCGGGCGCAGGCGGCGTTGCCCAGCACGGCGACAGATCCCTGACCGTCACGAGCCGTTCGGGCGCAGTACTGATCAGCCACACTCCGACCGCGATCAGCAGGAACAGCAGCATGCCCATCCACAGTTCCCACGCCGCCAGGCGGAGCCACTCTTCCGGCGTCTCGGGAGGAATGACGATCGAGCGTCGCCGCCACCACGGCGACATCTCGCTAGGGGCTCGTCGACGGCTCATGGATGGTGATCGCTCGATGGGGGCCGTTTTCAGCCCACGCCGGCAGCGCGCCGTCGCCGACGCGGATCGTGACAACGGGAAATGGTGGAGGCTCCGTGGGCCATGGCGTGTGACAGTCGCTGACGACCACCAGGAGGTCGATCGACGCGTGCTGAACGAACCAGTCGATGCCCGCGCCGACGTTGGTGCCGCCGCCGCCGAACAGTTCCACCTGCACCACCGAGAAGGCCTTCTTCACCCGATGCACCACGACATCGCAGCAGGCGACCACGACCTCGGTGCCGTAGCCGAGCTGTCGCGTCAGGCCGCCGAGCTCCGCGACCGCTCGCGAGAGTTGGGTGTCCTGCATCGAGCTCGAGGTGTCGATGAGAAACCCTGGACGTGGTCGCGGCTGATGGAATGAAGGCATCAGGAAGTCGCCGTAGGCGGCCTGCCGGCGATGCGGCCGTCGATAGGTGCGATCGTAGCGGCCGATGGTGCTGTCGTGCAAAGCCTTGCGCACGACATGGCGGATCGTCGCCATGAAATCAACCTTCGGCGCCAGGATCGTCTGCGCCCAGCGCTTCCAGCCCAGCGGAGCGTCGCCGGCGTCGCCGGTGCGGTCGAGAATGTGGTGCGCGACCTCACGGCGCACCAGCTGCGCTTTCACGGCATCGACCCCCGGCACACGTCCCGGACTGCCATCATCGTCGGGCAACTCCCACGCGCGCCGTTCGCCGTGCGCCCCTGAGCCGCAATCGCACTTCGGCAGGGCGTCCGCGGTTTCGGCCTCACTGCCATCGCTGGCAGCAGGCTTCAGCAGCTTGCGGTAATAGGTCTCTGCGTTTTCGCCGTTCGGCAATCCGTACCGCTGCGGCGTCGGCGGTTCGTCGGGCAGCGGCAATCCCTCCGCCAGCAGGTCGTCGTTGATCTCGCAATCGGCGGCGGTATTCCACAATCGTTCGTTCCTGACAGCGGCCGCATGCCGCCGGGCGTCGTGCTCGCGCAGCAGATGGCTGACCTCGTGTATCAATACCGCCGCATTCTCTTCCACGGTGTGTGAGGCGATCCATTCCTCGTTGTAGTAAAGCCGCCATCGCGTATCGACTGCGACGCTGGCAATGAGATCCGTGCGAACCGGGTTCAGGTTGAACAGGGCGGGCGCGAAGTAGGCGCGCTGGTACGCGGCACGCACGCGCGCCGCCTGCAGCGGACGGGAATAACTGTCGCTCCGCTCGAGGCCGCGAATCAGCTCCGCGAGTCGTCCCAGCATGACTCAGTCTCGCGGCACCAGTTTGGCGAGCTGCAGGAGGTCATAGAACGGCCGGCATTCTTCCGGGAGCTTCACGATCTCCTCGGGGCGATGCCGTTTGTCGCACAAGGTCCGCGCGGCGGCTGTGGGAATGTCAGCATTCTTCCGGCACGCGACGCCCAGCGCGATCATCGCCGACCGCCATCGGTCCGGTGTCTTGTTGTTCAAGACGGCGCCAACCAGCGAGTAGCACACGGCATAGGCGCGATCGGTGCGATCGGGCAGCACGAGGCTGCGCGGATCCCTGAGAATGTCTTCCGGATCGGGCAGGTTCAACGTTTCGCGATATTCGAGAAACGGCAGCGCCTGGTCACCGACCAGACCCGCAAGCGCCGCGCCTTGCAGCACCCGGTTGCCCGGCGCGACCGCTTCGATCGCCGCCAGCAGACGCGAGGCGAGATACCACGTCCGACCCGATGGCCACGGTCCGCTGCGCCGCGCGACATCGCTCGGCGGCGACATCCACGCATCGCGGCCGGCCGCCCTCACATACGCCGCGATCGTCGCGCGCTGCCGATGATGATGCGCGCGCAAATAGTCGTCTGCCAACACCGGCAAGTCGGTGGGTGCAGGGAAGTCGCTCACCATCATCTCGCACCACGTCTCGTGGTCCATTGGGAACTCGCCGTGCCACAAGCGATTCGCCATTGGCGGCTGGATCTCCTGTCCACCCGCCGCCCACTCCACCGCGTTGCTCGCGCAGAGATAGACCACACCGCCTTTGCCGGGCGCGTAGTCGGGCAGCTGTAACTCGCCGCACACGTTCTCGGTCAGCAGCCGCAACATCGCCGCTTGCGTGGTGGGCGGCACCGTGGTGAGCTCGTCGAGAAAGACGATCACGAGATAGCCGTCGTTGGCCAATCGCGTGGCTTCTCGCGCCCACGCCATCGGCAGCAGCCGCACCCCGTCGGGCGTGGAAACCGGAAAGCCGCCGAAATCCTGGGGCTCGCGAATCGAACCCACGAGTGTGAAGACCTTGCACCGGATGCCGGCGCGCGCGAATCCCGCCTCGAGGCTTTTGGTGAACTCCGTCTTGCCGACGCCTGGAAACCCGGTGATATGCATCGGGATGCGCGCCTGCAGGCCGATGGCAATCAGCTGGACGAAATGCGGAAACTCCACTCGGGTGGATTAGACACCGCTCCTGATGACTTGGTTCTGAGGGGAGCCTTGGCGTCCACCGCCGGCGAGTGTGACAATCGGGGCGGATGCCGACGCTCGAGGACCAAATCGACCAGCTGTATCAGCTTCCGCTCGAGGAATTCACCGCGGCGCGCAATGCTCTCGCAAAGGAGAGCGGCGCGAGCGAAGTGAAGAAGCTCGAAAGACCGAACCTCGCCGCCTGGACGGTGAACCAGCTGTACTGGCGCGACCGCAAAGCGTACGATGCGGTGACGAAGGCGGCCGAGAAAATGCGCGCGGCTTATAAGCAGATGCTGGCCGGCAAGTCGGTGGACGTGCGTGGCGCCGAGGAGATTCATCAGGACGCGTTGAAAGAGGCAAAGCAGGCGGCGCGGCGGCTGCTCGAAGAAGGCGGCCACCCGAATCCCGACGTCGTGATGATGCCCGTCGCCGAAACGCTCGATGCGTTGCCCGGCGAGGAGCGGCCCGGGCGGCTGACGAAGCCGCTTCGCCGGACGGGCTTCAACGTTCTCGAGGGCCTGCCGATTTCCGCGAAGGCCGGCACCGCGAAGCCAAAGCCGGCAGCCGCAACGTCAAAGGAATCGGAGGTCCCGGCCAGCGAGCGCCGCGCCAGCGAGCCTGAGGCACGCGAGCTGGCGATGACGCGAGAGCGTTTGCGATTTGCGGAAAGCGCTGAACGCGAAGCGGAGGCGGCGCTGGATCGCGCCAAGCGCACGCTCGAGCGCACGGAGCGGACGCGCGAGCGCGTCGAGCGCGAGCTTCAGGAAGCGGTCGAGGCCGAGAAGGCCGTCGCGAAGGAAGTTGCGGCGGCCGAGAAGGCGCTCGAGAAGGCGGCCGCAGAACGCGACCGCCTGGAGAAGAAGCTGCAGACCCTTGGCTGAGAGCCGCGGTTATCGGCGCGGGATGCCTGCCAGGATCGACTTGCGCATCTTCACCACCATCGTGAAGTGCGGATCGACGACGTTGCCCACTTCGGTCTCAAGCGCCTGTCCCATCAGCAGCGCGGCGCCCCGTTCCGAGAGCTGATAGTTCCCTATCAGCAGACGATGCATTTCCGAAGTCGCATGCTGCAGCGCCTGCAGCAGGGGGCGCTCGCTGCCGAGCACCATGATGTGCGTGTCGTTCTCGAGCCGCGGCCACTGAATGGGTACCTTCTTGACCACTTGCACCGAGAATTCGACGTCCATCGACGTCTCGACGCCGGTGCCCACCACCTCGCCTTCGCCCTGCAGCGCGTGGCCGTCGCCGATGAACAGCAGCGCGCCGGGCTCGTAGACCGGCAGCATCACCCGCACTCCGGCATTCATGCCCGCGTAATCCATGTTGCCGCCGAACGGCCCGGGCGTGCTCGTCGCGATGGCCTCCTTGCGCGGCGGCGCCACGCCGACGCAGCCGAGCATCGGCCGCGCGCGCAATTCGAGATTGGCGATGTCAGGTCCGTCGAGCCGCACCGTGCCCTTGGCCTTGTCGAGGATCCAGTTGGCGCGGCGCGGCTCGCGATCGACGCGCGCGTTCAAAGCGGCTGGATCGATCGCATAGGGCGCCAGCAGGCTGGCCGAGTAGCCCGTCGCCCGATTCATCTCGATCTTCTCGAGCGAGACCACCAGCATGTCGCCAGGCTCGGCTCCTTCGACGAAAAACGGTCCGGTCTGGGGATTGGGTCCTTGCCCGACCTGCTTGCCGTTCCAGTCCACGCCCGCCGCATCGATCGTCTTGGTTACGATCCGCTCCCCGGGCTTGATTCGCAGCGCCGGTGGGTGCGCGAATGAGAACGTGTTGTAGAAGCGATCGGGGAGGAACGTCCGCGTCGCGGGTGTTTGGGCGACAATCGCGGGCGCCAGCAGCGACAGGGCGACGGCAATGACAGGCAGACGCATGCGCACACCTCCTCAGCTACCGCTTCCGCACGCCTGAGTACTCGAGCATCTGCGTTGTCAGATCCTGCGGGTACGAAACCGTCACATCGGTGATGGCGCCGCCGGCGTCGGTCACCGCGGTCAGCTTGGGCATCACGAAGCCCGAGTACGACGGCAGGTTCAGCCTGTCGACACGGGCCACCACCTCGTCCCGCAACTTGGGATCGAAGTGGATGCCGTGTGTCTCGAACAGCTTCTTCGCCGCGGCGTAGTCGCCCTCCGACTTGATGCGCTGCACTTCCGCCAGCAGCCGGCCAACGCCGTCGCGGAACGCCTTGGCGTCGACCATCACGAGATAGGTCTTGCCATCGCGAGTGCGCCGCTCGATGGCCTTGGTGTTGGCCATCAGCCAGTGCACGATCATCTGCCGGTTGCGCATGTGATCTTCTTCGATTTGCGTGCCCTCGCGGATACGGCGCAGTTGCACGATCGCGTTGCGCGTATACGCCTCGTATTCGGCGCGATACATGGCCTCGTGATCCGCGGCGGGAATGATGCCGAGCTCCACCAGCTTCGGATCGGCCACGAAGTAGAGGCCCACGAGATCGGCGCGGCTCTCTTCGAGCGCAGAGAATTCCTCCTTGATCAGCGCCTGTGGATTGCTCTTGCCCTCGGCCTGGCGGCCAGAGGCGTGGCCGATCACCTCGTGCATGTCGGTGGTCAACTCGCCGGCGAAGGTCGCGAACTTTTCGGCGCGCTGCGCTTCTTCCGGCGACCACGTAAACTCGCTGCGCATCGAGCCCGGCGATGAACGGTCGTAAGCGTCGTTGACGTTCGACAGCGCCACCGATTTACTGCCGTGCTTTTCGCGAATCTCCTGATCGTTCGGGAGGTTGATGCCGATCGGCGTCACCGGGCCGGAATCGCCGGTCTCGACCACCACGTCGATGGCATTGGCGACGATGCCCTGGACGTTGGGCTTGCGATACGTCGCGTCCCAGGGCATCCGGTCTTCGAACCATTGCGCGTTGTTGGCGAGGGTCTTGATGCGCTGCGTCTTTTCCTGGTTGACATAGAACACCAGGCCTTCCCACGCGCCCTTCACGCCTCTGGCATCGAGATACACCTCGATGAAACCGTTGATGGTGTCCACGGTCGAATCTTTGTCCTGCACCCAGGCAATGTCGTAGGCTTTGCGGTCCGCTTCCTCGCCCGTGCGGTAAAACGTGATCAGCGCATCGAGCGCCTTTGCCGTGGGTGGTTCAGCAAACGGCTTGGCGGCTTCGAGGTGCTTGACGATCTCGGCGATGTAGGTGCCGTAGCGTCCATCGATCCGGTAGATCTCTTCGACCAGCTTTCCGTCTTGCTTCACGAGGCGGGAATTGAGTCCGTACTTCTCCGTGAAGCCCTTCAGGTCAGCGAGCGAGACGTTGTAGTACAGGTTGTTCGAGCTGGCCTGAAGGATGTCTTTGCCAGCCGGCGGCGTCTTGTTGGTCGCGATCGGATCGACGTTCGGATCGAAGAACATCGGCTCGAGCCGCGCCAGCAGCTGCTCGATGGGCTCCTTGCGCGTAAGGAACTTCGCGCCGTTCTTGGCCGCGGTCATGACCGCCGTGCGCAATTGTTCCGGCGTGATCTTCAGGACGAACTTGCGCGCCGTCAGATTGTTGTGGGGTCCGTTGTTCAGCCAGAACAGTTTCGCGTAGCGCTGGATCTCGGTCAGCACGGCGGGGTCGATCCCTTGCGGATAGGCGACGATCGGGTCGATGACCTCTCGCATCGCCAGCGCATCGCGATGTTTCTGATCGATGAAAATGTCGCGCCCGGCGAGCGCGGCCTGATACAGGTGCCAGATCAGCTGCTTCTGCTTCAGCGGCAACGCCGCGAACCCGTCCGCGTACAACTGCACCACCGCGGCATCGTCAACGCGCTCTAACAGGTACTTGCGATCTGTAGGTGCGGAAGGTGCGGAAGGTGCGGGTGCGCCAGATTCCGGGGAGGAGCAGGCGGTGAACGCCGTGACGAGCAGCAGGGCCAGGAAGCGTGTGGAAGTCATAGGGAGAAGATATCGTATAGTTACTGCTCGGCTCTGAAGCCGAACAATTGAGAGGGTACCCAACCATGCGTTTTGTCTACGGTTCCGCGATGGCAGTGGCAGTGACTCTGTGTACCAGCCCATTCCTTGGCGCCCAGCAGCCAGACGGCTCGGTTGCGATTAAGGATGGAGGCATTTTCGCCAAGGGATGGCAGGGGAAGATTGATGCGCAGGAAGAAAAGGCCGGTATGGCGCTGAACAATGCGCGCCTGACGGAAAAGGGCGGCGTGCTCACGGTGCGCACGGGCCCGGCGACAACCTATTGGAATCCCGCGAACCGCGCCGCCGGCAACTACACAGTGAAGGCGACGTTCACTGAGTCGAACTACATGGGACTCAACGACCATCCGCATCCCTATGGGATCGTGATCGCGGGCAACGACCTCGGCACCGAGAGCCAGAGCTTCCTCTATTGCGCGGCCTATGGCAACGGCACCTTCATCGTTCGCGGCATGGGCCCGGCGCCGTTCACGGCGCAGAGCACGCGCAAGCCCGAAGTCAACGCCTCGGTGAACAAGGCCGCCGGCAAGGGTTCATCGGTGACGCAGGAGATCGCGATGGCCGTGAACGGCGACAACATCACCTGCTCGATCAACGGCGCCGTGGTCGGCACCTACAAGAAGGCCGACTTGGTGAGCGCGGGCAAGCTGAAGGGCACCGACGGCGTCTGGGGCATTCGCTTCGCGCATAACACCGAAGCGACTGTCACCGGGCTCTCGATGACGAAGCAGTAATGTAATTACATTGTGGCGGCGGATGAGCAGAATGCTCATCCGCCGGACAAATAGTCCGCTCTCCAGCAGACAATCCTCCGCAAAAGGCCTTCCGCGGCGGCCGTACATCAGGCACCGGACTTGCTCTGTCAAGGGCATGTCGCGTGGCAAGTGGCCCCGAGTATTGCTCCTGCTGTTCATCGTCCTGCAAGCCGCAGACGGCCTGTTGACGTATGCGGCGGTGGAGCGCTTTGGTCTGGCCGCGGAGGGAAATCCGGTCCTGGGGACGTGGATGTTGCTGACCGGATCGGAAAGTGCGTTGCTCGGCGCCAAGACGGTGGCGTGCCTGTGCGGCGCTGTTCTGTATGCGACCGGCGTGCACCACGTGCTCGCCGGCCTGTCGGCGCTTTACCTCTTCGCAGCCGTGGTGCCGTGGCTGCACATCTTTGCGACTACTTCTTAGCGCCCTTGCTCGTCGAGACGTCCGGCACCTCTTCACCCAACGCCGTGGCCAGATCGATCTGATGCTCCCGAGATAGTCGATGATCTTGGCTATGGCAAGGGCGTGCTGGAGCTCCTCGGCGGCGTGCAACTCGAGCTCTTTGGCGATCGACATGTACTGCGCGCCCTTGAGGGCCTGCGAGTAGACGACGTAGGCGATGATGGCCTGATACTCGCGCGACAAGTCTTCCTGGAGCCCCTGAAGCAGATCGTCGCGGGTGACGGCCGTCACCTGGACGTTGGTCTGACGAGCCTTGGTCTCGGGCATAGCTCCTCCACGGCGGGAACTGCAAAGACCGAGCCGGAGAAGTGCGGAGCTAAGAGTTAAGAGTTGGGAAGCAATCCTCTTAACTCCGCACTCTCAACTCTCAAACTTCAACTTTGCCTGAGGTGCCTGTTGAAGTGGGCCACGGTCCGTTCCCACGCCAGCTTCGCAGCGGCCGCGTCGAACCGCGGTGTGGTGTCGTTGTTGAAGCCGTGCTGCGTGCCGGGATAGATGTGGCCCTCGTAGCGCACGTTGTTGGCTTTGAGCGCGGCGTCCCACGCCGGCCAACCCGCGTTGATGCGTTCGTCGGTGCCGGCATAGTGGATGAGCATCGCCGCCTTGATGTTCTTGGTGTCTTCCGCCGTCGGCTGCCCGCCGTAGAACGGCACCGATGCCGCCAGTTCGGGCACGCGAGTGGCGAGGAACCCGACCATCGCGCCGCCGTAGCAGAAGCCGACCGCTCCAATCCGTCCGGTGCAGTCCGATCGCGTGCGCAGGAAATGGGTGGCGGCGATGAAATCCTCGCGCGTCTTCGGCTGATCGAGTTTCTGGAACTCGGCGCGCGCCTTGTCTTCGTCACCCGGGTAACCGCCGAGCGGTGTGAGCGCGTCCGGCGCCAGCGCCATGAAGTTGTCGAGCGCCAATCGCCGCGCGATGTCTTCTATGTGCGGATTGAGGCCGCGATTTTCATGCACCACCACGACGCCCGGAAGCCGGCCCGTGGCGTTGGCAGGGCGGCAGAGGTACGCCTTGATTTTGCCGTTGCCTTTCGGCGAGGCGACCTCGACCCATTCCGTCTTCAGGCGTTTGTCGTCTTTCGGCACCTGCTGCGCCGCTGCGAATTTGGGGTTCATCATGTCGAGCAGCATCGCCGCCGTGACGCCACCAACCGCAAACTTCGCCGCGCGATCCAGGAACACGCGCCGGTCGATGAAACCGTGCACGTAGTCATCGAAGATCGCCCAGAGCTCGGGATCAAAATCCCGCGTGGTCAAACGTTCGCGATCCATCCGGCCTCCTAGTTCAGCGTCCATAATGAAATACTCGACACGTCTTTGACGAACACACGCTGGCCCGACAACACCGGCTGCGCCCAGGTGGCACCGTCGGCCACTGTGTAGCGTTTGAGGATCTCGTATTGCTTGGGATTGGCGCGGGCCACGACGAGCTCCGCGTCGGTTTCGAGCGCGAACCAGAGTTCGCCGGCGCGTACCACGGCGGCGTTGTCGCCCTGCCGCGGCTCCGACAGCCACAGTGTTTGACCGGTATTGGCGTCGACGGCAAAGAACTGACCGCTGTTGCGCGGCGAGAACCCGTAGACCGCACTGCCGATCAACACGCCCGTGCTCATGTCCATCGTCACGTCGTTATTAGTCCACACATCCTCGAAGTTCCATTGACCACCGCGATTGATTACCCGGAAGCCCGTGACGGGCAAACCGAGTCCCGAAACGATGATCGTCTGGCCGTGAACAATCGGCGTGACCGCGTTGCGGGTGGCGCGCACGGTGTAGGGACGCCGCCACAGCAACTCTCCGGTGGTGGCTGACACGCCGACGAGATTGTCCTGTGTGGTCGTCACGATCTGCCGCGTGCCGCCGAGCTCAGCCGCGATCGGCGACCCGTACGCGGGTCCGTCGCCGTTCCAGCTCCAGCGCACCTCGCCGCTGCGCGCGTCGAACGCCGTGAGCGCGCCGTTGTTGTGGCCGCCGACGTGCACGATCACCAGCCCGCGATCAACCAGCGGCGACATCGCGGTGTGATAGAGCGGTTCGACGGGTCCGCCGGGTCTCTGCCAGAGCTGCTTGCCGGTGGCCGCATCGAACGCCGTGACCGTGCCGGTCATGCCGAGCGTGAACAGACGCCCGTCGGCGAACGTCGGCGTGGACTTCGGGCCCGTGCCGTGCGTCCGGGTGGCGGCAGGATTCGGCTTGTAGGTGGCGTTGTACTTCGTTTCCCAGAGGACTTTGCCGGTGGCGGCATCGAGCGCGCGCATCACCTCGTCTTCGCCCTGGCGTGAAAACGCGTACACGCGATCGCCAACGGTAATCGGCGCCGAATAGCCGGTGCCGACGTCGACTTTCCATTTGAGCGTGAGCTTGTCGGGCCAGGAGGCGGGCGCGGTGAACGCCGCCGACCCGTCGCGAGCGGTCCCGCGCCATTGCGGCCAATCGGCGCGCTGGCCGGCAACCGGTGCGAAACCGATTACCGCCAGCATTGCAGCAACAAGTAAGTCTCGTTTCATGCTTTCGGCTGCGGAACGATCCGCAGATACGGCCGTGGCGCCTTCCATCCTTGCGGATACTTCTGTTTGGCTTCGTCGTCGGTGACGGCCGGCAGGATGATTACGTCCTCGCCATGGCGCCAGTTTACCGGCGTGGCCACTTTGTGCTTCGCGGTCAGCTGCATCGAGTCGATCACCCGCAGCACTTCGTCGAAGTTGCGTCCGGTGCTCATCGGGTACGACAGCACCAGCTTGATCTTCTTGTCGGGTCCGATCACATACACGTTGCGCACGGTGGCGTTGTCGGCGGCGGTGCGCCCTTCGCACGTCTCGCCGGCGGTGGCGGGCAGCATGCCGTACAGCTTGGCGACCTTCAGATCCAGGTCGCCGATCATTGGATAGTTGGGCGCATGGCCCTGGGTTTCGGCGATGTCTTTCGACCAGCCCTGATGGCGGTCGACCGGGTCGATGCTGAGACCCACGATCTTGACGCCGCGCTTGTCGAACTCGGGCTTGATGCGGGCCATATAGCCCAGCTCGGTGGTGCAGACCGGTGTGAAGTCTTTCGGGTGTGAGAAGATCACGCCCCAGGAACTGCCGAGCCACTCATGGAAGCGGATCGGGCCTTCGGTGGTTTGCGCGGTGAAGTCCGGCGCGTCGGCGCCAATCGGAAGAGGACCTGTGCTCATGTCATTC
>Ga0187893_10005404_pt1 | contig 22942 bp, 24 predicted proteins | sample MA1701074metaG_FD_139574 | JGI IMG/M metagenome (GOLD analysis project Ga0187893, IMG submission 139574) | White microbial mat communities from a basaltic lava cave in the Kipuka Kanohina Cave System on the Island of Hawaii, USA - MA170107-4 metaG ...
CGCATAGAAGTATATGACCGGCGTCTCCATCCGTACCGTACCCACGATGGTGCTCTTCGGCCCGCCGTCCTGATTGACGAAGCGGGGAAGATCACTCACCGCCGCGAGCGGACTCCATTCGACGGCGACACCATCCGCACCATGCCTGGTGGTGAACGTGCCCCACTCGTGGACGACGAGCGCACCCTCGGCGGCGGAGGACGAGCTCACACGGAGCCCGGCTACGACGATCAGCCCGGCGAAAAGCCCGAGCAGGACGGCGGTCCTACGAAACGAAATCACAGCGTTTCCCCAGGTGAGCCTGTGTCATTTGTACACCCGCGGAGTCGAGGATGTCCATGCCCCTCGCACCATCCGGTGCGCTCTCGCACCGTCGTGTACGACTTCCCGGCCGCGGCACTCCGTACCTCGGTGAAGGCCTACGACTAAAGGGAGGGTTGTAAGGGCGGCATGCTTCATGCAGTTCCAAGCTCGACACACCGGTTGCAAAAAGGAGGAAAGGGACATGTCGCAAGGACGCTTCACCATGTTAGCAGTAGCTCTCTCGTTGGGGGCCTCGCAGGCGCTGGCCGGCGGAACCACCACGACGACGATCGCGAGCAGCACCACCAGCACGACCACCGTCGCGAGCACCACGAGCACGACGACCACGACGAGCACGACGCTGCCGCCGGCCTGCACCGACGAGGCGACGTTCGACTCGATTTCGTGCCGTCTCGATCAGCTGAGCACGGCCATCGGCGCCAACGCTGAGCTGGCGACGATCGCCGCCAAGCTGCAAAAGGCCGTCGACATCGCTGGGGACAACGTCACCGCCGCATCCGGCGAGTGCGATGCAGGTGACGCGAAAGCGGCGGGCAAGAAGCTGAAGAAAGCGGGCCGGCGGTTGATACAGTACGGGCATCGCCTCCGGTCGCTCAAGTCGCGCAAGAACATCCCCGAAGAGATCCGGCAGCCCTTCATCGACGAGGGCAAGGCCATCCTGGACGACGTGAAGGCGCTCAAGAAGGCGCTCGTCTGTCCCCCCGCGTCCCCGAGCGGCGCGTTCCTCTCCTAGTGGTGCCGACCGAGGTCTGATCGGCGGTGCCCCCCGCCGCCGATCAGACCTCGGCTCCGGCGCGTGCAAGCAGGGCGCGAATCTCGCCCTCCTCTAGGGCGTAGCGCTCGTTGCAGAACTCGCACTGGGCGTCGATCCGACGTTCCGAAGCGAGAATGTCGTGTAGCTCGGCGACACCCATGGCGAGCACGGCGGCGGCCACTCGCTCCGCATTGCAGCGGAAGCGGACCTCCTGCTCCGCGGCAACGACGGCGCCGATCACCACGAGCCGTTCGAGCATCGTCGCGGCGCCGAGGCTCTCGCGCACGAGCGCGCTCGGCGGCGGAGCCATGCGCACCGTCTCGTCGAGCAGTCGAAGCGCTTCCTCGGCGGCTCCCGGGAGCGTTTGCAGAAGATAGCCGCCGGCGGCGGCGACCCGGCCGCTCGGCTCCACGAACACGCCGAGCCCCACCACCGACGGGACCTGCTCGGAGCCGGCGAGGTAGCTCGCGAGATCTTCGCCGATCTCGCCCGACACGAGTGGGACGACGCTCCGGTAGAGGCTGCCGCCCTCGAGGGGCACGCGGGTCACGCAGAGCGAGCCACGGCCGACGGCGCCGCCGACGTCGAGCTTGCCGTTGCGTGGCGGAAGATGCGTCTCCGGAGCGTAGACGAAGCCGCGTACGTCGCCCGCGGGCGTGGCGTCCGCGAGCAATCCACGCAGCGGCCCGTCGCCGGCGATTTCGAGGCCGAGCCGCTCGTCCCGGGAGCGTCGCCGCGAGCAGCAGCGCCCCGGTGAGCGCCCGCCCCAACGCCGCGGTGGCGGTGGGCTGCGTGGCGTGCCGGAGTCGCGCCTCCTCCACCACGCCGGTGGTGACGGCCGCGAGCGCGCGCACCGTCCCTCCCCCAACGACCGCGCGCGCCAGGCCGTCAGCCACGCCCGGCCTCCAGTGCCTCACGCATCGCGGCCACCATGTCGTCCGCGTCGACGTAGCTCTCGAACCGCCGCAGCTCGCGGCCGTCGGGGGCCAGCAGCACGTAGGTCGGAACACCCACCACGGTGAAGCGCTCCATCAACGCCTCGGCGATCTCGTCCTGCTCGGTGACGTCGGCCTTCAGCAGCGAGAAGTTGCGCGCCGTCTCCACGAACGCCGGATCGACGAAGGTGGTGCGCTCCATCTTGCGGCACGGGAGACACCAGGCTGCCTGGAAATCGACGAGCATCGGCCGTGCTTGCGCTTGCGCGGCTGCGAGCGACTGCTCGCTGAGCGGCACCCACACCACGTCGGGCGCACGTTCCGGGCGCACGGCGCCCAGCACGCCCAGCACCGCGACGAGCATGCCGGCCATGCGCACGCCCCAGCGCGCCACCGGCTGGCGAAAACCGGGACGGAACCCGAGCGCCAGGCCGGCCACGAGCAGCAGCGCCGCCCAGGCGATGGTGACGGTCGCAGGCGCGAGCAGCGGCGTGGCGAAGTGCAGCGCCAGACCCAGCAGGACGAACCCGAACAGCCACTCCATCCACCCGAGCCACGAGCCTCCGCGGGGCAGACGTCGCAGGCGATCCGCCGCCAGCGCGAGCCCCACGTAGGGCATGCCCATGCCCAGCCCGAGCGCGAAGAAGAACGCGAAGCCGAGCAGCGCCGACTGCGTCGTGCCCACGAACACCAGCAATGCCGCCACGATCGGGCCGATGCAGGGGGCACCGACGATGCCCATGGTGAGCCCCATGAAGAACGCACCGCCCGCGCCTTCGCCCGCGCGGCCCGCCGCCTGCATCAGCGCCGAGGGCAAGCGGAACTGGTAGAGACCGAAGTTGGAGAGCGCGAGCAGCACCATCAACGCGACGATGACGAGCGTGACCTCGGGCCGCTGGAGCGCGGCGCCGAACAGCGATCCCGTGAGCGCGGCGACGACGCCGAGGATGGAGAAGGTGAAGCAGATGCCGAGGACGTAGCAGCAAGCATGGAAGAGCGTCCGCTCACGCGGTTGACCGGATCGTCCGCCGAAGAACGCGACCGTCACCGAGATGAGCGGATAGACGCAGGGCGTGAGGTTGAGCGCGAGTCCCAGCAGCGCCACCCAGGCAAGCGTCGGCCCGAGCCCCCAGCGTGCCAGCCACCCGGCGACGTCGTTCCCCCGGTCGCTCGACCCGGCGCCGCTGCCCGCGCCGTCGAACGCGAGTGCCAGGGTTCGCGGCGGAAGGCAGCGGGCGTCGTCACACGCCTGATAGCGCAACGAGGCGGCGAACGCTCCGGGTGCATCGCCCGCGAGGGGCACACGCATGCGTACGGTCCCCTCGTACAGGAGCAGCGGTGCTTCGCTGAAGGCGAGCTTCCGCTCGACGGGGCTCGGGTACTCGACGGGTCCGGCGACGACACCAGCCGGCGGCGCCACGGTGAGCTCGGTCGGAATCAGGAACCGGTCGCGTGGCTCGTGCGCGTTCACGTGCCAGCCGGGCTCGATCGTCACCTCCGCCACCAGCGCGCCGCCCTCGCGCAGCAGGCGTCCGCTGAGCACCTCGGGCGGCTCGACCGCCGCGGCTGGCGCCGCGATCGACAGAGCACACGCGAGCCCGGCGAGCAGACCGCGCCAGCCAGCAGCCATCGACCTCATGAGGCTACCGCGCCGGCGACGTGGCCTTCTTCGGCGCCGACGGCGGAATGGTGCGGCCCTCGCCCCTGCGGTCCACCGGCACCCATTCGACGATCTCCAGCCCGTAGCCGGGCAGGCTGACCAGACGCAACGGGTTGTTGGTGAGCCAGCGGATCTTGCGCACGCCGATGTCGCGCAGGATCTGTGCGCCGATCCCGAAGTCGCGGAAGATGCTCGAGCGCGGCGACTGGAAGCTGGCGCTCGACGCCGCCGCCGTCTCGCCGCCGGCGCTCGGCAGGAGATCGAGACCACGACCGCTCCGGCGCAGGTAGAGGATGACTCCCCGCCCTTCGTCGGCGATGCGCTCCATCGAGCGGTGCAGCAGGAAGGCCGTATCGCGCTCGCGATAGCCGAACACGTCGCCGGGGAGATACTCGAGATGCGGCCGCACGAGCACCGGTTCTTCGGAGGTCACGTCGCCCTTCACGAGGACCAGGTGCTCGTTCTGGTCGATGTCGGTCTGATACACGATGGCGCGGAACTCCCCGCCCCAGCGCGTGGCGAGCGGCGCTTCCGCGACGCGGTGCACGAGCGAGTCGTGCTGGCTGCGGTAGGCGATCAGCTCGGCGATGGTCGCGATCTTGATGTCGTGCTCGGCCGCGAAGCGCTCGAGATCGGGCAGCCGTGCCATGCTGCCGTCCTCGCACATGATCTCGCAGATGACGCTGGCCGGAAACAGTCCCGCCAGCCGCGCCAGGTCGACGCCGCCCTCCGTCTGCCCCGCGCGCACCAGCACGCCGCCGCGGCGGGCGCGCAGCGGGAAGACGTGCCCCGGCGTGACGATGTCCTGCGGGCTGGCATCGGGCCGCGCGACCGTCCGGATCGTGGTGGCGCGGTCGGTGGCGGAGATGCCGCGCCCGACGCCGTGCCGCGCGTCGATCGACACCGTGAAGGCCGTGCCGAGCGGCGCGCGGTTCTCGTTCACCATCATGGTGAGCCCGAGCTGATCGCACGACTCCTCGGTGAGGCCGAGGCAGATGAGCCCGCGGCCGTGCGTGGCCATGAAGTTGATGTGCTCGGCGGTGACGCGCTCGGCCGCGACGCAGAGGTCTCCCTCGTTTTCGCGGTCCTCGTCGTCCATGAGGATGATCATCCGCCCAGCGCGGATCTCCTCGAGGGCCTCTTCTATGGAGACGATGGCGCTGCCGGGACGGCGCTCCGCCATGGGGCGATACTACTCGACCGTGACACTCTTGGCCAGGTTGCGCGGCTGATCGACGTCCGTGCCGCGGTAGCAGGCCACGTGATACGCCAGCAGCTGCAGCGGAATCGTCAGCAGGATGGGCGTCAGCAGCTCGTTGGTGCGCGGCACGGTGAACAGCTCCCAGGCGACCTCTTCCAGCTCGGGCGTGCGCTCGTCGGTGACGAGGATGATGCGGCCGCCCCGCGACTCGACCTCTTTCAGGTTGGAGAGCGACTTCTGGAACACGGCATCGTGCGGCAGCAGGATCACCACCGGCATCTCCTCGTTGATGAGCGCGATGGGACCGTGCTTCATCTCGCCCGCCGGGTAGCCCTCGGCGTGGATGTAGGAGATCTCCTTCAGCTTGAGCGCCCCCTCGAGCGCCACCGGGTAGTTCACCCCGCGGCCGAGGTAGAGGAAGTCGGTCGCCTGGCCGTACTTCTTGGCGATGCGCTCGATCAGCTTGTCCTGCTTCACGATCTCGGCGACGGCGGCCGGGACCGCCACGAGATCGGCGACGAGCTGGCGGCCGCGGTCGGCGTCGACCACGCCGCGGCGCCGGCCGAGGTACAACGCCAGCAGGTAGAGCGCCGTGAGCTGCGTGGTGAACGCCTTCGTGCTGGCGACGCTGATCTCGGGACCCGCGTGCGTGTACATCACGGCATTGGCACGCCGCGCGATCGACGAGTCGACGACGTTGCAGACGGCGAGCACCGGCGTGCCGCGCTCGCGACCGGCTTCGACCGCGGCCAGCGTATCGGCGGTCTCTCCCGACTGCGACACCACGATGAGCAGCGTGTGCTCGTCGAGGATGGGATCGCGGTAGCGGAACTCGCTGCCGTAGTCGACCTCGCACGGTATGCCCGCCAGGCGCTCCAGCAGGAACTTGCCGACCAAGCACGCGTGCCACGCGGTGCCGCACGCCACGAGCACGCACCGGCGGATGTCGGTCGGCAGCGCACGCACCAGCTCGGCGTCGAGCTGGACGTCGCCTTCCTCTTGCAGGACGCGCCCGCGCATCGTGTCGATGATGGCCTGCGGCTGCTCGTGGATCTCCTTCATGAGGAAATGCTTGAAGCCGCCCTTCTGCGCGGTGACGGGATCCCACGGGATGACCTTGGGCGTCCGCTCGACGGGCTTCCCGTCGAAGGTGCTGATCGCCACGCTGCCGGCGGTGAGCTCGGCCACTTCCCCGTCCTCGAGGAAGATCACGCGCCGCGTGTACTCGAGGAGCGCCGGGATGTCGGACGCGACGAAGTTCTCGCCGTCGCCTACGCCGAGCACGATCGGCGTAGCGCTCTTGGCGGCGATCAGGCGGTCGGGCTCGTCTTCCGAGATGACGACGATGGCGTACGAGCCTTCCAGCTGTTTGATCGCGCGGCGCGTGGCCTCGCCGATGCCCTTGCCCTTCTGCACCTCCTCGTCGATCAGGTGCGAGATCACCTCGCTGTCCGTTTCCGAAGCGAAGGTGCGGCCGCGCGCCTGCAGAGCCGCGCGCAGCTCGAGGTAGTTCTCGATGATGCCGTTGTGGATGAGGACGACCTTGCCGGCGCGGTGCGGATGGGCGTTTTGCTCGGACGGACGTCCGTGCGTCGCCCAGCGCGTGTGGCCGATCCCCGGGTGCCCCGTGAGCGGCTGGTCGCGGAGCAGCCGCTCCAGGTTGTCGAGCTTGCCCACGCTGCGACGCACGTCGATGCCGTGGCCGTTGATCGTGGCGAGCCCCGCCGAGTCGTAGCCGCGATACTCGAGCTTGCGCAGCCCGGCGATCAGAATGGGGCTCGCGTCACGCGAGCCCACGTAGCCGACGATTCCACACATATCAGCCGCCCCCCTTCTTCCCGCCGCGCTGGCCTTCGTGGGCGCGCTTGCGCTCCGTCCAGCCTTCGATGAAGCGCACCGGGACGCGGCTCACCGCCAGCGCGCCCGGCGGAACGTCCTTCGTCACCGTCGTACCCGCCGCCACGTACGCGTCGTCGCCGACCGTGACGGGCGCCACGAGCTGCGTATCGCTCCCGATCTGCACGCGCGCGCCGATGCGCGTCTCGGACTTCTTGAAGCCGTCGTAGTTGCAGGTAATGGTGCCCGCGCCGACGTTGGTGTCCGGCCCGATCACGCAGTCGCCGAGATACGTGAGGTGGTTCGCCTTGGTGCCGGCGCCCAGCACGGCCTTCTTCGTCTCGACGAAGTTGCCGATGTGGACGCGCTCGCCGAGCCGCGTGCCGGGGCGAAGCCGCGCGTACGGTCCGAGCACGGCGTCGGCGCCGACCACGGCTCCGTCCGACACCGTGCCGAAGAGCACGTGCACGCGATCCCCGAGCGCGGTGTCCGTGAGGAAGTTCGTGCCGTCGAGGCGGCACCCCGCGCCGATGCGCGTGCGGCCGCGGAGCACGACGTTGGGGCCGATCACCGTGTCCGGTCCGATCTCGACCTCGGTGCCGAGATACGCGGTCGCCGGATCCTCGAACGTCACGCCGGCCGCCATGAAGCGCTGCGTGAGATCGTCCCTCATCCGGGCCTCGAGACACGCCAGCTCGGCGCGGGTGTTGATGCCCGCCACCTCGTCGGGGTCGGCCACCGCAACGCTGGCGACCCGCCGTCCGGCGGCCGCCGCCATGCCGACCACGTCGGTGAGGTACAGCTCTCCCTGCGCGTTGTTCGGCTGCAGGCGCTCCAGGAGCGGCCCGAGGACATCCGACCGGATGCAATAGAAGCCAGGGTTGATCTCCGTGATCGCGCGCTCGGCCGGAGTCGCGTCCCGCTGCTCGACGATCCGCTGGACGCGTCCCTCGGCGTCGCGGACGATCCTGCCATAGCCAGTCGGGTCCTGAAAGTGGAGGGTCAGCAGCGTGAGCGCGGCGTCGTGCTCGCGGTGCGCGGCCACCAGGGCCTGCAACGTCTCGGTTCGAATGAGCGGCACGTCGCCGTAGAGGACGATGACGTCGCCGTCGAAGCCCGCGCGCGCCGCCATCGCGCAGCGTACGGCGTGGCCCGTCCCGCGCTGCTCGGCCTGGAGGACGATCTCCCGCCGGTCGGTGGGGACCTGCTCGGCCGCCGCCTGCACCAGGTCGGCCTGGTGGCCGACCACCAGCACTACGCGCTCGGGGTGAAGGGGCCGCAGCGCCAGCAGCGGATAGTGCACGAGCGGCCGCCCGGCCAGCTCGTGCAGCACCTTCGCCCGCTCCGAGCGCATGCGGGTGCCGAGGCCCGCGGCCAACACGACGACGGCGATCGGTCTCGGGCTCACGGGCGCGGCGACTATCATAAACGCCGAGGGTCCGCGACGGGATGGGGGCTTTTGGCGGGGTGCTCGTTCGTGGCGGGGTGCCCGGGCGGAGGGCCCGTCGCTCGCTCCCGCTTCGCGGGCACATGCGCCGGTACGCTTCATGCGGGTTCGTGCGCCCGCTCAGACGTGCGCTCGCTCAGAGCCGTCCACCCGGGCCACTCGTCGCGACAACGGGCACTCCTCCGAAACGCTGCGTCTCGTCGCGAGGCTTCGGCTTGCCGCGTCGTTATCCTTCTGTGAGCATGACGTGGTGTCGCGTTCATACCTCGTCGTCTTGTACTTCGTGCTTTCGTTGTCGTTCGCGGGTTGTTGGTTCGGGAAAGCGCCGGAGGCGCCGGTGGTGCCTGCGGACACGCTCGGCGACGAGGAGCGGCTCGCGTGGGCGGAGAAGGAGCCGATCTTCGTCGTCGTGCGGCAGTCGTGCCGGACGCTCGACGTCTACCGCTACGGCAAGCGCGTGCGCTCCTTCTCGGCCGTGTTCGGCCAGGGGGGCACACCCAAGGTCCACGAAGGAGACCGCCGTACGCCGATCGGCCTCTACTCCATCATCGCCAAATACCCCCACCCCAAGTGGCGGTATTTCTTCTTGATCGACTACCCGAACGGCTCCGACCTCTTCCGCTACGAGCAGGCGCGCGGTTCCGGCGACCTGCCCGAGTCGGCGGGCATCGGTGGGAGCCTCGGCATCCACGGGACGGACAAGCCCGATCTCAACCGCCGCGGGGTCGATTGGACCTGGGGCTGCGTCTCGGTCGACGACGACGCGATCGAGGACCTCAACCGGCTGCTGCCGCTGGGCACGCCGGTCGTCATCGAAGAGTAGGCGTCAGTCGTCGGCGCAGCCGAACGACCCGATGACCTCGACGGTGTCGTAGTCGTTCTCTTCCCAGAACGGGTAGAAGAGCAGCGCGCTTCGCGAGCAGGTGACGTTGCGCAGCTTCACGCGGCCGGTCGACGCGATGTCGTAGCCGTCGCCCGCGGCATCGTTGCCGGTGATCGTCGAGTTGGCGATTTCCGTCTTGCCGCACTCGAAGCCGAGGCAGCGAACCCCCTCGTCCCCGTTGTCGACGGCTTCGACGCCGCGCAGCGACAGGCTCTCGTTGCCCGTGACGCCCGACAGCCCGTTGCGGTTCGCTTCGACGTCCACCACCCGCAGGCGGTGCGTCCAGATGCCCATCTCGGTGTTGTCGCTCGCGACCACGCGCTTGGCCTGCAACGTGCCCGACAGCGGCGCGTAGATGCCGTTCACGTTGTCGCTGAACGTAGCGTCGCGCGCCACGATGCGGCAGCCGCCGCAATTCACCCCGGCGTAGAACGCGCGCACCTCGCCCGGACCCTTGATGGTGCACGCGCGACGCCCGCCCTCGCAGTAGACTCCGACGCCGCTGCCATTGCCCTCGATGGAAAAGCCGTCGAGATCGAGCTTGGCGCCCGGGGCGAGGCGTACGCCCTCGGGAGAGAACGGCCAGGTCGGACGGTTCCCGCAGGTGAGGTTCTGTCGCAGGACGCCGGTCTGTCCCGCTGCGATCACCTGCCCGCACTCCGTGACGTCCACGGCACGCGCGGTTTCGGCGGCCAGCAGGAATCCGAGCGCCGCGATCGTCGGAACGCGCAACCTGAGGTCCTCCACCGGAAGGGTACGCCCGTCGGCGTCGGAGTCGCAAGGGGGGATTTGCGGGCTCTACGCGCCGCGTTCACCGATCAGGTAGGTGGCGCCGGCCGAGCCCGCGACCGCCGTATGTACCGTGCCGGCGGGTAGCTCAAGGCGGTCGCCGGGGCCGAGCCGCAAGGTGCGGCCGTCCGCCTCGAAGGTCATCTCGCCTTCGAGCACCCACAACGCCTCGTCGCGCTCGTGGGAGTGCGCTTCGTAGCGGGCTCCGGGTACGTCTCGCCAGAGGGAAGCGCCGAACCCGCGCGAGGCCAGCTCACTTCGGAGCGCTCGCTCGCGTGGGGGTTCGGCACCCCTCCAAGAGACGATTTCGAGACGCATGGGACTAGCCCGTGATGGCCACCACCTGCATGAGGAACGCGAGGTCGCCGTCGACCCGCACGCGGCCCGTCATGAAGGCTTCCTGCCCGTTCAGCTTGCCCTGCTGGATCGCGACGTAGTCGGTGATCTTGCTCTTCACCGTGGTGCGCGGCGAGGTGGCGTTGCCGAACGCCATCTCCATCTTGAACGGCTCGCCTTCGCGCGCCAGCTCGACCGCCATCGTGCCGCGCAGCCGCTTCGCGGCTTCGCTGCCGTCAGGACGTCCGGGCTTGGCCTGCGGCAGGAGCAGCGAGAGGTCGCCGCCGTTGCGGCTGAACACCGCGTCCTTCCAGTCGGAGACCGGGATGGAGATGGTGAGATGGGACTCGTCCTGTCCCTGCTTGACCGACATCTTCCCGTCCTTGATGGCCACGTTCCAGTCGCCGCCGCCGTCGCCGGTGAGCTTGTACTGGATGACGTAGTCCTTGGGCGTCGGCAGGCCCTGCGCCACCTGCGCCTGGAAGCCAGCGGGCATCAGCTGCTCGAAGAACATCGCCGGGGTGAGGTCTGCCGGAATTTCGGGTTGTGCTTGCTCTGCCATTGGTTCGTCCTCCTGGGGGGTTTGACCTCGAGGTTCTGCCACTGTGGTCGCCCGGCCGGCAAGGAGCCGGGTCCGAACGGGCGCGGCGGGGTCCCGAGCCGTCGCTCAGGAGCCCATCTGGGCGCGGAGCCAGGTCTCCAGCTCGGGGAGCCAGTCGTCGAGCGGGCGCTCGGACTCGACCACGATCTCGACCTTGCCGTTCGGTAGCACGCGCATGCGGCCGGGTGACTCCGGGCGCAGCGGGATGACCACGGCCTCGCGCGACAGGCCCAGGCGGTCGAGCACCTCGAAGATGCGCTCGATCTCCTTCAGCGTGACCGCCTTCAGCGCCACGGCTCAGTGAACCTCGCCGCCGCCGGCGACGGTGAGCGTCGTCCCCGTGACGTTCTCGGCGCGACACAGATACACCGCGGCATCCGCGATCTCCTCCGGCGTCTGCTCGCGCTTCAAGTACGTGGCGCCCTGGATGAAGCGATCGAAGACCTGATCGCGCGGCAGCCCGGTCATGGCCGCCAGGCTCGGGATCAGCACCTCGTCCCACATCGCGGTGCGGATGTAGCCGGGACACAGCGCGTTCACGACAATGCCGGACGGTCCCAGCTCCTCCGCGAGCGCCTGCGTGAGCGAGATGACGGCCGCCTTGGACGCGCAGTACGCGGCGAGCCCGGCGCGCCCCGTCTTGCCGGCGACCGATGCGATGTTGACGATGCGCCCGCCGCCGCGCTCGATCAGCAACGGAATCGCGGCACGCGCCGTGAGGAACACGCCCTTCGTGTTCACCGCGAAGATGCGGTCCCAGACTTCCGGGTCCATGGCCACGACCGGTGCCGCCGCGATGATGCCGGCGTTGGCCACGACGATGTCGAGTCCGCCGAATTCCTTCTTCACGGCGCCGACCAAGTCGGCCAGGTCGGCGGGCTGCGTGACGTCGGCCGTCCTCACCAGAACGCGCCGCTTGCGGGCACGCACCAGCGAAGCCGTCGCCTCGAGGTCTTCATTGCTGGAGAGGGCGTACGGGACGGCGCTGTCGCCGCCCGCCGCACGGTCGGAGAGAGCGAGGTGGCAACCCGCGTCCGCGAGTGCTTTCGCGATGGCGCGGCCCAGGCCGCGACCTGCACCGGTGACGAGGGCGATCTTGCCGTCGAGATCCATGCGGGCAGTGGTAGCCCGCCTCCCCGCGCCCGGGCAATACGCACGCGGGACGCGGCATCTCGCCGGCCGGAGTCAGGGTTCTGACGCGCTCATGTGTGCCGCCCGCCCTGCCGAAGATCCATCGGAAGTCCCGTGGCGAGGCAGCGATCGTTTTCCGCGCTCGTGGAGTGGTTCCTCCCACCCGCGCTGCGCGCGGCGAGTCCGGACACCGTCCGGCGGGCGAAGCTCTGCATCGCGTACAACCTCACCGTCCCCCTCTGGGCCTTCGCCTTCGGCGTGCTGCTCTGGAAGCTCGGGCAGCCGTTGATCGGCGGCGTCGTCTTCGGCGCCACCTTCCTCACGCCGCTGCCGCTGTGGGTGCTCCACCGCACGGGCTCGCTGGTGCTGACCGGCAACGTCATCGCGTTCTTCATGTCGGCGGCGACCATCTACTGCACGTGGCTCGAAGGCGGGCTCGGGGCACCCGGCGTCCTCTGGTTTCCGCTGGTTCCCATCCTCGCCATGCTGATCGCGGGCCGGCCGACGGGCATCGCGTGGACGGCCATCCACGTGCTGGCGTTGGTCGCCTTCTTTCTGCTGCGCCGGGTCGGAAACGTGCCCGTGCTGGGCATGGACCCCGACACGGTGGCATTCCTCCACATGGCGCTCGGCGCCAGCGCCACCATCGTGGCGTTCCTCCTCGCCTCGCTGTTCGAGTCACTGAAGGTCGACGCGCTCGGCCATCTCGAGGACGCCAACCGCGCGCTGGCGCTGGCGCGCGACCAGGCCGAGGCCGCGACCCGAGCCAAGAGCGACTTCCTCGCCACCATGAGCCACGAGATCCGGACACCGATCCACGGCATCTTCGGCATGACCGAGATGGCGCTCGACACGTTCGACGACGGCGAGCGCCGGGACTTCCTGCATCGCACGCGGGCCTGCGCCGACACGCTGCTGGTCATCATCAACGACATCCTCGACTTCTCCCGCATCGAAGCGGGCAAGCTGGAGCTGGACCAGGCCGAGTTCGATCCCCAGGCATTGGTCGACGGCGTGCTCGACACGCTCGCCGCGCAGGCGAACGCACGCGGCCTCGAGCTGCTCGGGCGCGTGGACGAGCAGGTGCCGGCACGCCTGCGGGGCGACGGCGGCCGGCTGCGGCAGATCCTGCTCAACCTGGTCGGCAATGCCGTCAAGTTCACCGAGCAGGGCGCGGTGCTCGTCTGCCTCGAGCCGCACGGTGCTTCCACCAGCGGCGGATTCGTTCTGCGCGGCACGGTGCGCGACACCGGCATCGGCATCCCGGAGGACAAGCAGGCGTCCATCTTCGAGGCGTTCACGCAGATCGCCGGTTGGACCACGAACCCGCACGGCGGAACCGGGCTCGGGCTGGCGATCACGCGCCGGCTGGTGGGTCTCATGGACGGGCACATGTGGCTCGACAGCCAGCCGGGCGCGGGCAGCACCTTCGGATTCACTGCGCGACTAGAGGCGCTGGCGGCGCCTCCTCCGTGCGAGCGGATCGGCACGGGCGAGCCGCGCGTCCTCGTCGTCGACCGCAATGCCGTCAGCCGCGATCACGTGGCCCGGCTGCTGGGCGCGCACCGCGTGCGTGCAGTTGCGGTCGCGGAGGCTGCGGAGGCCCGCGCCCTCATGGAGCAGGACGCATTCGACGCGACGGTCCTGAACGTCGCGGGCGAGCCGTTCGAGATCGACGCGCTCGTGTCGGAGCTGGGCGCGCCGGTTTTCGGACGCCGCGTCCCGCTCGTCGCTCTCGTGACGCGGATGCGCGCCCTCGCCGATCCGGCGAAGCTTGGGTTCGCCGCCTGCGTCCCGAAGCCGGTGAAGCGAGCGACGCTCGTCGCTGTGCTGTCGAAGGTGCTCGACGAGGCCGCCGCGGGCGACCTTGCAAGCCCCGGCGTCGCGGCGCACCGTGGCCCCGCCGCATGAGCCAGCACGAGCTCCGGGCGTTCGACCCGACGCGATTCGGCGACGAGGTGAGGTTGCGGGCGCAGGTGGATCGCGACGCCGGCGTGCTGTCGCTGCGCTACGAGCTGGAAGGACCGCTCACGCGCTTTGTGATCCCCGAGGCGGCGGCCAGGGCCACGCGACGCGAGAAGCTCTGGGAAGCGACGTGCTTCGAGGCCTTCTTCGCTCCCGCGGACACTACGAAGTACTGGGAGCTGAACCTGTCGCCCGAAGGGCACTGGAACGTGTACCGCTTCGACACGTATCGACGGGGCATGCGACTGGAGCCACGCGCGATCGCCCCCGTCCTGGAGGTGACCACCGACGGCGTCGGCTCCCTCGTCCTCACGACGACCCTCGACCTGGGGCCCGTGCACGAGATCGCGCGACACGAGGTGGAGGTCGCGCTGACCGCCGTGCTCACCGAGCCCGGCGGGGCCCGGTCGTTCTGGGCGCTTCGTCACGACGCCCGCGAGCCCGACTTCCACCGGCGCGAGAGCTTTGCGGTTCGGCTTCCGGCGCAGTACGGGGACGGTCTGTGAAGCTCGGTATCGAACGGCTGCTTTCGGATGCGAAGCTGCGGCGCGAGCTTTCCGGCCGACGCACGGCGCTGCTCGCTCATCCCGCCTCGATGACGGGCGACTTCCGGCATGCCGTCGATGCGCTGATGGCGTGCAAGGAGACCAAGCTCGCCGCCGCGTTCGGCCCGCAGCACGGCATGCGCGGTGAGAAGCAGGACAACATGGAGGAGTCGGGCGACTACGTGGATCCCGTCCACGGCATCCCGGTCTTTAGCCTCTACGGCACGACCCGCCGGCCGACGCCCGCCATGCTCGACACCTTCGACGTGCTGCTGTTCGACGTGCAGGACGTTGGAACGCGCATCTACACGTTCCTCACCACGCTGCTCTACGTGCTCGAAGCGGGCGCGGCGACGAAGAAGGCCGTGTGGGTGCTCGACCGTCCGAATCCCGCGGGCCGTCCGGTCGAAGGGTCGTCCCTTCGTCCCGGATGCGAGAGCTTCGTCGGCGCCGGCCCGTTGCCGATGCGCCACGGGCTCACGCTCGGGGAGGCGGCGCAGTGGCTCCGCTCTCGCTTCCGCCTCGACGTCGACCTTCACGTCGTGCCGATGGAGGGCTACGACCCGACGCGCGGCCCCGGCTTCGGCTGGCCGCTGGGCGAGCGTGCGTGGGTGAACCCGAGCCCCAACATCGCCAGCCCCGGCGCACCGCGCATCTATCCCGGCACGGTGCTGCTGGAAGGCACGACGCTCTCGGAGGGTCGCGGCACCACGCGGCCGCTCGAGCTGTTCGGCGCACCCGGGCTCGAAGTGCCTCGTCTGCTCGCGACGATGGAGAGCATGGCGTCCGAGTGGATGCGCGGCGCTCGCATCCGTCCATGCTACTTCCAGCCGACGTTCCACAAGCACATGGGTGAGCTGTGCGCGGGCATCCAGGTCCACGTGGACGACGGCGCGTACCAGCACGAGGTGTTTCGCCCGTACCGGCTGGTCGCGCTGTTTCTGAAGGCGCTCCGCCGCCTGCAACCCGACTACGAGATCTGGCGCGACTTCGCGTACGAGTACGAGACGGGCCGGCTGGCGATCGACGTGCTCGACGGCGGACCGGGGCTTCGGGAGTGGGTAGACGACGCGGCGGCGACACCGGCGGATCTCGATGCGCGTCTCGTCGGCGAGGAGCGGGCGTGGACCGACGAGCGGCGGGCGTCGCTGCTGTATCCTGACTCGACGCCCCCCTGAGACCGAGTTCAGCCACACCGTCCGCTCGCCCGGCCGTCACTGCGTCTCAACGGTGAAGCCGCGCTACATTGAGCGTGGCTGCCGCCGGGCGTTAGGCAGACCGGCTACGCCTGGATAGCGCGTAGGCTCGGTGTCACAGCGAGTCACAGACAGGGGTGGCCTGCCGGCTACTTACGGATCTTTCCGGGATGACCCCCACGGTGTTACACAGCCGTCGTACGGACTTATCCGGAACTGTCCAACGTGCGTTAGCCGGACGAGAGGAGACCCATGATCGAGGACTTCGACAAGATCCGGGTGCAGCTGCGGGAACTGGCGGAGGTGATCAACTCGTTCAAGTCCGAGGCTGTCCAGCTTCGTCTGGTCGAACTCGTGTTCGGGCTTGCAGACGCAGAGTCAACAGGGGACTCAGATCGCGCCGGTGCTGATCCTCCGGGTGGTGCACCCCGCACGAACCGACGCACCAGCCCGCGAAAGAGTACCAAGAGTAGTGCGAGCGACGTTTCTGGCGCAAAGGCTAGGGGCTCGGGTCGTCCGGGGGGCAAGGTGATGCTTGACCGGCTCGTCGGCGAGAACTTCTTCAAGAAGGCTAAGACGATCAAACAGATCGTCGAGCACTGCGAGCACAACCTCGCATTCAAGTACAAGCAGTCGGATTTTTCCGGCCCGCTCGGACGGCTCACCCGTGATGGTGCGCTCACGCGGAAGAAGAACGCCGACAAGCAGTATGAGTACGCGCAAGCCTGAGTCCCCGCTCCACAAGGCCCTGGCGGGCGTTTCAGCGCCGTTTCGCAGCAAGCTGATCAATGCCTACGAGAAATTAAAGCGGGACCACGTAGAAGGTCGATACGAGGCTGCAGGACTCGCAGCGGGGAAGCTTTGCGAAGTTGTGATCCGCCTCCTGCAGCAGGTGGTTCTGGGACAGTTCACTGCCTTCGGCGTGAAGATCGTGAACTTCACGGATGAGTGTCGCAGGATCGAAGGCGCTCCTGCAGCCTCCGCGGTGGAGTCTCTCCGCGTTGTGGTCCCTCGCGCCCTGAACTTTCTGTACACGATGAGAAATAAACGGGGCATCGGTCACGTCGGCGGTGACGTCGAAGCCAATGCGATCGATTCCGCGACACTGGCGCGTCTGGCTGATTGGATCGTTTGCGAGCTGATCCGCGTGTACCACGGATTGTCACTCGAGGAGGCCCAAGATCTTGTCGACAACCTCGCCCTCCGGCAGCTCCCCGATATTTGGGAGGTGGGCGGGAAGCGAAGAGTCCTGCTGGGGCTCTCCGCGTCAGACCAAGTGCTCTTACTCCTTTACTCCGATCCTTCGTCGTTCGTGCTCGCTGAGGATCTGTGTTCGTGGGTTGAGTACTCGCAGCCGTCAATGTTCCGGCGAAACGTTCTGCGACCGCTGCACAAGAAGCGGCTGCTCGAGTTCGACGAGGAGTCGGGTGTTGTGTACCTGTCCCCCGTGGGCACTCGTGAAGTTGAGGAGAGGGTATTGATTGCGAAGGCCAGCTAACCAGAGATGCAGCCTACGGATGCCCCACAGCAACCCAAGGGCGAAGTCGGCGGCGCGGTCTCGAATGTCGAACGTTGGACGCCGCGGGGTCGCGCTGTTCTGGTAGGAGGAATTGAGAGATGGCGAAGGCGTCGTTGACGCTCCCGAACGGGACGGTAGTCCAGATCGAAGGAACGACCGAAGAGGTTCAGGGCCTGCTTCAGTTCTACGGGGCAGGTACGGGGCAGCACTCCCCAGCGCCACGCAAGCCGGCGGCTCGATCAAGAGTTCGCAAGTCGAAGAGTGGGCGGGGCCCATCGGAACAACCCGCAGGCGAGGCTGGTGATTCGGCTCCGAATCTCTCTGAGATCGTGAACCTCGCCAAGAACTGCGACGAGGCCGAAGACATCGAACGGCAGATTCTCGACCGGGCGAGCCAGGTCGATCGCACGCTGCTGCCGCTCTACATAGTCCACGAGAACCTGGGGAATGCGTTCGGTTTGTCTTCTGGTGAGGTCAGCAAGATCACGACCGATCTTGGCGTGCCAGTGTCCCAGCCGAACGCATCGAAAACGCTCTCTGGCACAGCGGCAAAGTACGTCATCGGTGACCGGGTCCGGAAGAAAGGGCAACTGGTTCGATACAAGCTCTCCCGTCGGGGCCTGCAGTACCTGCAGGCGGTGATCGGTGGCAAGTCTAATGAAGACGCGAGCTGACTTCGCACGGGCGCTTGCCCAGACAGACCGTTCGCACGTGGAACGTGCGATCGCGCTGCTCTGGTACTACCGGCACTCACAGGAGTACGAAGAGCGCTCGGCTTCTGACTTGGCAACTGATCTTCATGATGAAGGGTTTCCAAAGCCGAACGTCACTCGCTTGGCGGCAGATCTCAGGCACAGTCGTCACACCGCGCGCGGGAAGCGACCAGCGACGTTTCAGGTCGATGTGCGTCGGGTGGCCGCGCTCGACGAAGCCTATCTTCCGTTGTTGGGCGCTAAGCAGGTCAAAGTGTCTGGAGCTGTTCTACCGGGCAACGCGGTAGCCGGAACGCGCGGGTACCTTGAGCAACTCGCGCACCAGATCAACGGGACCTATGACTCTGGCTTCTTCGATGCGTGCGCCGTCTTGTGTCGGCGCCTTATGGAGTCACTCGTCATCGAGGTCTACGTTCATCGGGCTCGACATCACGAGATCCAGCAGAACGGGGTGTTTGTCTCTCTGGAGCGACTCTTGGCGCACGTGAAGAACGACCGTGGTATCGCTCTCGGCCGCAGCACACCCAAGACAATGGACGAGGTCAAGCAGCTTGGCGACACGGCAGCGCATGATCGTACGTACATCACGCCGCAGGTTGACATCGATGACGTGAAGCCCCGCTACCGCAGAATGATTGGTGAGCTGCTGGCGCTCGCCGGTATCCGAACGTAACGAGCCGAGGGATGGCGTCTAACCACGGCATGCAGCGGACGGCGCTGCGCGCCGCCGCTGATGCCGAGCGCTAGAGAGGGCTACGGAGCGAGTCGCAGGGAAACACCCTGAACGGGCGCTGTTCCTTTGGGGCAATTCACCCGCTCGTCTGGTGTGCGGTACCGCAGGCCAGATGAAGGACGCCTCAGGATGACGCTTGGTCCCCGAGCATTTCGACCACCTCATGGAGGAGAGGACGATGGCACCCTGCCGGGCCCACCATGGTACGATCGGCGCGTGAGCGAACAGTGCATCCTTTGCCGCATTCGCGACGGGGCCATAGCCGTCCGGAAGCTCTACGAGGACGACCTCGTCTTCGCGATGGACATGCCGGCGAACTCGCCGTACTACCTCGGTCCGGTGCACTTCATGGTCGTCCCGAAGACGCACGTCGAAAGCGCGCTCCACTTGACGGATGACGACGCGGCCGTCGCCGGACGGCTGTTCGCCGTTGCGGCGAAGCTGGCCGGCGAGAAGGGAATCGCGAAGACCGGATTCCGTCTGGCGACGAATGCCGGGCCGGATGCGAATCAGACCGTGTTCCACTTCCACCTGCACTGCATCGGGGGCCGCAAGCTGGGTCACGAAGGATAGGGGTAGAAATGAGCGCCAGCATCCCTCATCTCGTCGCGGGCGCGCCGACGGACGACGTCGTCGTCGGACTCCGCGAGCATGGCGCCGTCATCGTCGAGGGAGTGCTCGCCCCCGACCTGCTCGCGCGATTCAACGCGGAGATCGAACCGATCCTCGAGCAGACGAGCCCCGAGCGCCCGTACTTGAACCCGATGATCGACTACTTCTACGGGAACCGCATCCGCCAGATCACCGGCGTGGCGACGCGGTCGCGCGTGTTCGGCGAGGAAGTCCTCTGCCATCCCTTCTATGCCGGCGTCTGCGACGCGATTCTGCTGCCGAACTGCGCCAGCTACCAGCTGAACGTGGCGCAGGTGATGGACCGCGGCCCGGGGGCCGAGCAGCAGATCCTGCACCGCGACGAGGACGTCTGGGTGCACCTGCCGAGGCCGCACCCCGAGGTGCAGGTCGCATCCGTGATCGCTCTCGTCGATTTCACCGCCGACATCGGCGCCACCGTGGTCGCACCGGGCAGCCACCGCTGGCCGCGCGAGCGGCAGCCCACGCCCGACGAGCTCGCGTGCGCCGAGATGCCGGCGGGATCGGCTGTCGTCTACCTGGGCTCCACGATCCACGCCGGCGGGACGAACTCCACGACGGACCGCTGGCGCCGCGGCATGCACATGAGCTTCGTGGTCGGCTGGCTGCGGACCGAGGACAACAACTATCTCAGCACGCCGCCTGACGTCGCCCGCACCTTGCCGCGACGATCACAGGAGCTGCTCGGCTACGCGGCCCACGACGCGATCGCGTCCGGCGGCGGCTACCTCGGCACCGTCGACCTGCTCGACCCCGTCGAGCTGCTTGCGCAGGGGAAGCTCTAGCCGATCAGCGATCGCCCGCGACGAAGCCCATCACCCGGATGTCGTGAAGCTGGGGGATGGTCGTCCCATCCATCACCACAGGGTTTGCACAGATCACGCCACGGATCATCACCGGCGTGTTGAAGTGCGTCTGCCCGCGCGCGACGCCCCGCGCGTTGGCCTCGCCGTCGACCACCATCGCAGACACGTCCGCGCCGGCAACCGACAGCTCGATTCCGACCGTGTCGCCGGCATCCGCGTTCTCCACCATCCAGGTGATGTCCGTCACCATCAGCACCTTGCCCGTCTCGATACCAAAGTCGGCTTCCGTCCCGTCTGCGATGATCTGCGTGTTGATCTGCTCGACGCTGCACGGTCCCGAGAGCGGCGAGCTGGAGAGGATGACGGTCTCGCTGGCCTTCTTGGGCACGAGCGCACCCGCGAAGACACCCGATGCGGTCAGTACCAGCGCAATGGACGACACGAAGAGATGACGCACCATGAAAGCCCCCCTCCTACGTTCCTACTCGCGACCGGAGCGGGACGTCCAGCGGAAAATGGCGGGCGGCAGCGACCTATCAGCGCACTGCGTCGACGCCCGTGATGTCCCGGCCCACGATCAAGGTGTGCATGTCGTACGTGCCCTCGTACGTATTCACCGTCTCCAGGTTCATCATGTGGCGTATGACCGGGTATTCGTTGACGATGCCGTTGGCGCCGAGCACGTCGCGGGCGAGTCGCGCGGTCTCGAGGGCGTGGCCCACGTTGTTGCGCTTGGCGAGCGAGACCTGCTCGGGGCGCACCTTGCCTTCGTCCTTCAAGCGGCCGAGCCGCCAGGCCAGCAGCTGGCCCTTGGTCAGCTCCGAGCACATGTGGACGAGCTTCTGCTGGACCAGCTGGAAGCCGGCCAGCGGCTTGTCGAACTGCGTGCGCTCCTGCGCGTAGCGGAGCGCGGTCAGGTAACAGGTACGCGCGGCGCCGAGGGCACCCCACACGATGCCGTAGCGCGCCTGGTTGAGGCACGAGAATGGGCCCGAGAGGCCTTCGGCTTCGGGCAGCCGGCTCGAATCGGGCACACGCACGTCCTCCAGCACCAGCTCGGACGTGATCGACGCGCGCAGCGAGAACTTCCCCTTGATGTCGGACGTCGAGTAGCCCGGCATGCCGCGCTCGACGAGAAAGCCACGGATGGTCTCGCCGTCCTTCGCCCATACGATGGCCACGTCGGAGATCGAGCCGTTCGTGATCCAGCGCTTGGTGCCGGCGAGGATCCAGTGCGAGCCGTCGCGTCGCGCGCGCGTGATCATGCCGCCCGGGTCGGAGCCGTGGTCGGGCTCGGTGAGGCCGAAGCAGCCGATGGCGCGGCCGGCCGCCATCTCCGGGAGCCAGCGGCGCTTCTGCTCTTCGCTGCCCCACCGGTAGATGCCGTACATGGCGAGCGAGCCTTGGACCGACGCCATCGAGCGCAGCCCCGAGTCGCCCGCTTCGAGCTCCTGGCAGATGAGTCCGTACGCCACCGCCGAGAGCCCCGCGCAGCCGTAGCCCTTCAAGTGCGCGCCGAACATCCCGAGCTCGGCCATGCGCGGGATCAGCTGGCGCGGGAACTCCTCGCGTGCGTGGCAGCCTTCGATCTGCGGCAGCGCTTCGCGCTCGACGAAGGTCCGCACGCTGGCGGCCGTCATGCGCTCCTCTTCCGTCAGCAGCTCCGCGACCCCGTAGTAGTCGTCCGGTCGACCGGTCATGGCCTTCTCCTCGCCGCCGCCGTGATTGCATGGTGCCCCGGCGGGGCATATGAGTTTGCTTCAGCGATCGGGTGTCGACGCATTAGCAATGCACCTCGAGACCCTCAAAGTCTTCTGCGACATCGTCGAAACGCGGAGCTTTTCCACCGCCGCGTCCAAGAACTTTGTCACGCAATCGGCGGTGAGCCAACAGATCCGGATGCTGGAGCAACGCTACGGACGCCAGCTGCTCGAGCGCACCCGGGGCAACGTGCAGCTGACACCCGCCGGCGAGGTGCTCTACCAGGCCAGCAAGGACATCGTCGACCGGTTCCAGGACATGGAAGCCCAGCTGCAGGCGGCCAGCCAGGTCGTCGCAGGAACGATCCGGGTGGGCACGGTGCACTCGATCGGCCTCTACGAGATGGCCGGGGCGCTCAAGCGCTACATGAAGGCCTATCCCCAGGTGCACGTCGCCCTCGAGTACAGCCGCGCCAACAAGATCTACGAGGACGCGCTCAAGGGCAACGTCGATCTCGGCGTGGTCGCCTACCCGCAGAAGCGCCCGGGCGTGGTCGTCCTCCCCTACCGACAGGACCGGCTGGTGCTGGTCGTCCCGCCCGGGCACAAGCTCGCGGCGCACAAGCGGATCTCGGTACGTAAGCTCGTTGGCGAAGCGTTCGTCGGCTTCGAGCGCGACATCCCGACGCGCAAGGAAACCGACCGCATCCTGCGCCGCTACGAGGTCGAGGCGCGCTACGCCATGGAGCTCGACAACATCGAGACGATCAAGCGCGTCGTGGAGATCGGACGCGGCGTCGCCATCCTCCCGGAGCCGGCGCTCGGGCGCGAGGTGGAGATCGGCTCGCTGGTTGCGGTACAGCTCGCGGACCAGGTGTTCCTGCGCCCGCTCGGCATCATCCATCGCCAAGGCAAGCACTTCTCACCCGCCGCCGAGAAGTTCATCGAGTACCTACGCACCGAATGAGCCACCGCCTGCCGCCCGCTCTCGTCCTGCTGCTCTGTGCGGCGATCGCGGCGTGCGGGCGCGCGCGTGTCGACTCCGGCTCGGGCGGACGCTGCGCGCACGTGCAGGCCACGCGACAGGTGCGCGGCGTGGCGCTCTGCGAAGACGTGTGGAGCTGCGAGCGCCCTCCGGGCGGTCCGCTCGACACCGTCAGCCTCACCCGCTTGGCCCCATGCGGCAATCTGATCGGCCCGCTCGTCCTCTACCTGCC
>Ga0187893_10005405_pt1 | contig 22938 bp, 17 predicted proteins | sample MA1701074metaG_FD_139574 | JGI IMG/M metagenome (GOLD analysis project Ga0187893, IMG submission 139574) | White microbial mat communities from a basaltic lava cave in the Kipuka Kanohina Cave System on the Island of Hawaii, USA - MA170107-4 metaG ...
CGCGAGAGGGAAGGGGGCGTGTCACCTCGGAACTCATCAGCCGTCCTCCAGACCACCATCGGTCGACGGCTGAACCTACCCGCCCGGTCAAACCGCTTCATACAGGCTTGCCGCAAGGACACGTTCCGTCAGCGATAAGAGAGGGCTGTTGGATTTCTTGGCCAAGAAAAGATGAATGCGATTTGCGGCAGAGGTATCCCCTTCGAGATTCAAATGATCTTACACGGCCTGGATATTCCGACTGATCGGATCGCCGCGTTCTGCCAACGCAACGGCATTCGCCGGTTGGCAGTGTTCGGATCGGCTCTTCGCGAAGAATTCGGGCCTGACAGCGACATCGACGTACTCGTCGAGTTCGAACCGGGGAAAACGCCGGGGCTGGCGTTTTTTGCGATGGAGCGCGAGCTTTCCGAAATGCTGGGCCGCAAGGTCGATTTGAACACTCCACTAGACCTGAGCCGCTACTATCGGGACGAGGTCTTAAAGGAAGCCCAGGTGGTTTATGACACGGCATGACCCAAGGGTGCGCCTGCGACACATGCTGGACCACGCGGTCGAAGCCGTGGAGATGGCTGACGGACGAGTGCGCGAGGACTTCGACCGCGACCGGCAATTCAATCTCGCGATTGTGCGCCTGCTCGAAATCATCGGTGAGGCCGCGGCTCGCGTTCCGGCGCCGATCAACAACGCTGGACTTCGATCCCCTGGCCGGACATCATCGGCCTCCGTAATCGAATTATCCACGGCTACGATACGGTGAATTTCGACATTGTTTGGGCCATCGTTCGCACCGATCTTCCAGTGCTTATCGAACGATTGCAGTTGATTCTCGCGGACTGATCCACTTGTGGACGGGCGATGGTAAATCGCCAGATACCCCTGGTTCGCCGAAAACCGCCCCTGGCAGCGGGAGATCAAAAAGATCCTCGCCAACGGCTTCAAGATGGAAGTCGAGGCCATGATCTCCAAGGACCTCGAATACCGCACGGGCGAATGCGTCCCCATGAAGCTTAAGGACAAAAAGCAGTGGTTGGATTAAGGCATCGCCGTACGATCCTAACAATATCCTACCCGTCGTCAAGGGCTGAGGATTCGGCACCTTCCGGACCATTCGTCACAGGACCTTGATCAACGAGAGCTCCCGCCCCGCGTTGATCTCACGCGGCCACGGTCTCCGCGGTCCGTTCAAGGCCCACAGCGCGAATCGATCGCGACAACGCAAATCCGCAGGCCCCGACCACCACGCCGATGAGAATCAGCTTGGCGGCCAGATTGGGAACCGCGAGAACCACCAAGCCGACCAGTCCGATCGCGACGATCATCCACACCAACATACGAAGGACCCCCGGCCTGTAGATCAACGGTACCGCCACCATCACCGTGCTGTAGGTGCCCGCAAGGGTTCCCACCAGCATGGCATACGCGAATCCGTGGATCCCCGCCCCGCCGAAAAGGTAGAGTACGATCACGGTCAGCGAGACCAGCGTCGCCGTGAGGATGGTACGCGACATGGTCTGATTGATGCTCGAGTTGATCAGCGCCGCGGAAAGCGTTCCAGCGCGTCCCCGATTCTCGCGGATACGATCAAACACGACGATCGTGTCGTTGAGCTGGTAACCGATGATCGTCAGAACCGCGGCCAGCATGGTCAGGTCGAACCGAAAATCATCGATCAGCAGCAAGCGCCCGATAAACGTGTCGTGGATCCAATGGCTCACCGCGATGGCCCCCAGGACGAGGGCCACGTCGTGTACGACCGTGACCAGGACGGCCAGACCGAAGTCGCGCGTGCCGAACCGGAACCAAACGTAGGCCCCGATTCCCATAATGGCGAGAACCGTGGCCAGAATGGCCCGGTTGGTGGTCTGGCCCGCGATTTGCGGGGCAAACTGGACGACCTTCGACAGCGAACGCTCGCTTCCCAGCGCGGCTTGCACCTGGCCGAGCTGCGTACGAGCCAACTGGTCGGTCCATTGCACGGTGTCTTCGTCGTAGTGCAGCGTATCATCCACCGAACACACCGCGAACCGACGGTATCCCGTCTGGCCATCCCTGCGTACCAGCGACGGACCCAGCGGGTAGACTTTCGACTCCCGCGTTCGGAACTGTTCGAATTCCGGCTGCAAGCCGATCTGCCGGAGCCGTTCCTCGAATTCCTTCACCGAGAACGGTTCCTCCGCCGCGGGAAGCACCGCATCGATGGCCACGCCGCCGCGATACGCTCGAATGTCGTAATTGGCGTCGGTCTTGATCACGTCGGAGAGGTATTGGTCGTCGCCTTCGATCACGAAAAAGGATTCTTTGGTCAGCTCCTCATCCGTGGTCGTGGTGAAATTGATGGCCCGCTGAATGGCCAGCTTGTCGCCCAGCGCCGCGATCAGCGCCGCCTGGACGATGCCGCGGTTGGTTTCGGTCGTAACCACTTCGTAGGATCGCCCCCCCTGCGGACTTTCACCGATCTCGCTCACCGACTGAACCCGGGCGCTGCGCAGCCGATCGACCGCCCGTTGCGCATCCCCCGCGGCGGCGGCGACTTTCTGTTTGAACGAGTCCAACGTCAGAGCCCCCGGCTTGGAGGCATAGATCGCCACGGTCCCCGACGACGTGAACCCGTTCCGGTCGATGTCGGATTCCAATCTGCTTCGCGTCAGCGTGATCAGTTGATCTCCCGTCAATTCATTCGACGACAGCGTGAACTGACTGGGCGAATCCCCGTCCGCGGCACGCGCCGCGGTGAGCTGCTCCGCGGCACGCGAAAGCCAGCCGATGGCCGAAGGCGTGGTCGTTCCCGCCCCCTTGATCGCGGCGTCAACCTCCTCGTCGGTCATCGGGAATTCCGGTTTCAGGTCGATCTGAACGCCCGTCCCTCCCAAAAACTCGATGTCAAAAAACGAATCGGTCCGTACCGAGCTGAGATAAATGAAAAGCCCCATCCCGCCCACGACCATGGAAACGGATAGCGGCCAGAAGACCCTGCGAAGGGCGATCCAATCGACGGCCGGCACCCCGATCAGCTTGCGCATCGAGAAATCGCGAAGCACGCCCACATCCACGAGCGACGTGTAGATCAACCGCGTCACCGTCAAGGCCGTGAACATGCTCGTCGCGATACCAATACCCAGCGTGATTGCGAAACCCTTGATCTCTTCGCTTCCGACGAATCCCAGAATAATGCAGGTAATCAGCGTGGTGATGTTGCCGTCGAGAATCGCCGAGAAAGCCTTGTCGTACCCCAGCAAAAGGGCCTTTTTGAACACCACCCCGCGGGCCCGCTCTTCGCGAATCCGTTCGAAGATGAGGACGTTGGCGTCAATGGCCATACCGATGGACAGCAGCAAACCCGCGATCCCCGGAAGCGTGAACGTCGCCTGCATCAGGGCCATGATCCCCAGGGTGATCAAAAGGTTGAGGAACAGGGCCAGAATCGTGCCCCCGCCCCCCGCGAATCCGTAATAGAAAACAACAAAAGCGACGACCAGCCCAGCGCCCCACAGCGAGGCCGTGATCCCGCGTACCCGGTTGGTCTGTCCCAGACTCGGACCGATGGTTTTCTCCGCCAGCGGCGTCTCCTTCAACCGCGCGGGCAGCGAACCGGCTTCGAGCGTGCGCACCAGGTCCGCCACTTTGTCCTCGGTAAAGGTTCCCGAAATCTGGCCGTGTTCGCCGATCGCTTCACGAATCGTGGCATGAGACATCGCCGAGTCATCGAGCATGATGCACAATTGCCGATTGACGTTGGAGCCGGTCAACTCACGAAAAAAACTGCCGCCGCGCGTGTCCAGCTTGAACGAAACCACGTTCTGTCCCGACATCGGGTCCTGCGTGCCGAAAGCGCGTTGCAGGCTCCAGCGGCGCCCGCCCGATCCGCCGCGAAGCAATCCGAATTCCGGATCGTTGTGCGAAAGGACGAAATACCGCCCCGCGTACTCCTCCACCACGGGCAGTCCCGGAGTATCTTTCAGGGTTTCCAGCTCCGAGAGGTCCTTGAGATTCAGAAAACCCTGGACGTTTTCAATCGGAAACCACCGATACCGGTCCCCCGACTTGGGACGCGGGCCGTACTTGGCAAGTTGATCCTTGTAGGTGTCGATCGATTGCTGCAACGCCGGATTGCTGTGCGAAATCTTGTTGGGTGACGCCGGATCCCGGTCCGCGAGAATTCGAAATTCCAATACCCCCGCCCCGCGGATGCGGCGTTTCAAGTCCGATGGGTCTTCAAGGTCCGATTTGTCCGCCGCCCACGAGTCGTACGTTTTGAGGGCCGCGGTGATCGCCCCGCCCTTGCCCTCCGCGTCCGCGTCATACGAAGGGTATTGGCTCCGAAGTCGCGCCAGTTCCTCGTCACGCTTGGGACCCTTAGGAAGACCGAGGGTATCCCGGAGGCGGAGCGTGGCCATGCTCGTGGCCAGAAGGTCGGCCATGGATTTTTCATAGGTTTCCGTTGCCGCCTGCGTCGCTTGCGCGTCCCCCTGTGCTCCCGCGGCGCGTTGCGCCAAATAGGCCGTTTCGACCGACTTGAGCAATTCGACCCGTTCCGGAACACCACGCACGAGCGATTGAATCGCCGCGGATCGTTCGCCATCCGGTTTGTTGAGCACCGACTCCACGTCGAAGCGGCGAATCCCCATGGCATCGAGCCGGGCCAACGCAACCTCTTTCGCCTCTCGGCGCTTGATCGCCGCCAACGGCGGGCGGGGCATCCGTATTTCCAAGCGCGTATGCCCGATCGGCCGCCATTCCAGATTGAGTTGGCTTTGTGGATCGACGCGCTGTTTCAGCACGTTCATGATGCGCGTCGAAAGCTCGCGAACCTGCGACGTGTCGGCCAATCCGGTCGTATCGATCTCGAACAACAGGCTCGTCCCTCCCACGAGGTCGATTCCGCCCTTTAACTTCCGGTTCGGTGGATAAAGAACAATGATGCTCAGGGCGACCAGCGCCACCACCAGCGTCCATTTTAGAGTTCTGTTTGGGTCATTCATGACTAGGTTCTCCAGCGGCCGAGTCTATCGGGCCGCTTTGCGGGAAATTTCGGTTTGCAGATCTACGGACGGGAACGGCCGCGCCGGACCCATATGTAAGAGCTCGAGCAGGGTCAGTGCGGCGGTGGCCCGTGGCGGACGATCGATGAGATCAAACCGTCCGACCGAAAGATCCTGGAAATCCCATCGCGCCGCTCCGGCGGCAAAGGAATATGGTAGGTTGAACCCGTCGCGCTTACGTAGAGCCACGACGCCGAGCTCAACGGTTTACGGAGTGCCAATAGGTTGCGAATCTCCACGACGGACAAGTGTCCCCGACACGATCGCAAATCGGTTACCTCATAAACGGCGTACTGTTCGGCCTCACTGCTCTTGCCATTCTCTTGTGGTTCGTTCCCCGAATCGGATTTCGGGGTTTCATTCGCATCACAGGACTTAACCTCACAAATTAAAGCACGAATGTAGCCAGGAAGTCCGGCCTGTGGCAGGAAACAAGCGAGGAGGAATATCAAGAATCCACGCGACATCGGGGTGGGATTCTACGAAGCGAGAAACCTGGAAGCAATGGCTTTTCACTCGAATCGCCGTGCTTCGGCACACGGAATTACACGAACCGGCCCTCTGCAAACGTGGCTGAACTTTCGTGTATCAATGTGCCAATTCTTGCGCTAGGCTCATGTCCGTTAATAGATTGCGATCTGAAAGAATTGGTACAAAGTTAGCGGTCTTTCCCGACTTCTTCATGGAAAACGCAACCAAGTACCCTATAATGCGAGGGTGACGGGTGATATTCGGCACGAGTTTTGAGGAAAACGTGGAACGAGGACATACCAAACAACGGGTCGATGACCTTCATTTTTGCCTTTACCAGCGTGCATTGCACCCTGAACTTTTCCGCATCCACAGGGTCAAGCGCGTTTCGCAGGCACGTTACAACGTCGAGATTTGGGTTATCGGGCTGGCCCATGTCGTCTGCGTGCAGCATGGGGAGCATGTGCTTACCGAGGTCATTACGGAGGACACCGAATACCTTCCCAAGTCCGGCCTTGCAGCATCGTTTCGCTTTCGCGGCGAACGGGATCACGCTCAGTCCTTTGATAATGGATTGCGCTACATCCTTTCCACCCAGGTCGAGCGCCTGCCCGCGCAGCTTTTTCCCGCCACCCATCGGGATTATGTTCACTATGCACGTGACCGGGGATTGTACGTACCTTTTGACGAGTGGTCGCACGACGGGCTGGTTCCATTTTCTTTTGTGGATTTTGACGCTCGCGATCATGAACTGCACATTCACGCTTTTCATGCCTTTCCGGAGGAAATGACGCTGCTGAAAACGCAGTCGATTTTCGAAATCGGCAAGCCAAAACACAATGCCCGGTAATCCGCACCAGGGCAATCCCCCCAAATCTCCTATCTTCCGTCCGAACGCGACCTCAACCGACTTCAACGGTTGCTTCGTTCGTTTGACCTTCGATTCATTCTTAAAAAGTCTCCGCATGGGTTGAATCGGTCCTTTTTCGTTGCCTACGATTGATGGGCGTCCACTACCTATGGACCCACTGTTTTCGGACTCGGCCGGTGGTGTCATCTCCCCTGATCACGCCTGCCTGATACGGCGCTCTCGTTTCCCCCGAAACGGCGGCGAGTTGTCGGTTCCGCGGTTTATCGATCGGCGGGCACAAGCTGCCGAAGTGATGTTGGGCCGCGATCGTCGCTTCCTCACTTGGTTGTGAAGGGGGCCTTGGACTCGGTCCGCCAAGGATCGTCGTTCGAGTACGTCAGTTGCAGCATGGAGTCCACGTTGGTTCAAAAAAACGTTCTGACCACTGGGGAAGTTGCCAGAATCTGCAATGTGGCACCCCGAACCGTATCGAAATGGTTCGATTCGGGACATCTGCGCGGCTATCGAATCCCCGGGGGAAAGGACCGCCGGATTCCATTGAATCAATTGGTGCGCTTCATGCGCGCCCACGGAATCCCGTTGAATGGCCTGGAAACCGGCATTACCCGATTGCTCGTTCTGGACGCAGACACGGAGTTCGTCGCTGGGTTGAAAAGCACGCTCGCCACGGAGGAATGGGAGCTAAGCTGGGCGGAATCCGCCATCGAGGCCGGGGCGCTGCTCCCCGGTTTTCGTCCACATGCCCTGCTTGCCGACGTTCGCTCCGCTGAATCCTCCGCGAAAACCATTGCCCGGTTCGTCCGCGGCAACGCCGATCTACGCAGCGCGTGCCTGGTCGCGACTGGCAAGGCGCTGACCGATTCGGAGGGAGAGTCCCTACTGCACGATGGTTTCGACGCCTATCTGCCCAAGCCCTTTGACTCGGCAACCCTCTTCCATTTGTTGAGGCGATTGCTCGCGCGCGCGGCCGACTCCGCGCCGCCCCACTCTTCATCCGGCGGCAATGGAGAGTTCAAACCCAACGGATTCGATCACGATTAGCCTCTCGTGGACCCTTTGCCGCCGGCGCTCAACGCGTTTTGGGACGAAAATGTTGCGCTCTTGTCACCTGGCAATCCCGTCGATTTCCGTATAGGCTGTGTCATGGGACGGGAGTCCGTCCAGAGATTTCTGAATAGTCGATGAGCAAGCATCTTTCCAAACAAATGACCGGCCGTTGGCAGGCGGGCCTGCTGGCCGTAGCGTTTGCATCGACCACCACCGGCGCCTGGTCGTGTCCAATGAAAAAAGTGGCCGGCTCCTGTCGGCCGGTCGCCAACCGCGCAAAGGCTCCTTGCTGTGTCACCGCGAAGGGCGGATGCAAGACCCCTGGTGCTGCGCCCGCGAATCCAGACAGCAACCCTGATCATCCCTGCACGCCGGGAAAAGACTGCTGTCCAAAGGGTTGTAAGGATTGTCCGCCGTCCTGCTGCGGCCGCACGCTGGCCGTTCCGACGTCCACCGTATTCTTTGTCGATTCCTTCTCCGTTTCGACCACTGCGATCTACGAGGACATTGCCCCTCGAGCCGCCTCCATTGAGGGGATTTTTCACCCTCCCAAGACCTAATTCTCGCATCGAAAAACCGTTTTCTATTCCGTGAAAACGCTGCGTAAACCGAAGTGAGATTCCGTCGAGTTTGCGGCGCGGGATTCGGATTTCGATCGCCCGCCGGCACTCCCCGGTCACCATCGTTGCGCTCTAGGACGCAATTCGCTGGTTTCGTGCTCCGTCATTCCGCGGGAGCTTGTCGCTTCGGCAATGAGGAAGACGATTCTCCTGGTTCGGAACGTCCCGGCGACGTTCCTGGGAATCTATCAATGCCTACTGTTGAAAGTGACTTGAACACGTTTCGGAGGGCCTCCCGATTCGAAAAGGAGACGCCACACCGGCCGGATGGTATCCCGCTCCCAAAGCGGAAATGGAAAACACGGGTGCTCATCCCCGGAGTGTTGTTGACCGGGTTCGTGAGCGTCCTCGCGTACAGTGCCGGAGACGTGTTCCGTTCGCGAACACCGGTCGAGGTGGTCCCCGTCGTGGTCCGGCCCGCCTCGGCCTCCGCAACTTCGGGCGCGGTAGTGGCTCAAGCCCCCGGTTGGGTGGAAGCCGACCCCTTCTCCGTCGCCGTTTCCGCTTTGGCGGACGGCGTGGTGAAAGAGGTTCTGGTTCTGGAGGGCGACCGCGTCGAAGCCGGACAGGTTGTAGCGCGGATGATCGACGAAGATGCTCGACTGGCTTTCTCCCGCTCGGAATCCGAAGTGTCCCTTCGACAAGCCGATTGCTTGGCCGCCCAGGCTGCGCTGACCGCGGCTCAGACCGATTGGGACCATCCGATCGAACGCCGCCGAATGCTGGAAACCTCCGAGGCCATGTGGGCCGAGAGCCGAGCCGAACTCGACCGCCTGCCCGCGGAAATCGCCGCCGAACAGGCCCTGCTCACCGAGCTTCACGCCGAACACGAACGAGTCTCCCTCGTTCATGAACAACAGTCGGCTTCCGGCATCGAGCTGATTCGTGCCCAACAACAATGCGCGGCCCAAGCCGCCAAGCTGCGCCTGACCGAAGGAAAGTGGCCGATCCTGGACGCAAAGACCCGCCAGTGGGAGGCCGAAGTCACGGCCGCGCGCGAAAACCTTCGCCTCCGCATCACCGAAACCAAGGCCCTGGCCGATGCCCGCGCCGCCGTCGCCCGCGCTGAAGCCGAGTTGAATCGCGCGGCGACCGCTTCCGCGGAGGCCAAGCTACGGTTGCAAAGAATGGAAGTCCGCTCGCCTTCAAGCGGTGTGGTCCAGGAAAGGCTCGTCGAGCCGGGCTCCAAGCTGCAATTGACGATGGACAACAGTCCGCGTTCCGCCCAGGCCGTCCGCCTGTATGATCCCACGCGATTGCAGGTCCGAGTCGATGTTCCCCTTGCACAGGCTGCGCACGTGGGGGTGGGGCAGGAAGCGACCGTGACGGTGGAGATTCTCCCCGATCGAAGGTTCCGGGGATCCGTTACACGAATCGTCCACGAGGCGGACATCCAGAAAAACACGCTTCAGGTTAAGGTCGCGGTGCATGAACCGGCCCCGGAAATCAAACCCGAAATGCTCGCCCGCGTGAAACTCCTCGGAAAGGCGAACGCCGCTGCGGAGACTTCCGATCACGCCGTGTTCGCGCCCGAATCGCTGATCCTGCGCTCCGCCGGGGGCGCGGATCGCGTCTGGCTGGCCGACGCCGCCCGCGGCATCGCCGTCTCGCGCCAGGTGACGGTGGGTGACACTCGCCAGGAAGGGTGGGTGGAAATCCGCCAGGGATTGAACCCCGGTGATCGGCTCATCGCATTGGATCCATCCGGTGTTCGCGGAGGACAACGCATCCGTATCACGGGCGAAGCGGCAACCGGCCCCCCCTCGAACGCGAAGGGAGTGCGGCATGGCTCTCATTGAGTGCCGATCCCTGACCCGGTCGTATCGCAAAGGAGAGATGACCATCACTCCTCTGAAAGACCTCGATCTTGACGTCGATGAAGGAGACTTTCTGGCCCTGATGGGTCCTTCCGGGAGCGGCAAGACGACGCTGCTGAATCTCATCGCCGGAATCGACCGTGCTACGTCGGGCACGTTGACCATCGACGGGATCGAGGTCTCGTCCATGAGCCGATCGCGATTGGCTCGCTGGCGGGCGGAGTACGTGGGCTACGTCTTTCAGCTATACAACCTGGTTCCGGTCCTGACCGCATACGAAAACGTCGAGTTGCCGCTTCTGCTGCAACCCTTGTCGAATCAAGACCGCCATTCCAAGGTCTCCATGGCCCTGGAGCTCGTGGGCTTGCAGGATCGCTGGCGCCATTTCCCCCGACAACTCAGCGGTGGCCAGGAACAGCGCGTGGCCATTGCTCGAGCGATTGTCGCCGACCCGAAGATCATCGTCGCCGATGAGCCCACGGGCGATTTGGACGCCGAGGCGGCATCCAGTGTCATGAACCTGTTGCTGCGGCTCAACCGCGAACTGCGAAAAACATTGCTGTTGGTGACCCACGATCCCAAAACCGCGGCCTTTGCCGGAACCACGCTGCACTTGGAAAAGGGCCGGCTAGTCGAACGACGGATCGCTGCCAAGGCCGTCTGATGGCCCGAGGAGATTCGCGAAAAATGGTTGCAACCCGCTTCATTCCTCTGGTGTGGAAACACGTCGTCCGCCACCGCACGCGCACTCTGTTGACCGTGGCCGGTGTCGCGACGGCCATGTTTCTTTTTTGTGCCGTGCAAGCCATGCAACACGGTGCCGCACTCGCCACACGCGCGACGGCCGCGGACACGACGCTGATCGTCTACCGCCAGAACCGTTATTGCCCGTTTACCAGCCGGTTGCCGGAACATTATCAGGCGCGGATCGAAAAGATTCCGGGCGTGCGCGCCGTCGGCCCCATGCGCATCGTGGTCAACAACTGCCGCACCAGTCTGGACGTGGTGACGTTCCGCGGGGTCCCTTCGGAGACGTTCCCAAAAGAAATGAGCGCCGCGTTTGAGTTCTTGAGCGGCTCATGGAACGACTGGCGTCAACGAACCGACGCGGCCATCCTCGGCGAAACCCTGGCATCGCGTCGGGGACTTCGCGTGGGGGATCGGTTCGACGCGGCCGGCGTGACCGTCTATGTGGCCGGAGTCATTCGCTCCAACGAGGTTCAGGATCAGAATGTCGCATACGTTCACCTGCCGTTCCTGCAACGCGCGACGGGAAATCGAAAACTGGGTCAGGTGACTCAATTCATCGTCAAGGTGGCCGACCCTTCGCAACTGGAACAGGTCGCGACCGCCATCGACGCGGAATTCGCCAATGACCCAGACCCGACCCACACCAGCCCCGAAAAGGCGTTCGTCGCCCGAGCCGCCTCCGACGTTCTCGAAATCGTCGGATTCACCCGGTGGTTGGGATGGGGATGTCTGGTGACCGTCCTGGCCCTGGTCGCAAACGCGATCGTGTTGTCGGTGCAAAGCCGCGTCCGCGACCACGCCGTCCTCCAGACCCTGGGTTTCGGAGGCGGACTGATCGCGCGGCTCATCGTCGCCGAGGGGATGGCGCTGAGCGTGCTGGGGGGGTTGCTGGGGACCCTGGCGTCGGTCGCGGTCGTGACCTGGGGCCGGTTCGCCCTATCCGCCGAGGGATTCAGTATTCAGATTTCCGCCGACGCACGGATGATCGTGGGCGGATTCGCGGTGTCGGCGATTCTCGGTGTTCTCGCCGGTCTCGTTCCCGCCTGGCAGGCTTCGCGGCGCGAGATCGTCGAGTGTTTCCGGGCAACATGATGCAGACATGAAGTTGAGCATCTTTATGCGAACCTTGCCTTGGGAATATGGAATGCGCAATCTCGCGCGAGTGCCGCTGCGCACCGCCTTGACCGTGGCCGGCAGCGTTTTGGTGGTGATGCTGATCCTCGTCAGCGGAGCTTTCGTTCGGGGAATGGCCAAGAGCCTTGTACAGACCGCCGACACCCGTAACGTTATTATTCTCGGGGCCGGCAGCGAAGAAAGCCTCGAACGCAGCGAGATTGGAGCGAGCACGCCCGAACTCGTTTCGGCCACCGTCGTAGGAATCGCCCAGAGACTCAACGTCGCGTACGTCTCCCCCGAAGTGCAACTCCAGACCGCGCTCCACGACGCGCCCGGAAAAAATGAAATGACCGCCGTCCTTCGCGGCGTTACCCCCACGGCCTTTTTGGTACACACGAGAGTACGCCTTGTCGAAGGCCGAGTTCCCCAGATCGGTCACGATGAAATGATCGTCGGAAGGCTCGCGGCCGCGAAAATGGGACTTCCCGACGAACGCCTCTCGGTCGGGCAGACGCTCTGGTTCGATGGACGCCTGTGGACGATCACCGGACACTTCTCGGCCTCCGGCACGGTGATGGATGCGGAAATCTGGCTTCCCCTCCGCGATCTGCAAATTGCCGCCCGCCGCGACAATCTGTCGGCCGTGGTGTTGACCCTCGGCGACGCCGAATTCGCGGATGTCGATACGTTTTGCAAACAGCGCCTCGACCTTGAGCTGACCGCCATGCTCGAGACCGAGTACTACGACAAGCTCGCTCAATTCTTCACGCCGATCCGCGTCCTCGTCTGGGTTACGGCGATCCTGGTTTCGCTCGGCGGATTCTTCGGCTGGTTGAACACTCTCTACGCGGCGTTCGCTTCGCGGATTCGGGAATTCGGCACCCTTCAGGCCATTGGGTTTCCGCGAAGAGCGGTGGTTTGGAGTCTTCTGCAGGAAGCGTCCGTGGCCACCGCATGTGGCGCGCTCATCGCCGCCGTGGTGGCCATCGCGATACTCGACGGCTGGTCGGTGCGCTTTTCGATGGGTGCCTTTGGATTGTCCGTGGACTCCACCGTGTTGATGTGGGGTCTGGCGGCGGCGTTCCTGCTGGCCGCTCTGGGAACGATTCCTCCGGCATGGCGATGCCTGAGGACTCCGATCGCGGAGTCATTCAAAGCGGCGTAGCCGGCCTATAGGGAGGCTCGACCCGGGCCGATTTTGGGATATCGGTTTTGGAAACAAACGTCTTTCAATAGGAAAGGAAGTGCGATTCATGACAAGGACAAGAATTCGGAACACATGGCGATGCCTGTTTTGTTTTTCCCTGAGCGCGGCCATACCAGCCTGCAAACCGTCCGGAAATGCAAACCACGCCGGATCGTCGAACGCAACCGCCGAAAAATCGGAAGGAGAATCAAAAGCCCTCTCCGCGATGCTGCTCGCCTCCGAACCTGCCGATGCGAAATCCGTGGCCGAAGTGAAACGCACCGCGAAGATCGGCGATGAGGTGCTCTTTCGTGGCCGCGTTGGCGGGCGGACCGATCCGCTCGTCGCCGACCGTGCCATCATGACCGTGGCCGACATGGAACTGGTCCCCTGCAATGCCCGCCACGGCGATGCCTGTCCGACGCCCTGGGACTATTGCTGTGAGACGCCTGAAGACCTGAAGTCCCGGACGATCACCGTGCAGGCGGTCGGCACCGACGGGAAACCTCTCAAAGCCGATTGGCGCGGCGCGGGAATCAAGCCGCTCGGCGAGGTCGTGGTGCGCGGACGAATTGCATCGTTGGGCGAGGGTCAGCCCATCATCGTGAACGCCACCGGGATTCACATTAAAGGATAAAGGCGAATTCGAGGCACGCGTGGATTCCTTCGAACGCCGAAGGAACTCTACTTCGTTCCGCCGGCGCACCGCCCGTTGATCTCGAACTCCGCGATTTTCTGGAGCCGCCGATCGTGCCGGCCGCCTTCGTAGTCGGTGCGCAGCCAGACGTCCACCACCCGACGGATCAGTTCGTCTCCCAAAAGGTCCGCCGGAACACAGAGTACGTTGGCGTTGTTATGCCGCCGGGACATTTCCGCGGTAAGTTCGTCATGGCAGATCGCCGCCCGGATTCCTTTCACCTTGTTGGCGGCCATGGACATGCCGATTCCCGTTCCACAGAAAAAAATCCCCCGTTCGCAACCCCCCTCGGCCACGGAAACCGCCCCGGGAAGACCCACGTCCGGATAGTCGCAACTGGTCGTATTGTCGCAGCCGAAGTCCACCACTTCGTGCCCGGCGACACCGAGATAGTTCTTGACGTGCTGCTTGGCGTGGAAGCCGCGGTGATCGCTGGCCAGGGCGACTTTCATAATGGAATCTCCCGTAATCGTGCTTCCAACCCCTGCTCAATTCTGCGAACGCAGGCCTCGTACTCCTCCAACGACCCGCCCACCGGGTCCTGCAAATCCTCATCCTGCCGAAGGAGAAACACGCGCGATTCGGAGGTGGGCGACAGTTCCACAACTGCCTGGAGATGTCCTCGAGTCATCGCGAACACATAGTCCGCCCGTTGGATCATCTGCGGCGACAAATACGAAGAGGAATGATCGGAAATATCGATTCCTCGCTCGGCCATCACCTCCACGGCGTGATCCGCGGCTCGCCCGATCCCCCCGGCCATCCCCGCCGATTCGATCTGAACCCCGCGCTTCGCGAGGTCCCCCTGCGAACAACCTAGCCGGTCCGCCAGCATCTTGCCCGCGAGTCCCGCCGCCATCGGACTGCGGCAGGTGTTGCCCGTACAGACAAAAAGGAGTCGCAACTCCGCCATGCGCTCGACCATTCGCGCGTCCAGCACCCCTTCGCGCAGCACTTCGTATCCTTGCTTGTCCACCCGAACAATCGTGGATGGCCGGGAATAGCGCGTCGCCCCGGTATCCACAAGCAAATCAATTTCTCCGTCCAGTTCCTTGCGAACGTCCGCTCCGTTGACCGGCGGTGAATGGCCGCTGCGGTTGGCACTCGACGCAATCACCGGCCCCCGCACCGACTGGAGCAGCGCCAACGCGAAGGTGTCGTCAGGACACCGCAGCCCGATCGAACCGTCATAGTACATGGCCTGCGCGAACGATCCATTGCGCCCGGTCAGGATTTCCGCCTGGGTAGCGTCCTCCACGCGAAGAACCAGCGTCAAAGGCCCGGGCCAGCCCTTGCGAATCAGCCGCTGGGCCACGCCGTTCAATTCCGGAACGAATCGGCGGGCGTCCTCCCGCGAGCCGATGTGCACGGTAAACGCTTTCTCGGCCGCCCGCCCCTTCGCGGCGCGGAGCCGCTCCACGGCCTCCGGTAGGTCCGCGCGAACTCCAAGCCCGTAGACCGTCTCCGTGGGGAACGCCACCAGGCCGCCCTCGTTGAGGACCCGTGTGGCTCTTTGCACGGCCTCAGTGTGGACGGTTTCGGGCGCAATAGTGAAGACTTCCGTGCGCATGATGGACTCGCACCCTTCAGGCTAGTCCATCGGCGGTGCCTGTCAAGCGCGGAGCCTTTTCGGCTCTATTCGCTCGCAAGGTCTTTATTGCGGGCACGGATGCGGGCAATCGTATTGGCCGTCGTAGGCCCGCAGTATGGCAAGAATGTCCGACATTTCGATGATGCCGTCTCCGCCACATGGGGCGATGTCGGCCAGCGGACAATCTCTTGGCTCCGCAAAACCGCAAAGGACGTACATGATTTCGCCGAGCTCGACGACGTCGTAAGGCTCCACCAAATCGGCGTACAACGAGACCGGAAGTACGGACAGCGTCGCGGGCACGACCGTGAAGGGGAGGTAGACATTCGACTGGTTGACGACGGCCGAAGTGTCGCCGGTTACAGGCGGATTGCTGTTGCCTTCCGGCGTAACCGTGAACGTCCCCATGGAACACGAACCGAGCTGGTACACGATCGAGCCAAGATAGCGCTTGGCTCCTTCGGGCAAGATAAACGGTGACCCGCCGACGCTCGGGGTGCTGGCGAAACGGCATTGGAATTGGTTGGTCGGCCTAAGGCCCGGCACCTTGTCATCGTTGGGAGGCGTGCTGGAGAAAAGCCAATCAATAGAGTTACTCAGATAGTCGCTTTGATTGTCGACCCGAATGTTGGTGCACGAGCCCGGATTGGTGGGGATGCCGCACGGAACCCCCGTGGGACATTCGGCATCGGTGGTGCAGGAGATTCCCGGGGCCGACAGCGCGCCCACGCCGCCCGCGTCGACCGCGACGTCGCACGGAAAGTTGACCGCGTCGCCGCGGACCAGGATTTCCGGGCCGGTGTTTTCGAGAAACGCCTCGAGCCGAACCGGCGTTCCACTGATCACCTCCGGGCCACGAACGGGTTCAATCGATAGGATCAGTTCCCCTAGGCTGGACTCGGCCCAAGAGCCGCCGAGAATCAACGCGATCGAACCGAAATGCAAACGACTGACATTAATAGTGTTCCTCCCACCATAATCGGACAGGCCGCAACGGCCGTCACGCAACGGGCTCGGATGCAGTCGGTCGAGCCTCTTGTAGTATCGAGTACCGTTATTCGGTGAAATCTGTCAAGTGTGAAAATGGGTCCGCGGTCCCTTTGGGGCCATTCCAAAGTAATGTGGCGATGAGACTCGGGTGGCACGGTCTCGCTTTGCGAGGCCGCGGTTTTCCGGGCCGCGTGGCCCATTCCCGGCGCGCCGGGATTGCGTTCGCAAAGCGTGGGTTGCGATGATTACGCCCCATTTCCACCGGAAACTGAAAGCCCGCAAGAGTTGGAGCCTTCCCGCCTGCAACATAGAGTCTCCACATGGGGCACGAGGTCCGGGATCGGGTCAGTCTGGAGATGTCCGGGGAGCCCACTCCCGGCGCGCCGGGATAAGGAAGCGGGAGCATCCGCACTCGAAAGGACCGCTCCCTGACGGTCGCGGCTCCGAATGGAAAATCGCCATCAACTCTGAGACACAACACGAATGCAAGTCCGGGAGGTCCAACGTGAATTCCGCGAAGGGATGCGAATCTAACCGCCGCTGCCTAAAGCTCGCCGCCGGACACCTCGAATGACTCCCACCGCGTCGCTTGAATCTCTTTTCCGCTCCCAGTTCGGCGAGGACCGCATCCTTTGGCAGGTCTTCCGCCAGCGGACCCGTGGTTACTTCATCGAAATCGGAGCTTACGACGGAGTCACCCTCTCCAACACCTATTTCCTGGAGCAGATGGGTTGGCACGGCTTGCTTATCGAGCCGATCCAACCGCTGTGTGAGCGCGCCACCGCCGCACGGCCGCGCAGCCGCGTCGTCCACGCTGCGGTCGGAAAACGCGGCAGCACCGGCACGGCTCGTTTCACGATTACGAAAAACGTCCCCGTGCTTTCTTTTCTCCACGCCGACCCCGATCACGTCGAACGCTGCCGCCGCGAGGGGGCGGAGCTCATCGAGATCGAAGTGCCGCTGACCACCGTGGACGACATCCTCCTGCACGAGCGCCGCGATCCGTCGTTTCCGGGCGGGCCGTGGGTGCCGAACCTGGGCTGGCGGATCGATCTGGTCTCCATCGACGTCGAGGGAATGGAACTCGACGTGCTCGACGGATTCAATCTGCAGCGCTTCGCCCCGCGCGTCTTGGTCATCGAAAACGACCGCCCCGCCGGCGCGGCCGTCGAACCCTACCTGACCTCGCACGGCTACCGCAAATTCCATCGTCAGAAGATCAACGATTTCTATGTTCGCTCCGCCGACCCAGCAATTGACTTAATGCTCTCGGACCTTGCGCAATGAAGGGATATACCTATCGACCGAACGCTGCTCTCGTATTTCTCCGCGTCCTCCGCGCCTCAGCGTGAAAACCGTCGCCCCTCCTCCGCCCCGGAGCCTGTCCCGGCGCGCCGGGATCCCTTCGCCCCTCCGTCCCTCCGTCCCTTCGTCCCTTGTCCCTTCCTACTTCGCCACGGCCTGAGCGCGAACTTCGCGAAGGACCGTCACCTTAATCTCCCCCGGATACGTCATCTGTTCCTCGATCTGCCCGGCGATCTCCCGCGCGATCCGCGCCGCGTTCGCATCGTCCACGCGCTTTGCATCCACGATCACCCGCACTTCGCGGCCGGCCTGAATCGCAAACGCCTCCCGCACCCCCGGATCGAACTTCGCAATCTGCTCCAACTGCTCCAACCGCTGAATGTATCGCTCCAGCGACTCCCGCCGACCCCCAGGACGGGCCGCACTGATCGCATCCGCGGCCATCACGATCGGCGTATACGGACTCGTCGCCGGAATATCCCCATGGTGCGCCTCGATCGCATTGAGAACCTCCGGCCGCTCGTTGAACTTCTTGCAAAACTCCGCACCGATCTTTTGATGACTCCCCTCCACCTCGTGATCGATCGCCTTGCCGATGTCGTGCAACAACCCGCACCGCCGCGCCAGCCGACCGTCAAGCCCCAACTCATCCGCGATCACCTGACACAAATAGGCCACTTCTAAACTGTGTCGAAGAACGTTCTGACCATAGCTCGTGCGGAACTTCAGCCGACCCAACAGATCGATCTGCTTGCGGTGCAGCCCGCCGACGTTGGCCTCCAGCGCCGCCTTCTTTCCCGCCTCGACAATCTCCTCTTCCACTTCCTTGCGAACCGACTCCACCAATTCCTCAATCCGCCCGGGATGAATCCGCCCGTCCTGAATCAGCTTCTCCAGCGAGATCCGCGCAATCTCCCGCCGCACCGGGTCGAACGCGCTCACCACCACCACGCCCGGCGTGTCATCGACAATGACATCCACGCCCGTTGCTTTTTCGAACGCCCGGATGTTCCGTCCCTCGCGCCCGATCACCCGTCCCTTCATATCATCCGAAGGAATGTCAACCGTTGACACAGTGCTGTCGGCCGTATGCTCCGCCGCGTAACGCTGGATGGCCGTCAGGACAATCTCCCGCGAACGCTTTTCCGCATCATCCTTGGCGGCCGTCACCGACTGCTGAATCAGTTCCGCGGCCTCCTGGTCGAGCTCGTCGCGCAGCTCCTGCATCACTTCCTGCCGGGCCTCCCCCGCGGACATACCCGCCACCCGCAGCAACTCCTGCCGCCGTTTTTCAGACAAAGACTCGAGGTCCTTTTCTCGCTGGGCAATCTGTTCGAGCTGGGTGCTCAATTTCTTCTGCGTTTGTTCGAGGTTCTTCTCCTTGGTGCTAAGCGTGTCAAGCTTGGCCTCGATGTTGTCCTCGCGCTTCGCCAGCCGCTTTTCCAGCTCCTTCAACTCCGCCCGCATCAGGTCGGAATCCTTGCGAAGCTGCTCCTGGCCGCGGAGCAATTCCGCCTTGGCCTCCACCTCGGCCGTCCGCCGTGTTACCTCCGCATCGTTCCGGGCTTCCTGAACGAGCTGCTCAACCTCGCGCCGCGCGTTCTCGAACTTCACCCGCGCGAGCCAGCGAATCAGGAAGTATCCCCCGATCGCTCCGGCCGACAGCCCAAGCAGGAGCCCGATTCCCAACCCCGTGCTGCTCTGAGCCAGGGACAAATCCGCTAGGGTCATCATCGGTCCCGCACTTTCATGGTTACTTCAACGAATAGTCCCCGCCCATGGACGGAGACTCAGTTCACCGGCCGACCACCGGACCGGAAAAATCCAACAGTTGGCTCAATCGGTAAGACGCTTCCAATCCGGCGGGTAGGATTCCCCTGCACGATGCGGCGGTACCCATTAGCCCGTCGAGTGCCGAGTTTTCGCTCCGCCTAACCTGTCTCAGAGCGTCTTGATGTACGGCGCTGAAGCGCTCGCGGAATGCGTCACGCGCCCCGCAGCGCAGCGAATAACGCCGGTCCACGGGACCAGCGCAGACGCCATGAATAGCTCAGCGAACTCCGTGCCGGCGCGGATTCTCAAGATAGGAGTGCGAGTTTGAAACAACCAAGTGAATGCTAAACTAGCAGGTCGACTCACGCGTAACCATATAAGTAGTTTAATCCGATTAGGTTACAGACAACTCTCGGTAACGACGGCCCTTGCCGGTCAACCACTCGAGGCTTTGGAGTTGTTGGGTCACACGAAAGGCCAGTAAGTTCACGGTCTGCCCTGGCCGGCCTAAAGACCGCAACGGTTCCGTATCAACCCGACGGGTTCTCCATTGGCCTGTCTAGCAATTCAAAAACGGCGTCGTCTTTTTTGAGACGCCATGCCAATCAAACCTAGTGCCAATCGGCCGCCATTGGCCGATCTCACCTCGCCCACTATCCCAAATCCACTTATCAATCCACAGCGCAATTCAATCGCTGCGCCGAAACCCAACGGAAATGCTTTGCGGGCACTTCCCAATTTGGCATTCCCGCCGATTCCCGCCGATTCCCGCCGATTCCCGCCGATTCCCGACGATTCTATTGAGCCATAAATCACTGTCAACGAAAGTAGAATGCCGATCGGAACATACAAGTATCAGTTCTCATGTATTGTATAGCGCGGAATGCGGAACCTCCCATTTTTTGCAATTGCACAAATATTTACTATTTGTTATTTGCACGCGAAATCGTGTCCTAGTTGCTATTTTACAGCGTATAAACTACTAACTAGAGTACCTTTTGGCTTTACTTTTTAATTCGTTACTATGAGCGTGACGCCCTTTCATTGCTCGGAATTCGAATGTATGCGAGCGAAGCACTAGATCGCGGCCATGCGCAGAGATGTGCCATCGCGGCGGAACGAGAATCCGGCACATCGGGGCCAAATCCTAGTAAGCGAAGAGCACCGGTTCGCAACTTCAATTGGGTCAAGCGATCAGACGTGGCGTTATTAGGGTAAATGAGATCGGGAAATCAAGACCGCTCTCACCGGTTGGATTGGCGACTCGCGATGAAAAGACTGCGCTGTTTCACGTGAAACAGTGTATTTGTGGATCGACCATCCGCTTGCAATCGACTTTTCCATCGAGTATTTCCAATACCAAACGGGGACTATCCGAGCACCACAGTTCAATTCGGAGGCCCATTCCGCCTAATAACCATATGGGATAGGAATCTATGTTTGTCATTCGCACGAAAGTGTCATGCGGAACATTCAATCAAAACCCGAGGGCTTGTTTCACGTGAAACAACGTATCCAGAAATCCACAACAATTACAAGGAGCTCCCAATGATTCGCTTTAACCGTTTGGCGCAACGAACCCGTTTTAAAACGCCATATCCGCAACATGGGAACCACGATCTTTGCGGAATGATTTCCAAGTCATTTCGCAGTTGCTTAACGGCAGACGCATGATAACTTCTGCAGCGTAGCGCACTAAGTTAAGCGCGATGGTAAATGAACAAGGTGCAAAGGCCCATCGGAATTGTATCCGACCGCCATGCGAGCGATGTATTGTTTCACGTGAAACAGATCATCCAGCTCGATGGCGGCTGAATGGAGGTTCGCTTATGTCAAAACCTACCCGCCGACTCGGTCGAGGGCTGGATGCACTCGTACCGGACTTCGTAACTCTGGAATCCGCCAAACAGCCAATTGAGTCACAAATTATTGTAAATAATGATGTTAAAAAACATTCGCCTAGGATGACATCACCCGAAACGGGGGATGGTGAAGTCTCCGGATTCGAAATCGAAATAGATTCTATTTCGCTTAATAATATACAGCCTAGAACTATCTTTAAAGACGATCGAATCCTGGCACTGGCCGACTCGATTCGGAGGTCGGGAGTCTTGCAGCCGGTAGCCGTCCGGCCGGTGGGGGATCGGTATCAACTCATAGCGGGAGAGCGACGCTGGCGGGCGGCGCGGCTGGCCGGGCTGAGGAAAATTCCGGCCGTCGTTCGCCAGGCGACGGATGAACAAATGCTCGAGCTCGCGTTGGTGGAGAACATCCAGCGCGAGGACCTCACAGCCATCGATCGGGCGCGGGCGTATCGGCAATTCTGCGATCGGTTCGGGTTGACCGTGGACCAGGTGGCCGAGCGTGTAGCTGAGAATCGGACGACAGTGTTGAACTACCTTCGTCTGCTCGAACTGCCGGAGCAAGTTCAGGAGCTCCTGACGGAGCATCAAATCAGCATGGGTCACGCGCGGTGCCTGGCCGGCGTCAGCGATGAAGGGCGGCGATGGGAATTGGCGAGGGCGATCGTGGAGAAAGGAATCTCAGTTCGATTGCTCGAAGAGATCGTGCGGCGGGAGCGCGAAGAGGGTCTTCCGTTGGCGCGGCGGGGCGAGCAGAAGAAGCGGCCGGCGGCCAGCGCGCATGTGCGGGAAGTTCAACGGCGATTCGAGGAGGCCTTAAAGACCAAGGTGGCCGTGGTGGAGGGGAAAAAGAAAGGCTCGGGTCGGATTATGATTCAATACTATTCGCTGGAGGACTTCGATCGGATCGCGGAGAAGCTGGGAGTGAGGTTTGAATAGCGACATAGGAATCCGAGCCGCGAGCGCCAGCGACCGGGAGAAAAAGGGGTCGGGAGTCTATGATTGACGCGTCGACAAGCGGAGACCCGCCGCAGGGTAAATCTGCTCCCGCTCGAACAGAGGCCGGTCCGGCCGCCGTCCCCTTGGGTGGCCACCGTCAACGCCGCCGAAAGCGGCGAGGAGTTGGAGGCGGTGCGGACGAGCGCCCATCCCGGGGCGCCCTATGGCCAAGCGAACTGGCAGAAGCGGATGACGTCGCGTCTAGGACTTGAGTCGCCCTTGCGCTCCTCGCAACGCCAGCGAATCCAAAAGTAATACTCCCGACCCCTTTTCCGACCCGAGGCCGTCGCATTCGTCGTTTGCCAGGCCATCGGCCTGGAAACTGGCAACGCCGCAGCCGACTACATCCGCCTCTACAACGGCGACGCCGACACGCTCAGCGAATCGCTCGATCACATCCAGAAGACCGCCGCCGAAATCATCGCGGCAATTGCGAACCAGCAGCACGTCAGCGACGAGCAATAGCTCGCCAGCATGAAGCCGGTCGTGAATCGACCGGCTGATTCATGTACGCTACGCTCGGACGGGGCTCTGGCCAGTAGGTGCTAGCTCCCAACGCACGTTGAAATGCGCGTGAACGGCATCCTCCAGCCTGCCATGTATTGCGTTCGCTCGAATGGTCCAGGAAAATGCTAAACACCAATGGGACCCGAAATGGTCGATCGAATTCGTGAAATTAGGATCCCGGCCTTCGTCGCTGACATCCTCGATCAATTCGAGGCCAAGTCAACCAGCTTCCCCGACTGGGAAGTGTCCGGAGCACTCTCGGATGCGATTCGCAATCACAATGAGATCCCGCAG
>Ga0187893_10005406_pt1 | contig 22938 bp, 18 predicted proteins | sample MA1701074metaG_FD_139574 | JGI IMG/M metagenome (GOLD analysis project Ga0187893, IMG submission 139574) | White microbial mat communities from a basaltic lava cave in the Kipuka Kanohina Cave System on the Island of Hawaii, USA - MA170107-4 metaG ...
ATCCTCACCTGCCTGGCGTACAGGTACGAAGTCATTCCCTCGGCGTAGCACAGCCCAGGCAGGGTGCCGAAGATCAGTATCCGATCCCAGCAACTCAGCTCTCCGGCGATCTGGCCCTTGAGAACGCTCGGTCAGTAGTTCGACGCCCACTCCGGCATCATACAGGACCTGTTTGGTTCCGGCTATGCCGGGTTAGGCTATGCTGAGCGGCCATGCCGCTGCTTGCTCACGGCTCGGCCAGTAAGTCCCGTGATGTCAACTGCACCTTCTGAGCCCCGGCCGCCGGGGAGGGGTCGACGGCGTCAAGATGGCATTTTTGCGCCGGAAAGTAGCTAGCCCAATGCAGCCCTGATATCGGCCCAGGCGAATGACAAACTAGCCTTTTCGATCTCCCTGTGGGCGTGAATATTAATAGCCCGCATTGTGGCGGTCATGTCAATGGGTTGGCGTATCGGGGTTCTGCCCGTGACCGCCGACGTCTGCACGGAGTTGGGGGCGCCATTGGAGAGATTACCTTGCACCTGCTGGTAATAATTGCGGTTTAGCACCACGCATCCTGCAACCTCGCGGTTCACTCCCAGTGTTACTTTCCGTGCCGCCGCATCCACCGTAACCAGCACGTCTACCTTGATCAGCGAGTTGCCTTCATCAGGCCGGACTGTATTTCTATGCTCGATTTTCCGGCGCAGGTCCAGAACCTGTTTGCCGCCGGCGCTGAATCCATACATCACCAGCTTGCAGCGTGGATTGTAATTCCGCGTGATGAAATCGATCGCCAGGTTCGGTCCCCGTTCGTTGGTCAGAGAGCCAGAGTATCCTTCGAAGATCCGCTTCGGCGGATCCTGCATGCTCTTCATCGGGCCGAACATCAGATACCCTACATCGCCGATACTCTGCATCGAGATGTCCTCTCCACCGCCACCATGCTGCTCGTCGGTCCAGCCGCCGATGAAGACAAGTATGCCCTTGGTTTCGGGAGGGTCCATTATCAGCGGTCTCGGCCGATACAGCCAGTTATCCATCTCCGCGATGGTTTTCCTCCCCACTCTTCCGTCCCATTCCTCCATGAATCGTGGAAACGCGACTTTTTGAAACTCGATGACCGCCAGCCAGGTTTTGGTGTCATAGACCCTGGTAATGGGCACGGGGAATCCCAGACGAGTTAAAGCCTATTGGACTCTTTCGATTGCATCGGGATCGTCGTTGGGTTTTGTCGGCTTCATTGAAGTCGCGCCATCCGAGATGGCTCGAAGCCTGGCGTTCGCGGCCAGTAAATTGCTATGCAGCGCCATAGTTCACCTCTATTCCCGCTCCTCTGCACTTGGGAATGCGGAAACCAGTTGCTGAATGCGCAAAAAAAATCCGAATACACTAGGCCGCCGCCACCGCCTCAATCTCGATCAATGCTCCCAGCGCCAGCGCGCGCACCTCGACTCCCGTTTTGGCGGGAGCAGGCGGCGGAAAGAATTCCGCGTAGAGACGGTTGAGCACGGCAAGCTGGCTGACGTCGGTCATGTAAATCGTAGTCTTCACGACGCGGCTCAGCGACGTGCCGGCCGCTTCCAAGACGGTTTTCAAATTCGTGAGAGCCTGACGGTATTCGGCGGCCTGGCCGCCCTCCGCCAGCCGGCCCGTAGCAGGATCAATCCCGATTTGGCCGGATACATAGACGACTTCGCCGAGCCGGACCGCATGGTTGTAGGTGGGGTTCGCGGTCGGCAGCGCCGGAACGGAAATGACGATGGGATCGCTCATGGGGTTTCTCCTCCGGCAGATAGGCTATCAGAATTCCGCCGTTCCACAGTATACTGGCACTGAATCCCGGCAAGCCGGATCTGCTTTTGATGAGGGGGAAATTCATGAAGTCAGCGCTTTTGATCGTCCTCGCGGGGGGCATCGCGTTTTCTCAGACCGTATCTACCCAGATCCTCGGGTTAGTTACCGACGCCACCGGCGCTTCCATATCCGGCGCCACGGTGACGGCGCGGCGCGTCGAAACCGGCGACGTGCGCACCACGCAATCCAACGATTCGGGCAACTACATTTTTCCTCTGCTCGACGTCGGTGAATTCGAAATAAGCTGCACCGCCGCTGGTTTCAAGACGGAGGTGCGCCGCGGAATCGTCCTCCAACTCCAGCAGAAGGCGCGCCTGGATTTCCAACTGCAAGTCGGCCAGCAGGTGGAAAGAATCGAGGTAACATCGGCGGCGCCGCTGCTCCGCACTGAGGACGCGACGCTCGGCTCTGTGGTCGAGCACAGGCGCATCGTCGAGCTTCCATTGAACGGCAGGAACTTCGCCCAGGCGGCCACCCTGATGCCCGGCGTCGTCTATGGCAGTGCGCGCATGGGAGTCGACGGCAATCAGACGATCGGCACACGCGCCATGCCTGGCCAAATCGTCGGCCTCTCGGCGAACGGGCAGCGCGACGCCAACCAGAACATCACTCTCGACGGCGTCTCGGCCACTGACGGATTCAAGAGCGCGATGTTGTTTGTGCCGTCCATTGAAGCCATCGAGGAGTTCAAGATCCAGTCCGCGGTCTACTCAGCCGAATTCGGCATGAACTCCGGCGCGCAGGCGAACGTTGCGATCAAATCCGGCACAAACGCGTTGCATGGTACTGCCTTCGAGTTTCTACGCAATGACCTGCTGGACGCCCGTGGCTTCTTTCTCCCCGCCAACCAGAAGAAGAACCTGCTGCGCCGGAATCAGTTCGGCGGCGTCTTGAGCGGCCCCATCGTCCGCGACAAAATGTTCTGGCTGGCCAATTACGAAGGCAGGCGCGAGAGCCGCGGCACTCCGGCTCGCCTGGCGGTGCCCACTTTGGCAATGCGCGCCGGCGATCTTTCCGAGCTGCTGGAACCGCGCAACCGCTGGTATCCCAACGACGCCAATCCCGCCGCCACGCGCGCCATCCGCCTGCCCGGCGACACCGTCCCCTTTCCCGGCAACATCATTCCGCGCAACCTCATCAATACCGTCGCGCAAAACGTCATGACATTCAAAAAGACCAGCCCGTTCGCCGAAGGCGGATTCATTCCTCCGCCGAATCTCGACGATCAGGCACGGGCCGCGCGCAGCACTCTCAACCGCGCCGGCACCAATGACCAGACTTTGAATAGCGATCAGATGCTGGGCCGGTGGGATTACCGCGTCGGCGATAACGACCGCGTATTTGCCCGCTACGTTATCGTCGAGTCCTCCTGGGTCAATGATCCGCTTCAGCGCACCAATAAGTTCGTCACCGGTTTCCGCGCCCAGAATCTCGGTGTCGGGTATACGAAGATCCTCAGCCCCACCGTTGTCAGCGACTTAAGGGTGGGTTTTAACCGCATTCGCGCCAACCAGCTTGCCACACAGACCAACACCGACTTCACCCATCGCGATCTCGGCTTCGATTTTCGCGTCATCAGCGACAATAACCGCACTCTCACGCCGCGCGAAGAGGGACTCCCCACCATCACTATCGCCGGATTTGCCGGCGCAAGCTCGGGCAACGTCACCTTTAACGTGAACGAGACTTCCGAGGTGGCCGAGAATGTCACCATCAACCGCGGTAAACACAATTTCAAATTCGGCGGGCAGTGGAGAACCAGCCCCGTGGTCAATGAGGCCAGCAATCAGCCGCGCGGCCAGATAGCCTTCACGGGGGACATCACGGGAATTCCCGACGGATTCGCCGCCTTCCTGCTCGGGATTCCGCTCAATGTGAATTCCGCCGAAGGCGTTCCCACTAACGACATGCATCAGCAGAAAGTGGGCTTGTACTGGATGGACGACTGGAAGGCCACTTCGCGTCTCACCATTAATTATGGAATGCGATGGGACTGGTACGGAGTTGTTACCGATGCCGGCGGCCGCATCCGCAATCTCTCCTTCGCCGGGCGGGACGTTTCCACCATTAATGGCGTTGCCTACCCGAAACTTCTGCCGGCTCCGCTTGAGGTGGCCAAACTTTACGACATCAACTGGAAACAGTTCATGCCCCGGCTGGGCATGGTATACCGGTTCAGCCAAACCATGGTGCTGCGCTTGGGATCAGGACACTTCTATAGCCCGCAGCAGACCAACAACTTCAACATTCTTGGCATTAATCCACCGCTGTCGGGCTCCACCGTCTTTCAAAACGACCGCACTCGGCCCACTGCCACGTTCCAAAATCCCTTCGCCGGCTCTCCCGTTGGCGGCGGTCCGGCGGCCCTCGTCATGCTGGGCCACTTGCAAGCCGATCGCGACAACCGTTCCAATTATCTGAATAACGACATCTGGCAATGGAGCGCCGAACTGGAAAAAAGCCTCGGTCAGAACTTCGTGCTCGGCGCCGCCTACGTTGGCAGCGCCGCTTCCAACATCGACATGTCCGTGCCGAATTTCAACAACCCCGATCCGGGCCTTGGCGGCGTGCAGGCCCGCCGTCCGCTTCAATTTTATGTGGACTCGCGCACTCCCAACCAGTTGCTCCCTCTCGGAACCGTGAGGCGTCTGGAAAGCTGGACCAACTCCAACTACAATGCTCTCCAGTTGCGAGCGGAGAAGCGTTACTCGCGCGGTCTTACCTTCAATGCCTCGTTTAATTATCAAAAGGCCAACTCCATAGCTTACGGCGTCAATGAAGCCGGCCCCTTTGGCTCCAATAACACCCAGGATCCGCGGGACCGCCTGGCCGATTACGGCCGCTCCCAGATCGACCAGCGGTTCCGTTTCGTCTTCAGCCACATTTGGGAGCTGCCCTGGTACAGAAATGAGAAAGGTTGGAAGAATTGGATTCTTGGCGGCTGGGCGATCAACGGAATCATACAGCTCAGTTCCGGGCTCCCGGTCACTGTTGCGCAAACCGCGGATTCGCAAAACACCGGCCCCTCAAGCAGCCCGCGCCCGCATGTTGTGGCCGGCCAGAAGGTGGAGCGGGCCATGCCCGCACGTACCATCGACCGGTGGTTCAACACTGCGGCCTTTGTCAGATCCAAATGCGACGGATGCGCCGGGGACGGCATCTTCATGGGCGGCAAGGGTTACGGCAACGCGGGAGTTTCCCTGTTCGATTCCCCCGCTCACAAGACATGGGACTTCGCCTGCTTCAAGGAATTTCGCGTCCGCGAAGGCCATCGCCTTCAGTTCCGCTATGAGGCGTTCAACTTCCTGAACACACCGCAGTTCAACGCCCCCAGCCGGACTCTCGGAGCGGCCGATTTCGGCCGCATCAGCTCCACCATCATCAACAACCGTGAGATGCAGTTCGGGCTGAAGTATACGTTCTAGCCACTCGGATCGCTCGGCTACGAGCCTTTCCCGATGGCTTTTTTCAGCTCCGCCAGCGGCACGATCCGCCCATGAAGGGGCACGATCCGCTCGACGTCCAGCTTCAACCGCTCGACATTCTCGTACAGATTGACGCTGGCCGGGTTCGGAGTCGCAGGCGGAGGTGCATTCGGAGGAGCGGGGCTGTACACGTCGACTTCCACCAGCAGTTTTTCCTTCGGCAGATACGCCATCAGAATTGCGTCGTTATGCGGGTTGCCCTTGATCAGGTGCAACTCCATGGTGCGCGCGCCATCCGTCATTACACGTTTGTCGGCGACCGTCTGAAATTTCCCCTTGAACGCTTTCGCGTAGTAGGGCCTGTTCATGGCGTGAGTCACGACGGTGATGCCTTCCGCGGCGAAGGTGCGAACGCCGCCGGAATGGTCGAAATGATGATGGGTATTGATCAGGTAGCGAAGCGGCTTGGCGGGAACCAGTTTCTTTACCTCGGCGATGACAGCCTTCGAGCGTTCCGGGTTAAGCGGTCCTTCAATCACCGCGACGTGATCTTTGAATTCAACCAGCACGCTGTGGTGCGAACCTCCCGTGAGATACCACACGCCATCGGCGATCTTCTCGGAATCCACGCGGACGGCCGGCGCCGCCGCCCGCTCCACCGCGGCCGGGACGGCGAGCGGCGACGCCGCGTTCGCCTTGACGGCGGTCACCAGAAGATCGAGGGTCGGATGGCCGCCCTGCTTCTGTACAATTCGCGTAGGGAACTTTACTCCGCCGAAATCTTTGTAATCGGAGTAGTCGGTTTCGACAAGCATGTTGCCCAAAACAGGATTTTCCACCCATGTTTCGACGCGATCCACGGTGCCCTGTACGCCGATGTAGCCATACACTTTGTATTTGCCGTGTCCGGTGAACGAAACGACCCGCATCGTTGCGCCGCCGCGCTTCTGCGATTTCACAGTGGCTTGGTTCGCCATCGCCGCTTTGAGAAAGCCATGCGGAGTGAGCCAGATCTGCGTCAGACGTTCGGCGGTTGCGGCGGGAGCGGCGGTTACGTTGGTTCCCGCCATGTTCCAGGCGTGCCGGCCGCTGACAAACTGGATCTGCCGCTGTTCTCCGGCGGGCGTCACCCGAAGCGCCTCCTCGCGGTAGCCTGTATTGGCATAATCGACCGCGCGTGTGTACGATTTCAACGCGACTTTGGGCCAGGCGGCGTTCGGGTTGACGCTCTGGCCGAGCGTGAACGCGCTGCCGCTGCCGGAGTATTCGATCGATTTCAGATCCGCCGCGCCGATCGCCTTAGCGGCATTGTCGATGACCGGTCGCGCGTCTTGCGCCGTCAGGGCGCAGGAGAAAGCAAACACGAGAAGAGTGGTCCGCATCCAGGAATCTCCTTTGACGATTTGAGCGTAGTCTACCACCTTCCGGCTCATTTCGTTGCTGCCGCTTCCAGAACCCGCAGAGTCATCCCCGCGGCGGTTTTCCAATTGAAATTCGAAGCCCGTTGCGGCCCTGCCTCACTCAGTCGCGCGCGCAGATCCCGCTCGTTGAGCAATCGCAGCAGCGTGTCGATGATTTCGGTTTCCGAGAACGGGTCGAACGTAAGTGCGCCCGAGCCGGCAATGCTGCGTATCGGTTCAATCGAGGACACCGCGCCGGGAATGGCCGCCGCCAGCGCTTCCAGAACCGGCATCCCGAATCCCTCGAAAGTCGAGGGGTAAACAAACGCCCAGGCGCGATGGTACAGATCCAGCAGCTCCTCGCGCGGAATCCAGCCCGTTATGTGAACGTGCGCGCCCAAGCCGCACTCGATGATGGTGCGCTCCACTTCCGTGGTCTGAAAACCATGCATGCCCGCTATAACCAGCCGGAACTCCGGGTGCCGGTGGTGCACCTGCCGGAAAGCGCGCACCAGCCGGTCGATGTTCTTGTGCGGGTGCAGCGTGGAAACGCACAGGATGTATTTTCGAAGATCCTGCGGGCATCGCCTCGCCCCAACTTCGAAGAAAGCGTCTTCAACTCCATGCGGAATGACGCGAATTTTCGATTCCGGAATCGGATAGTACTTCAGCAAGTCGGACCGCGTGGCTTCGGAAACGGCAATGACGTGGGCCGAAGTGCGCGCGGACCAGTAAAGAAAAAACCGCCAGAACGGCAGGTCGAACCAGCGGAAGTACTCGGGATGCCGTTTGTGCTGCAGATCGTGAAACACCGTCACCGTTGGACAATGCGATAGCAGCGGCGACGTGAAGCCCGGGTTAAACAACACGTCCAACTTTGCTTTTTGAATCCGCCACGGAAGCACCGTCTGCTCCCAGATGAGTCTGGCGGAACGGACGGAGGCGCGGACGGCCTGTGGAATCGCGGAGAAGTTGTCCGCCGCAGGGGTAAGTTCGTGGTCGGTTTCCGTGTTCGTAAAAACGAAGTATTCATTCTTCGTGTCGATGGCGGCAAGCGCCTGGAGCAGACACCGGAGATAGATTTCCGTACCGCCCACGCCGCCGGGTATAAGATACAGTCCGTTAATGCCGATCCGAAGTGCTTCGGCCATTCAGCGCCCGCCGCCTTTTTCTTTTCCCAGCTCGGCAAGCGACTGCTCGGCCACCTGGTTTTGCTTATTCAGCCGAAGGGCTTCGCGGTAATCCGCCTCGGCTCTATCCCACTCCCGCCGCATACGGTAAATGTTCCCCCGGTAAACATAAGTCATGTCGTAGTTCGCATCGATTCGCGCCGCGAGGTTCAGCTCATCCAGCGCCATGTCGAGCCTGTTCTGCTTGGCCAGGACCATTCCAATCAGGGACCGCACATGCGCGGTATTATCCAACCCGGCGGCATCTCGAAATTTCACCAATGCCGCATCTGGCTGCCCGGCGCAATCAAGAGCCAGGCCCCAATCGACTAACAGTGTGTGATCGTTTTTCCCGGTGCTCGCCGCCTGCTCGAACTCATTTAAGGACTGTGCACAGCGGCCCGCCGTGTAATAGACCATCGCAAGTTGAAAATGCGCCCTGGAATTGCCCGGAGACTTGCGCACGGTGTCTTCCCAAAGAAGCTGTGGATCGCTCCAGACTGCGCTGCGGCTGCAAGTCGCCGCCGAAAGCGCCGCGACAGCGAACCCCATCACGGTGAGCTGGCGCAGCCGCGGGAAGCTCCATTGCCGCAGCACGTCGCAGACGGCCAGCAGCAGCCCGGCAAACGGCATGTACAGCCGGCGCTCCGCGATCGGGTCCTTGATTGGCGCCACCGAGGAAGTCGGCGCGATGAGCAGGAAAAACACTAGCAGGCCGAAAAAAGCCAGTGGGAATCGCTTGCGGTAATGGAAGGCGGCCCCTAGCAGCGCAACGATCCCGATCAGCCCGAACAGGGCGCCATGATCCAGCGGGCCGCGCGAGATGGGGAAATCGTAATCGGCGTTCAGTCCCGCGGGGAAAACGAACAGCTTCAAGTACACCCAGAGAGCGCGCCATTGGGTGAAGAAGTAATGATGCCAGGGTAGATCCTTCATTGCGAAGCCTGCCGTGTCGGCAGTGGAGAGGACACGCCATACCAACGCCCCGCCCGCCACGCCCAATAACGCTAGCGGCGCATACAATCTCCAGTGCCGGCGAACCGTCGCCGCCGGCGAGCCCTGGTTGTAGAACAGATCGGTAACGAGCAGCAGCGCCGGAAGCACCGCCGTGTGCTCCTTGCTCAAAAACGCACCCGCGAACAGCGCCAGTATGCCTACGGCGGCGAGCCAGGAAACTCCGCCCTCTCGCTTGTGGAGGAACAGCGCGAAGGCCGCGAGAAAAAAAACCAGGCTGAAACACTCCGAGCGGCCTGCTACATAGGCGACCGATTCGGTGTTCGCCGGGTGCACAAGAAAAATGAGCGCCGCAAACGCTGCAATGGTCTCCGGCCGCGGCGTTTCCGGTTTTGTCATCCGGATCAGCTTTCCAAGGATTAGATACAGCAGTGCTCCGTTGAATAAGTGCAGAACAATATTGAATGCGTGGTAGGAATACGGCTCCATGCCAAACAGCAGCGCGTTGGCGAAGAAGCTCAGATTCAGCAACGGCCTTTGCAGCCGCGCGATCCCGTTGATCCCCATATCGAGAAACCCGGGCGCCTGAAAGGGCAGGTATTCATCGTCGAACAGGAAAGGTCCGTTGAGTGCCGGCGCATAAATCAGGAAAACAAGTCCAATCGCGCATGCCGCCGCCAGCGCAGGGGTAATCCATCCCCGTCCGGCCGGGGAAGAGGCTGCCGCGGCCGCTTTCAACGCGGAATCCGGTTTACGCCTGGCTGTTTTCATGCTGCGGCCGGACATGATACTCGAGAATGGCGATGCGCTGCGTCAGCGCGATATTGGCGTCTTTCAGGTTCGAAACCATAACCGAGAACCGGTAAAAAACAAACAGAAAAACCGCCAGCACTGCCACCAGCAGCGCCAGCGGCGGATCGTGTATCCCCATGGCGCTTGCCAGCCACTGCATCAGCGACGGCGACCGGGAAAGCAGCAGCAGCACCAAACCCGCTCCCAGCCAACTGACGGAGTATTCCACCCGGATATGGTGGCGGCGCAGGCTCGACAGAACCAGAAAAATAAGTCCGAGACTGAACATGGTCAGCCCATTTGCCAGCCGATCCATTTGTTTCCTCCCTCTAACGGCGCCAGCGATGGCGCTCAAATTTCAGAATATTGATAAAAACTCCCAGCAGCACATGCGCGATGTAAAACAGCGACCGGACCGGCGTTATGCTGCTACGTCCGGCGCGGCGCTTTCTCATCCGGCAAGGCACTTCGACGAAGCGGAATGCGCGCCTCTGCAATACCACCAATGCCTCGATTTCCGGATACTCGAGCGGGAACGTCTTGCTGAACAGAGCCAGCGCCTCGCGGTTCACGCCAACGTAACCCGAGGTGGGGTCATGCACCTTTTGTCCCAGAATCGGCCGAAGCATGAGGCGGAAGAAGCGAATGCCCCAGGCGCGAATGAAGCTTGTATACTGCTGTCCTGGATCGACGAAACGGGATCCGATCACCATCTGGCAGCCGCTTTCGACCAGGGCTTGATAAATCCGCGGAATGTCGGCCGGATCATGCTGGCCATCGCCATCCAGCCGGATTACGTAATCGAATCCCAAGTCAAAAGCCAGCGCGTAACCAGCCTGCACGGATCCTCCAAGTCCAAGGTGGTAGGGCAGCCTAAGCACCCTGGCGCCGGCGGCGCGAGCCACGGCGGCGGTCGCATCGCCAGAGCAGTCGTCGATGACCAATACAGGGGTCTCCGGCATCACCGATCGGATTTCGCGCACCACTTCTCCCACCGCGCCCTCTTCGTTGAGCGCGGGCACGATGATCATCAAAGAGCGGGAATTGGCCGAGGCTGTCACTGCGTGGCCACCTCTCGAGCCGGAATCGAATGCCGCCGCGCAATGCGGCTGAACTCGCTGACGGAAATTCTCGCCTTGCGTCGAATCTCTCTTCTCTGACGCCACACCCGACTCGCATTCTTGAGCAGCGATCCATGCGCCCGAATGACAATAAACACCAGCGACCAAAATGAGTTGCCTTCTTTTCGAAAGCGGCCGGCGGCGCCGGATCCGGATCGAGCTGAAATAGCGTGCCAAAAATAGCGCGACAGGCTCACCAGGGGAGCCCGCCACAACATGGCCGCCGGAAAATTCTTCATCAGGACTAGCAATCGATTCCGCTCGACGTAGTATGCCTTCAACGGCGATGCGCCGCCGGCTGTGGCCGAGTACCGGTGTTCGACAACCGCAAGCGGCTCGTAAACGCAGCGCCATCCGCCCCAGACGGCTCGCAGCCCGAGGTCAGTCTCTTCGCAGTATAGAAAGAACCGGCCATCGAAGCCTCCAATCTCGTCGAGCATTTCCCGGCGATACAGAGCCGCGCACCCGCTGGGAAAAAGCGCTTCTTCCCGCTCCGCGTAGTCCTCGCCGGGCCGTCCGTGCCCGCGCTGTTTGCTGCTGCCGTCCATGCAAAGCAGCATGCCTGCCGAATCAAGCACCTCCTGGCCGGCGAGAAAGACCCGGCAGGCGATCATTCCGGTGCGGCCGGAATCTTCAGCAGCGTGCAGCATAGCTTCCAGCCATTGTGGTTCGGCGACGGCATCATCGTTAAGCACGGCGAGAAAAGGGGAGCGCGAGCGTTCCAGAGCCTGGTTGATCGCGCCACCGAAGCCGGCGTTGCCTTCGTTTTCTACCACTTGCACGCCGTCCTCCGCCTCCACCCAATTGCGGGCCAACCCTTGCCCGCTGTTGTCAATGACAATCACTTCGAAATCGCGCCAGGTCTGATTTCTGAGCGACCGCAGGCAATCGGCCAGCAAAGGCCCCGCCCTTAAGGTCGGAATAGCCACGGTCACGCGAGGAAACGCCAACTTTTAGATTTTACGCTATCCCGGCCAGGGAGCGATTGCCGCAACTACGGGTACAGCATGTAGAATGTGAGTTTCATGGCGGCTTCCAAGCGTGCGCTGGTGTTGAGCGGAGGAGGATTGTTCGGAGCCTGGCAGGCCGGCGCCTGGAGCGTTCTCGCCAAACACTTCAAGCCCGACGTGATCATTGGCGCTTCCATCGGCTCATTAAACGGATGGGCAATCGCCGGCGGATGCCCGCCCGAGGATCTCGAAAACCGCTGGAAAGAAGCGGCGCGAACCGGCCGCCTGGTTTTCCGGCTGCCGCGCCGGCCGCTGGACGGGATTGTGGATTTCTCCGAAATCGAGGGGTGGATCCGCGAGCTGTACGCAGCCTACCGGCCCAAGACCGAATTCTACGCAGTCATTACCGAGTTGTTGCGGCTCAAGCCGCGGCTGGTGGAAGGCCGTCATCTCGATTGGCGGCATTTGGCGTCCTCCTGCGCTCTGCTCGGACTCATGCCCCAGCAGCGCATCGACAATGTGATCTATACCGATGGCGGTCTGTTGGGCGCCCTGCCGCTTTGGGCGGCCGAGGATTGTCACGCTAACCAGATCGTCGGCCTGCAGGTGATGCCACGAATGCCTTGGCCGGTGCGCGCCGTGCTCAAGCCCTTGCGCGCCTTGCGATTGAAACCCCGGGCGCGGCGCGAATCCATCGCCGTTCTCACTCCGCTCAAGTCTTTGGGCGGCTGGCGGCAGGCGCTTTTGTGGCAGAACGCGCGCGTGGAGGATTGGATCCGCCAGGGAAGGGAGGACGCCGAAATCTGGCTTTCGCGTCCGGCAACCGAAAACATTTTTCAAAAGGATTGTATTGAGGCATAATACAAGCTTCAGGCCATGTCTACTTATCGCATCTTCCGCATGAAGCCTCAGGACCGCCAGCGATTCCGCTGGGCCCCGCACACCGCCGGCCTCTGTTCGGCCAAACCGAAGGACTATGAGGAACAGGGCGCCGTCGAGGCGTCCACGGTTTATGCGGCATGGGCTCAATTGAAAGCCGCTGGGCATCCGCTGGATCTCGGCGACATCCTGATTGATCCAAACGAGCAGATGCGCATTGTCAAATACGTCGGCTTTGAAGAAGTGCGCTGGCTGATCCCGGAAGCAAAGACGGGGCTTGAAGAGGCGCCTCCCGAGTACGGCGCTCCCGAGCCGCCGGCCAAAGACGGTCCGGTGCTTTAGATAGATATTCTGTGCGGGCCGCGAGCCGGCGCCGTTTGCTCGGCTACAATAAGTGCATATGTGCTCTCTTGGTGTCCTTGCCGTTTTCTTGAGCTTCGTCAGCCTGTTGCCGGCCCAGTCCCGCAAGTCCACGCCTGTCCCGCCGGCTGGCGCGGCGTCGAAGCCAGCCGCCAAGTCCGCTCTCGACAAGCCGTCTCTTGAGGCGTACCTGCGCCATCAGTTCCTCCTGCCTTCCAATTTGAAAGTCTTGATTGAGGATGCCAAGCCGTCCGAGCTGCCGGAAATGCTTCTGGTTGACGTGACCGTCACCGACGGCGGGCCGATGAGGCAGCAAGTCCAGTTTTTCGTTTCCAAGGACGGGACCAAGCTCGTGCAGGGCAAAGTGTTCGATATCCGCGAAAGCCCCTTCGCCCCCGACTTGAAATTGCTTAAAGCCGAAGGAAGTCCCTCCACCGGTTCCGGCAATCCGCTGGCGACTGTCATCGTATTCAGCGATTTCCAGTGCCAGTACTGCAAGGAAGAGGCTAAGACCCTGCGTCAGCATCTCGGCAAAGAATACGCTAACGAAGTGCGCCTGGTTTTTAAGGATATGCCGATCGAGTCGATTCACCCTTGGGCCAAGCCGGCCGCTATGATCGGACGCTGCTTTTACAAGCTGAATCCGGCATCGTTTTGGGATTACCACGACTGGGTTTTCGAACAACAAAGCAGTGTCACCCTGGAGAATCTCAAAGGCAAGGCGATCGAATTCGCCAACTCCAAGCAAGTCGACTCACTGCAACTGACGCAGTGCATCGATGCAAAAATCACGGCCGCCGATGTCGAGCAAAGCGCTGCCGAGGCCCGTGCGCTTCAGGTGAGCAGTACGCCGACGCTGTTCGTGAACGGGCGCAGGCTGGTCGGCAACGTGCCTTGGGAGCAATTGAAATCCGTGCTCGACTATGAAATCGAGCATGCCAGAAAACTGCGTGCCGCCAAGGAAAAAGACGACGCCTGCTGCGAAGTTAAGCTCGCCATTCCGGGGCAAAAATAAACCATGAACAAGCTGAGTTCTCCGCTGAAGAGCCTGGCCGGGGCTGCGTTGGTCGCGCTGGCAGGCATCGCCTGGGCGGGCGCCTCCAACACGGCCCCGCGTTTCGAGTTCCGCCCTGAGGAATATCTCAAACATATCCGGTTTCTTGCTTCCGAAGAGCTTCAGGGCCGCGGTGCGGGCACGCCAGGACTTGACAAGGCGGCCCGCTATATCGCCGGTCAGTTTCGGGAAGCGGCTCTGCAACCCCTGGGTGGCGGCCACTTTCAGGAATTCGTTCTTACAGTCCGCGCTGAAATGGGCGCCAGAAACCGCTTCCGGTGGACCAACGGCGCCGAGCGCCAGCAGTTAAAGCTCCGCGAGGATTACGTGCCGTTCAGCTTCTCGTCCACTTCCCGGGTCGATTGTGCCGTCGTGTTCGCCGGCTATGGAATCACGGCCACCGAATATAACTACGATGATTACGCGGGGCTCGACGTCAAGGACAAATGTGTTCTCGTGCTGCGCCAGGAGCCGCAGGAGTTTGACGAAAACAGCGTCTTTGCCGGAAAAGTCTACACCCAACACTCGCAGTTTCCCGCCAAAGCGTTCAACGCCCGCAACCGCGGCGCAAAAGCAATCATCCTTGTCAACAACATGGCCAACCGGTCCAATGAGACGGACCATCTCACCAGGTTCGGTGAAACCGCGGGGCCCTCCGATTCCGGCATCGCCTACTTACACATGAAATCCGGCATTGCCGCCAAGTGGTTGAGCGCCGCCGGTAAGGATCTCAACCAGACCGTCGCCGAAATCGATAAGGACCTGAAGGCGCGCTCGTTTGTATTTCCCGATTCCTTCCGCCTGGAGATCGAAACCGAGATTCGTCAGGTTCAAAAGAAAGTGCGGAATGTGGTTGGATTTATCCCCGGTGAAACCGATGAGCACATCGTGATCGGCGCGCACTATGACCATTTGGGGTTGGGGGATACACAACACTCCCTGGCGCCCTCGCAGGTGGGCAAGCCTCACTCCGGCGCTGATGACAACGCCTCCGGAACCGCCGGGCTGATCGAGTTGGCTCGCTACTTTGGTTCGCGCCCCAAAGCCAGACGCGGAATTCTGTTTCTTGCTTTCGCCGGGGAGGAGTTGGGCTTGCTCGGCTCCAGCCACTACGTGAACCATCCGCTGCTGCCGCTTTCCCGCGCCGCCGCCATGTTGAACATGGACATGATCGGCAGGCCCCAGCAAGGCAAAGTGTATGTTGGCGGGTCGGCCACCGGAACGACCTTCAAGCCGTTGATCGAGAAGGTGGCCCCTGCGATTGAACTCAAGCTGGACTACTCAGAGCGCAGCGGCTACGGCTCCAGCGACCACACCTCTTTTACCACCAAGCAAATTCCGGTTCTGTTTTTCTTCAGCGGCTTGCATGCCGATTATCACAAGCCGAGCGATACCTGGGACAAGATCGATTCCCCGCAGGCCGTCAAGGTGCTTCAGTTGATTGCCGGGTTGGTCGAGGGTCTGGCTTCCTCCGCGGATCGCCCGCAATATGTGAAGGTGGCCGAACCGCCCAAACCCGTTGGCGGATCTTCCGGTGGAGGCTATGGCCCCTATTTCGGCAGTATTCCCGATTTCGCCGAGATCCCGAACGGAGTTCGCTTCTCCGATGTGCGGGAAGGTTCCCCGGCGGCCAAAGCGGGATTGCGCGGAGGCGATATTCTGATCGAGTTTGCCGGTAAGGTAATTCAGAATCTTTACGATTATACTTATGCTTTGCGGGAGAAGAAGCCGGGAGACGTCGTGGTTGTGAAAGTGCTGCGAGAGGGAAAGCCCATGGAGGTTAAAGTCACGCTCGAGCAACGCCGCTAAAGATCCTGCCGGGCTAGGTCAATCTCCTAATGTTTAGCGGTGTTTTGTCGATCAAGGGGAAGGGACGAATGGACACCACGATTACGCCGAATCGCGTCTGGAAACTGCCGCCGCTGATTCTTCATCCTTTTTCCGACTCCACGGGACCGAACAAACTTCTTGAAAGCTCCCGCGCCAGCCTCATGCTTCAAGGCCTGCTGCCCGCCGGGGAGTTTACTACCTTCGAACTGGAGCAAAAGCTGATCGACGGCCGTTTTTGTGAGCTGCGAATGTTGTTCTACCTTGGGCGTGACTTGGGCCGCTGGATCGAACAGTGCATCGAGTTGGTCGAACGCGACGAGTCGCTGCGCAGTTCCGGAATCCGGTTCCAGAGTTTCACGACGATGCTTATCGAGGATCCGCCCGAGAACGTCCGCGAAAAGCTTCGTGGCTGGGGAGTAGCCGACTACAAGGCGATCTTTTCCCGCTCCCTTGGCCTTAATTCCATCTTTCACGAAGTGCCCGAGCGGGAAATGCTCAACGGGGAGTTCATTCGCAACTACTACCGCTATGCCGACCATATGTTCGCCTGCTCGCAGCAGTTGAGCCCTTTTACTGAAATCCGGTCACGTAATTTCCACTTCGACCTCTTCGCCAGCGGCGAATATACCCGCCTTCTCGAGCGGGAGTGGGAGATGGAGAGCTAGCAGCCAGTCTCAGGCGCGGTTAAGCTATACTGCCCTCATGGAACTGCCTGGGCTTCTTCTTGTCAAACAGAATTTTCCCGATCGCGGCATCAGAGACATCCCTGGCGAAGTTTCGCGGCAGATGCGGGATTCATCCTTTGCTCACCGCGTCCCTCCGGGCGGCCGCGTGGCCCTCGGAGTCGGCAGCCGTGGAATCTCGAATATAGCTACGATCGTCCGCTCCGTAGTCGATTTTCTAAAATCTAAGGGCTACAAGCCACATATTTTCCCGGCCATGGGCAGCCATGGTGCGGCGACCCCGGAAGGCCAGGCAGATGTGCTTGCCCATTACGGGATCCATGAGGCAACCATGGGGTGTCCCGTGATCAGCTCTCTTGAGGTGGTCTCCGTGGGGAGAACCCCCGACGGGATAGAGGCGTTCATGGACCGTTCGGCCTTTGAAAGCGACGGCGTCATACTGATCGGCCGCGTGAAATGGCATACAGACTTCAGTGGGGATATCGAGAGCGGGCTGTTCAAGATGATGGCTATCGGGCTGGGCAAGTTTGCCGGCGCCCAGCGCTACCACACCTTCGCTTTCAAGCTGGGCCTGGAGCACGTGATCCGCGGTGTGGGGCGCCAGGTGCTGGCCTCGGGAAAGATTCTTGGCGGTCTGGCCATACTTGAGGACGCCTACCACAACACCGCACAATTGACGCCCGTTCTTGTGGAAGAAATGGAGACCAGGGAACAGGAGTTGCTGGCTTTGGTTAAGTCGTGGATGGGAAGGATCCCCGTTCCGCATCTCGACATCCTCATCCTCGACGAGATCGGAAAAAACATCAGCGGCGCCGGCATGGACACCAAGGTGGTGAACCGCGGCGTCTATGGGCAGTACAACCCCTGGCCCGATACTCCCCAGATCGAACGGATTTTCGTTCGGGACCTTTCCTCGCTAAGCTATAACAACGCCGTGGGTTTGGGGATGGCCGATATGGTCACGGACCGCCTTGTCAACAAGGTTGACTGGACTCCTACCCGGATCAATTCCCTCACCGCCTCCACGCCGGCGGCCATCCGTGTTCCGATCCACTTTCCAACGGACCGCGAATGTTTGGAGAATCTATGGCCCACCGTGGGCAAGTTCGACTCGCGCCAGGTCACAATTGGCTGGATTCGAAATACGCTCGAGTTGTCGCCCATTCTGTTGAGCGAGAACCTGATGCCGGAGATCCGCCGCAATCCGATTCTCGAAGTGATCGGGCCGGCCAGCGAGGTGCAATTCGACGATCGCGGCGATCTGATTGATCTGCTGGCGGTCGCCACACACGTCGAAGCTGCACATTAGTGGGAGTAAAAGAAAACGGGCGGGAATCGAAATCCCCGCCCGTCGCCGCCGTCTGCGCGTTTGATGAGGAAGCAGCCGGCCCCTTCCTAGGTTTGTCCGAACTGAATGGTTTAGCTTGCGGCGGCCTGGTTCAACAGGGCGTCGATCTTTGTGAAGATCGTGCTGATCGCGCCGGAAATGTTCGGCATGACCGCGCCCGCGGCAACTGCCACGAAACCGGCCATGAGAGCATATTCGATCAGGTCCTGGCCCTTTGTATCTTTCCAGATACGCAGCATCAAAGCTACATTCATCAATTTTTTCATTGTAATCTCTCCTCTTCCTTTGTAAAAAGCGGTGTCTGCATTCCAATCTACGATTGTTCGTTCCAGGTTCAAATCGGCAAAAGCTCTCTTTCTTGACCGGGAACGTCCCTACGCGACTATGCTTACGGGCCTAGGACTTCAAGTACTTCGGTACAAATAAACGTAGATAGGTGGCCGAAAAAAAACCGCTGGGGTGGTCACCCCAGCGGCGCAACAGGTCGAAATAGCTTGCGAAAAACTTAGTCGCCGAAGGAGCCGACTTCTTCTCTCTTTTCGGCGGGAACGACGGCGGTGGGTGCGACTGGCGGGGCCGGCGCAATGGTGGAAACCGGAACGAACTCGACGCTTTCGGGCTCCTTAAGGACATGCTTGCGGTACAGACGCATCATTTTCTGGTGCTCGGGATCCTGGGCGAGTTTGGCGTCGCGCGCCCGGAGTTTCTCTTCGCGCGCCGTTTTGGCGATGCCCAGACGGTCCAGATCTTTTTGCGTCTCGTTGGTGACGATATCCTCGCGCAACGCCAGCGAGTGATCGCCGTTAGTCATTTTGACGCTCTTGCCGCCGGCGAAGATCTCGTGCCGGCCGTTCTCCTGGTACCACTTGGTGAGCGTGGCTGTCATGTGCATCTTCTCGATAATCTGCCGCCATCCGATGCCGGTATTGTAGGCACAGAAGCTGATTTCCCCTTCCTGCGTGGCATAGGGGATGATGCACTGCTCGGTGCGCCGGAAATCGTAGTTGAACAGATCCTGGAACCACATGCCCGCGATGAAAAGAAAGTTCCAGCGGTCGTTGCGCCGCTTGTCGATGTCGCTTCGGGAGCGCGTGCCATCTACCTTTCCGTAGCTCTTGCCGGTGGCTCCGAAGGTCTTGTCGAACTTCTGCAGCAGATCGCGAATGCGAAAATGCTTGGGCGCCTTGAACGGATCGTAATTGCGAGCCAGCGACAAAGCCATGCCAAAGATGGACATCCACTTGCCTCGTGCTGCGTCATTCACCCGGGCCACATCCTTGGCTAACCGGTCGGCGTTCACGAAAGCGGTAAACGGAATCGCCTCCTTGGTGTGTTTGTCCACCATGATGGCCATCCCTACTCCGCAATTGGGATGGCAGCCACAACTCAGTTGTCCCCAATTCGCTTCCGGTCCATGCACCAGGTCGGACCAGTCGCTGAATGTGCTTATGAAGGAGATGGGGAACCAGTCGCGTACAGGCTCGCCAATCCCCATCTGGTTTTTTACGTCATGCGCGAGGTGCGAGAGCGTGTAGCGCTGTGCCTTGCGGCGGTCGTCGGTGACTTCCTCGTCGCGGCCGGTGAAGGAAACCGGCTGGAAACTCAAGAACGGAATCTTCTTCGGATTGTCGAGGGCAAACTGAATGATGCGGCCGACTTGCTCATTGTTGATCCCGTTGACGATTGTGGTCACTGGAACGATGTCCACGCCCGCGCTCCAGAGGTTCTCGATCGCCCGCAGCTTCACGTCAAACAGGTTTCCAACCGCGCGATGCGCATTGGCCGCGTTCCCGATCCCGTCAAACTGCAGATAGACGTAGCGAAGTCCCGCTTCGGCGGCCTGCTTGCAAAACTCCGGGCTCTTGGCGAACTCGATGCCGTTGGTGGCGGCCTGCACGCTGGTATAGCCAACCTTGCGCGAATACCGGACCGCATCCAGAAAATAGGGGGAAAGCGTCGGTTCCCCTCCCGAGAATTGCACCGACATCTGACGCCGCGGCTTGATCGAAACCGCGTTATCGAGCAATTGCTTGATGTCGTCCCAGCTCAGCTCGTGCACGAACCCAACCTGGTTGGCATCCATGAAACACGGATCGCACATCATGTTGCACCGGTTGGTCAGGTCGACCGTCAGCACGGAGCCGCGGCCATGCGTGATCGTTGAGGTGCCATGGTTGTGCAGTTTCTCGTCGTTATGCGCGCGGATATCACGGCCCGGAAAAACTTCTTCCAGGTGCTTGAAGAACGCCGTATCGATCGCCATTACGTCTTCAAACCGGCCGTGGATCGGGCATTCTTTCACCATCACGATCTTGCCGTCTTGCTCAATAATCTGCGCCTTGATTTCCCCGACCTTTTCATGCAGCAGATCCTTCCAGTCTTTCTTGCCGTCCAGGATCGCTTTGCGGGTTTCCGGAACGCACTTCGGGCAAAGCGAATCCGTCTCGCGCGGCCAGCCCAACGTGGGCTTTACCTTTTCCCACGACTTCAGCAACGGCTTCTCGGACCACTTCGGCGTAAAAGAAGCATTCGGCCGGATCGAATTGATTCTGTCAAAGACCACCCACGCCACATTGGCGGTGACCGACATCGCTTTCTCTACGTACTTGATGGGTTTATGCATTCGGTTCTCCTCATCCCGGCGGAGGGCTTCCCGAGGGATGTTTCATGATTTGAGGCACTCTCGACCCCACTACACACGCGTACCAATTTCAAAGTATACTTTTGTGGGCGAATCAGTTCGAGCCGAATTTATTAAAATGCGTGTTTTCAGCATCGTATGGGCAAATGGAGGATTGAATGGGCTAGGGTTTTTCTCCCAGGATTCCATCCCCTCCGGTCTTTCAAAACTCACCAGGAACGCGATGTTATCGTGATATTTATCAAATAGTTAAACATGGAAATCTCATCCATCGACGTAAAAACCATGTCGCACGATTGTGGATTCCAACTGGCAGGTGTTGCATCGGCCGGACCGGCGCAGGATTTCGCCCTTTACCGGGACTGGACCCGGCGAGGATTCGCCGGCCGGATGAACTACCTTACCGGCCATCGCGCTGATGTCCGTCAGGATCCCCGCCTGCTGCTGCCATCGGCCCGCAGCATGATATGCGTTGGCAAGCTTTACAACGGCCCGCAGCCGTATTCAACGTCTCGCCCTGGCGTCGAATTGGGTTGGATCTCGCGTTATGCCTGGGGCCTTGATTACCACGCCGTTGTACGCCGTGGTCTGGAAGAGTTGGCCAGCCGTTTAGCCCGGCGCGCGGGCTTTGAGTACCGTATCCTTGTGGACACGGCGCCGTTGCTGGAACGCAGTTATGCGCGGCTGGCTGGACTGGGTTGGATCGGAAACAATACCTGTCTGATCAACCAGGCCATGGGCTCGTGGTTCTTTCTTGGAGAAATGCTGGTTTCGCTGGAGTTGGAGCCGGATGAGCCGCCTCCGGATCGATGCGGCTCCTGCACGCGCTGTATCGATGCCTGCCCCACTCAAGCCATCGTGCGGCGTCCCGCCGATGGAGGGCCTAAATGGGAGTTGGACGCACGGCTGTGCATTTCCTATTTCACGATTGAGCTGCGAGGATCGATTCCTGAAGCCAGCCGGCCCGCAATCGGAAGACATGTTTTCGGATGCGATATTTGCCAGGATGTATGCCCTTGGAACCGGAAAGCGCCTGTCACCGCCGAAGACGCGTTCGCTCCTCGCTGGGAAGCGCCGCCATTGGAGAAACTGGCCGCGATTTCTGAACGTGAGTTTCGCGAAATGTTTTTACCCACCCCCATCAGCCGGGCCCGCTATAGCGGCTTCCTGCGCAATGTCGCCGTCGCGATGGGAAACAGCGGCAGCGGACGGTTCCGCGCTCCGCTCGAAAAGCTGGCTGCGTCGGAGGATGAAGTAGTTGCCGGACATGCGCATTGGGCTCTGACGCAATTGCACGAAATGGATTGAGGCCGGAGCGTCTACAATCGGTAAAGCGGTGTTTGTTCTTCTTCTCTTTTTGGTCCTGTTCTCTTTCGCCCGTGCCGAAGACCGGTCGGCTGCCGGATTCGATCACTTTTACAATCTCGAGTTCGACGCTTCGGTGGCTTCCTTTGAGCAGGTCATCGCCCGTCATCCAGCCGATCCAGCCGGGCATAACCATCTGGCCCAGGCGATTCTTTATCGCGAAATGCATCGCTCGGGAGCCTTGGAAAGCGAGCTGGTTACCGGCGCGAATCCGTTCCTGCGCCGCGAAAAGCTGAAACCAAGCGTTCAGGATCAGCAACGCTTTGAGAAAGCGATCGCGGAAGCCATGAAGCTGTCACAAGCCCGGCTGGTGAAGGCCCCCGACGATGTCGAGGGGTTGTATGCGCTGGGCGTAAGCCATGGGCTCAGAGCCAACTATAATTTCCTGGTTCGCAAAGCATGGATGGACGCGTTGCGCGACATCACGGCCTCCCGCAAACTCCACGGACGCGTCGTCAAACTCAAGCCGGAGATGATCGACGCCCGGCTGGTGGAAGGCGTGCACGACTACGTAATCGGCAGCCTGCCGTTCACATACAAGATGCTCGGCTTCGTCATCGGTTTTCGCGGAGACAAGGATGGCGGCATCCGAACGCTCGAAGTGGTGGCCGAAAAAGGCGACCGTAACCGCGCCGACGCCAAGGTGCTGCTGGCCGTTGTCTACCGCCGGGAACGCCGGCCGGCTGACGCGGTGAAGCTGATCCAGGGGCTGCTTGCTCAATACCCCCGCAATTATCTGCTGAGATTGGAAATGGTCCAGATGTACGGAGATCTGGGCAACAAAGAAAAAGCCCTGGAAACGCTTGCCGAGTTGGACCGGCTCAAGCGGGCGGCGACGCCCGGCTTCGCGGCGCTGCCCCAGGAAAAAATCCACTTCGCCAGAGGAACGCTGCTTTTCTGGTATCGCGACTACGATATGGCGATCGAAGAATTGAGCAAAGCGGCAGCCAAGGCCAAGGACCTCGACTTGAATACGGGCTCCATGGCTTGGCTGCGGCTGGGGCAATGCCACGACATGAAACAAAGCCGTTCCGCCGCGCTTGCAGCCTATCGATCTGCCATCGATCTGGCCCCGGATTCGGACGCCGCGCGCCAGTCGCGGCAATATCTTTCCAGACCCTACCGGCGCTG
>Ga0187893_10005408_pt1 | contig 22937 bp, 17 predicted proteins | sample MA1701074metaG_FD_139574 | JGI IMG/M metagenome (GOLD analysis project Ga0187893, IMG submission 139574) | White microbial mat communities from a basaltic lava cave in the Kipuka Kanohina Cave System on the Island of Hawaii, USA - MA170107-4 metaG ...
ATCCCGACGCCGCGGGATGCTAAGAAGCAGGAGGCTGGGAAATAGGATGCGTCCCACGATTGTTTTGCTCTTGATGGCCTTCCGGCTGAGCGCTCAAGGGACCGATCGCGACAAACCTCCGGAGACGCCGCCGCTGGCGCCCTACAAGCTGCCCGCCGTGCGTGAGGCGAAGTTGCGTAATGGGCTGGCGGTGATGCTGGTCGAGGATGGCCGTTTCCCTCTGGTAACTCTGCGAATCGGCTTCCGCGCGGGATCGCGCTTCGACCCGCCGCAGTCTCCAGGGCTATCGGAGACAGTAGCAAGCCTGCTCAAGTCCGGAACCGCCTCGCGTCCCGCGCGCCAGATCGCCGAGGAGCTTGCCGCGATCGGTGGGACACTTGACGCATCTAGCGGCCTCGATTCGCTCACGGTATCCGGTAGCGTGCTCGCCGAGCACACCCAACGGCTGCTCGACATCGCCGCCGACGTTGTCCGCAATGCGTCCTTTCCGCAGGAGGAGATTGATCTGCGCAAGCAGAACCGGCTTCAGGAACTGGAGCACCAGCTCTCGCAATCCGAAGTGCTGGCAAGTCAGAAATTGAATGCCGTGGTCTTCGGCGCACATCCGTATTCACGGACGCTTCCCACCCGGCAATCGATCCAATCGATCAAGCGTGAAGATCTGGCAGGCTTTCGCGACAGCCTGCTGGTCTCTTCCAATGCCACCCTGATTCTGATCGGCGCCATCCCGCCGGAGCAGCGTGCGCTGGCCATGATACGCGAGCGGCTGGAATCCTGGCCGGGCAAACCCATAGCCTCCGCCGAGCCCCCGAAGATCCCTTCGCCGGCGCGTACCATTACGCTGATCGACCGGCCCGGATCCGCGCAGGTGGACGTCATGATCGGACACGTCAGTGTGAATCGAAATCATCCGGATCATTTTCCGCTGCTTGTCGGGAACACGATTCTGGGTGGAGGCGCCAGCTCGCGCCTGTTCCTCAATATTCGGGAGAAGCAGGGGTTCGCCTACCAGGTAGGCAGTCATCACGGGGCGCTCAAAGACTCGGGCTTGTTGAGCGTGACCACTCAGGTGCGTGAGGAGGTGCTTGAACCCGCGCTCAAGGCCGTGCTCGCCGAAATGGACCGGATTGTTAAAGAGCCGGTCGCAAAGGAAGAACTGAGCGGTGCCAAGAATCTGCTCAACGGCATGTTCGTCATGTTAATGACCAGCCAGAACGGGTTGGCCGCTCAGCTTGCCTCTCTCAAACTGAACGACGTTCGAAACGACTATCTGGAACAGTACGTAACCCGCGTCCGCTCCGTGGAACCGGAGCTCATTCAAAAGACCGCCGCAAAATACATGAGCACGGCCGAGGCTTCCATTGTTGTTGTTGGCGACGCTTCGAAAATCGGCGGCATCGTCGAGAAGTTTGGCAAAGTCGCCATCGAGAAGGCCCAGTAAACAGCAGGATGAAAAAATCACGCGCAAGCCTGGTGAGCACGGAAACTGTGCTCGAGACGCCGATTTTTAACGTTACCAGCGACTGGCTGATCGATCCCGGCGGCCATAAGATCCGGCGCATCGTGGTCACGGCCAGCGGCGCCGCCGTGGTAATGCCGGTTGATGAGGCGCGACGCATCCTGCTCGTCCGGCAGTACCGGCATCCGGTTGGGGATTCTATCTGGGAGCTTCCCGCGGGCAAGATAGATCCGGGCGAAACGTCGCTGCAGGCCGCAAAACGGGAGCTGAAAGAGGAAACCGGATTCCGCGCGCGCCATTGGAAACGGTTAATCGGTTTTTACGCCAGCCCTGGTTTTCTCAATGAGAAGATGACGATATACCTGGCTACCGGCTTGCGCGCCGGCGATGCGGCGCCTTCCGGCGATGAGTTTCTCGATCTGCGATGGTTTGACGCCGGGGAGTTGGACGCGGCGATTCGTAAGGGCCGCATCCAGGACGCCAAGACGCTTATTGGTTTCTTTGCCTGGCGCCGGGATTTCGAAAAGAGCCGGCCGCGGCGCTAGAGTCCCGTTTCAATACGCAACAAGAAACGGTAGATCGCCAGGCCTGTCAGTGCGCCGGCAACCGACGTCACATGTCCATAAACCGCGCCGGCTTCAAACCAGCCCATCAGCACACTGATGAAATGTGCCAGCATGGCGCCGCAGATTCCCACGACGAGACTGGTCGGCAGACCGCCCGGATCTTGGGCCGGCAAGATGATGCGGCCCGAGGCGCCCGTGATCAGACCGATAATCGCTGTGATAAGAACGCTAAACATGAGTCCTCCTGTCCCCGGCTCAAATCATGTGTACACTCTCTCATCGCGAGTGTCAAGCGGCCCGGCCGCACAATCGGGCATTCAGCGGCAATACAATAGGAACTCGTGTGGACCTCGGAGCACGAAACGATTAACGAGAACCTTCGTCAGGCTCTAGCTGCGTTCTCCTATATAAGCCAGGAAGGAGAAGTGGCAACCGCGCCTGGGGTAGACTTCACCTTCTCGGCCACACCGTTTCCGCTGTTTAACACGGGGCTGGTAACGGCATCCGTTCCCGGAGCAGCGGGACGGTTCGAGGATATTCTCGATTCGGCCGGAGCGTTCTTCGATCGCCGGTCGGCGCCCTGGTCGCTGTGGTTTTGCGAAGATCTGCTCACCAGAGAGGAAAGCCGCCGCGCAAAGTTGCTGATGGCCACAAGGAGTATGCGCAGAATGATGGAAGCACCGGGAATGATCGCCGGCGAGTTGACGCCGTTTGACAGACCCGCTTCGCTGGGAATCGAGCGCGTTGCCGAGCAGCGGACACGCAGCGACTTCAGCGCCATAATGTCGCAGGCCTTTCTGGTTCCCCTGGATGTTTCGCGCCAGGTGTACGGAGGAGAGCGGTTGTGGACAAGCCGCATTCGAGGCTGGGTCGGTTACGTGGACGGCGTGGCGATTTCCACCGCGGCCTGTGTTGCCGGGGGTGAAGCCATTGGAGTTTACGCGGTCGCGACCGCGCCTAAGTACCAGCGCAAGGGATATGGAGAATCGACCATGCGGCACGCCATTGAGCAGACGCAAAGGGAAACGGGGCTGCGGCGCAGCGTGCTGCAATCAAGCGCCGCCGGTCATTCGTTGTATCTGCGAATGGGATACCGCGCCATTACCCGCTATCTGGCATATGCGAAAGCATGAGGTGCGCAATCTGCTAGAATTCTCCTCTTCATGATCCAATACGCGATTGGCGTCGATCTTGGCGGCACGAACCTGCGTGCGGCGGCGGTGAGCGATAGCGGGGAAATTCTCGACAAAGTGGCGGCGCTCACCGACCCTAGCGAAGGTGCGGCCCGCGTGGTTGGGGACATTGTGAAAAGCATCGAAGAGCTGCGCAAGAAGCACAGCAGGTTTCGGCTCGCCGGCGTAGGCATCGGAGTCCCGGGATTCATCCGTATGGCGGAGGGCTTTATCGTCGGCTCGCACAATCTTCCCTGCCTCAATAACTACCCGATACGCGACGAAATCGAGCGGCTGCTGGGAACGCCGGTGCTCCTTGAAAACGACGCCAACGCCGCGGCGCTGGGCGAGAAGTGGATCGGTGCGGGCCGTGACGTGGACGATCTGGTGCTGCTCACGCTGGGCACTGGCATTGGAGGCGGCATCGTTTGCAATGGACGCGTTCTGCACGGCTTTGTCGGCATGGCGGGAGAACTCGGGCACCTGACGGTGGCGCCCAATGGCAATCCCTGTGGATGCGGCAACCGCGGGTGTGTCGAAAAGCACGCCTCCGCGACGGCCATTGAAAGCATGGCGAATCTGCTCGCGCTGGGCGATCACCTCACGGCCAAAGATGTCTACGAGCTGGCCGCTAAAGGCGACGAGCGCGCCCGGACGATCTTCGCCAGCATGGGCCAGTCATTGGGCGTCGCGCTTGCGATGTTGATCAACATATTCAACTTTCCTCTGTACCTGATGAGCGGCGGAGTGTTGGCGGCTTGGGATTTCTTCTATCCCGCGTTGATCGAGGAAGTGCGCTGGCGCAGTTTTACTTATCGCAATACGGAAACGCGCATTGACAAGGCCGCGCTGGGCAATGAAGCGGGTCTGTACGGAGCGGCGTATCTGCCGATTCAGGCACAGCGGCAAGCAACGGATTGAATCATCAGCGTACGTCGCGTCTTGCAGGCCGGGCCTGAGTGCTATACGATCTACAGAGAGATCCAGTCGAGATGAATCCAAACATCCACAGCCGTGCATAGAACAGTAAAGTGAAACGTCGCGACTTTATTCTCGGCACAGCTCCGGCCCTTGCGAAAGGCGCGGCCGATCCGCCGAATATTCTGTTTCTTATGCCGGATCAGTGGCGCGGCCAGGATCTGGGCCTGATGGGCAACCCGCAGGTCCGCACTCCCAACCTGGGCCGGCTTGCGCGCCAGGGAGTCGTCTTCAGCAACGCTACGGCAAACTGCCCGGTTTCGACGCCGGCGCGCGGCATATTGCTGACGGGCCGGTATCCGCATCAGAACGGTACGCCGGTGAACGATGTGCCGCTCAAACAGGATCAGCCCACGATTGCGCGAGTACTTGCAGCGAAGGGCTATTACACGGGGTTCGTTGGAAAATGGCACTTGCATGGCGGCCCGCGTATGCCGGGCTTTGTGCCACCGGGCGAGGCCCGCCACGGCTTCGACTATTGGGCCGCCAACATCTGCAGCCATAACTATTTCAACTCGCAGTATTTTCGAGACGACCCCGCGCCGATTCCGATTCCCGGCTACGATTCGATTGCGTGGACCAACCTCGCCATCGAGTTTCTCGAAAAAGCGCACAACCGCAAACAGCCCTTCTGTCTCTATGTCCAACACACGCCTCCGCACGACCCGTATCTGACGCCGCCCGGCCACGAGAAAGATTACACAACCGAGTCAATCGCATTGCGCAAGAACTGGAAGAGCGGCGCCAAGCGATTCGGGACGACGAAGGATATTGCGGGCTATTATTCGGCCATCAATTTCCTTGATGCGGAGATGGGGCGGATTCTCAAGCGTCTGGATGAGCTTGGAATGAGTGACAACACGATCGTCTATTTCCTGTCCGATCACGGAGACATGCTGGGATCGCATGGTACGTTTTTGAAACGAAAGCCATGGGAGGAATCCACGCTTGTGCCAGGGATCATCCGCTGGCCGCGCGGGCTCCGCGCCGGGCGCAAGTCGGATGCCGTCTTTTCTCACGTGGACGCCGTGCCCACTTTGCTTGGTATGTGCGGCATTGAAGCGCCTGGGGAAATGGAAGGGTTCAACTACGCGGACTACCTGCGCGGCAAGAGCCGCCGGACGCCGGATTCCACGATGTTGATGATCTACACCAAAACGGAAATGAACGAATGGGATTGCTGGCGCGGTGTTAGAACGAGACGCTACAAATACGCCCGTTTTGCCGGCGGGCCGTGGGTCTTATACGATCTTCAAAAGGATCCATTCGAAATGAACAATCTGGCCGCAAGCGCCGGGCATCGCAAGCTCATCGCCGGCTTTGACGCGGTCATCGAGCGGCATATGGACCGCACGCGTGATAACTGGAAAGAATTGCATGACTGGCTGCCCGCGCAACAGCGGAAATAACCGGGAGGAAAAAAATGAGATGGAATCGGTTTTTGTTATTGCTGGCGGTGCTCGCTCCCCTGGAGGCAGCGGTTGTGCTGCCCGCTTTGATTTCTGACAACATGGTCCTCCAGCAGCGCGCGCCGATCCGTATTTGGGGCAAAGCGGACCCGGCTGAGGACGTCACCGTCAGGTTCATTGGAAGAGAAATCTCTATCCGGGCGGGGCAGGAGGGGAAGTGGCAGGTTTTTCTGCCACCCCTGGCTCCGGGCGGGCCTTATGAGATGGAGATCTCCGGATCCAATAAGATCACGCTTCGCAACGTTGTGGTGGGAGAAGTGTGGGTGGCATCGGGACAGTCCAACATGGCCTGGGCGGTGAGGCAGTCCAAGGACGCCGAAGCAGAGATCGCCTCGGCAAGCCATCCCAACATTCGCTTCTTCCAGGTGCGGACCACGGTGGCCGATCATCCGGCCGAGGACGTATCACAGGCCTCGTGGCGTCCGGTGAATCCGGACACGGCTCCCGGCATATCGGCGGTCGCCTATTTTTTCGCGCGTGATCTTCATCTTAGCCGCGGCGTTCCGATCGGCATCCTTCAATCGGCGGTCGGGGGAACTCCGGCGCAGGCCTGGACGAGCCGCGGGACTTTGGATTCCAACAAGCTGCTGCATTGGTATCTGGAGGCCTGGGAGAAGCGAGCGTCGGAATTCCCGGCGGCCAAAGAGCGCTACGACGTCCAGCTTACGGAGTGGAAGGAGCAGGCAGCCAAAGCCAAAGCCGAAGGCAGGCAACCGCCCCGAGCGCCGCAACTGCCCTCGGGCGGTCCCGGCCACCCTCACACGCCTTCGGGACTCTACAACGGAATGATCGCGCCGCTGACTCCCTACGCCATTCGCGGAGCGATCTGGTATCAGGGAGAAGCCAACGCCGGCCCGACGGACAATGAACTGTACCGGCATCTGTTCGCGGAAATGATTCTGGACTGGAGGCGGGCCTGGGGCACAGGACAGTTTCCCTTTCTCTTCGTGCAACTGGCCAGCTTCGCTCCTCCGGCGGACAGGAACTGGCCGCTGTTGCGCGACTCGCAGACTCGGACGCTGGAAATCGCTAAAACGGGAATGGCTTTGGCTATTGATGTCGGGGAAAGTAACGACATCCATCCGAAGGACAAGCAGACGGTTGGGAAACGGCTGGCGCTGGCGGCGCGCGGGGCCGCCTACGGGGAAAACATTGTGTATTCGGGACCAATGTACCGGCAGCACACTGGCGAGCAGGGGGCGATGCGGCTGTGGTTCGACCACATTGGCTCCGGTTTGCGCAGCCGTGATGGAAACGCGCTGGCCGGATTCCGTATCGCCGGCCACGACGGCAGGTTTTTCAAGGCAGAAGCGCGCATCGAGGGCGCAACTGTGGTGGTAGCCAGCGCGCTGGTTCCCGATCCGGTGGCTGTTCGTTACGCATGGGAAAACGATCCGGTCGCGACGCTGGTGAATCGCGAAGGACTTCCCGCGGTTCCTTTCCGGACGGATAACTGGAATTAGCCGGACAAGGCGCACGTTGCGCGATAGAAGGCGCAAGCCGGTTTAAACCGGCCGGCGCGTTATCCACGCGGAGCGGATGCCGTCAGACAGAGGTTGGAACTGGCGCGCCGGAATCGGCCTGGAAGGAGACCATCTTGTCTTCGATCCCCAGCTTCTTCATTTTGTACAACAGGGCCTTGTAGTCGATCTTTAACAGGGTCGCTGCCTTCTTCCGGTTCCAATGCGTTGAGTCGAGGGCGGCCAGAATCGCCGTGCGCTCGGCGGTCTGTTTTGCGTGGGTAACCTGCTCGAGGATGGTCTGGCTGGCTTGCGCCGCTTCCGGGGCGGCCGAGTCCACGAACTGCAATGCGTTCATGGTTTGCTTGCGGGCCAATTTGTTACGCAACTCCCGAGCCAGTGATTCCGGATCACGCAGAACAAGGAACTTCCGCATGACGTTCTCCAACTCCCGAATGTTGCCGGGCCAGCTATGGCCAACTAATGCATGCCGCAACGCAGGGGTGATGACGGGGAGCGCCGATTTGGCCGGCAGGTGTTTCTTGAGGAGAAACTCGGCCAGCGGCAGGATGTCTTCTTTGCGCTCGCGCAGGGGCGGCATTCTCAGATTGATCACATTCAGCCGGTAGTAAAGATCCTCACGGAACTGGTTTTCCTGGATGGCTCTTTCCAGATCGCGGTGTGTGGCGGCAATGACGCGCACATCTACCTTGATGGTTTCCTTGCCGCCCAGCCGCTGGAACTCCTGGTCCTGCAAAACCTGTAGAAGCTTGGCTTGAAGCTTGAAGTCCATGTCGCCGATCTCATCGAGCATGATGGTGCCACCGTCAGCCACCTCAAACATGCCTGGCTTCCTCTGAAAAGCGCCGGTGAATGCGCCTCGGTCGTAACCAAACAATTCGCTCTCTACCAGTTCCGACGGCAATGCCGCGCAGTTCAGCTTGAGGAACGGCTTTTTCGAGCGCGGGGAATGCTCATGGAGCGCACGAGCCAGAACTTCTTTACCCGATCCGGTCTCGCCTTGAATGAGAACCGGTGCTTCCGACCAGCCGATCTGCGGGAGCAACCCCTGAATCTCGCGCATGTAGGAGCTGGCGCCAAAATAGATCTGGCCGTTGGGGGCGGGGATGGGCCGTTCCAAGAGCGGCTCGGTGGACTCAGTGGCGGTTCGCCTCGCCAGGGCGCGCTTAAGGACTTTGCGCAGATCTTCATGGTTCACGGGTTTCCCGATGAAGTCCGTGGCGCCGCTTTTCATCGCCTCAACTACGTTGAGGGGCGTGGAAGCGCCCGAAACCATGACGATGGGCGTCTCAGCATCAATGTTCCGGATCTCTTTCAAGGTCTCCAATCCATCCTTGCGCGGCATGACGATGTCCATCAGGATGACCGATATCGGCGCCGGCGGCTCCTGAAGAATGCTTATGGCCTCTTCTCCATCCTGCGCTAACTCGACTGCGTACCCCTGACACTTCAAGGCCATCTCCAGATAATTGCGAACCTCCAACTCGTCCTCAACAACCAGTATTGTATTTTTCATAAGACCTCCGTTTCTATTTCTTAATTTATGTTAGTAAGTGTGCTAAAACATGTTGGCGTATAAGGCGTTGTCCGGACCACCATCGGGAATGACTGTGTCGGATTGGTGAAAAGGCAGCACGAAAGAGAAAATGGCGCCCTGGCCGTTTTCAGCCCAGATGCGGCCGTGGTGGCGGCTCAAAATCATCTTGCAAATGGCCAGGCCCAATCCCCCGCCGGAGCGGTCCTTACCGCCCGAGTAGGACGTGTACTCTTCAAAGATGCGATCCAACTGGCCCTGCGGGATGCCCGGCCCTGAATCGCGAATGTCCACGCGAAAGCAATTGGGCGACTGATGCCTTTGCGCGCGTCGATCCACGCTGCGGTCAGCCGAACTTGTCAGCCGGCGCTCCCAGAAAAATGGGTAGCCGCGAATCTCGATGACCCCCGCGCGCGGAGTGAATTTCACCGCGTTGTCCAGAAGGTTCACCAAAACCTGCTCGAGTTGCGGCTTCTCAAAGGCCAGCGATTCCGGCGGCGGGACTACGTCCACCACTACGTTGATGCGCTTCTCCTCGGTGAAGGGGAGCACCTCGTGCAGGGACTGCTCGATGCATTCCCGAATGTCGCTTTTCCGGAGCAAAGGCTTTTGCTCGACACGCTGCCAGATGCTCAGTTGGAACATCGCGTTGGCCATCCGCGCAAGCCGCTTGGAACTGTACTGCATGCGCTGAATTACGTCCTTCTGATCCGGGCTGAGATCACCCATTTGCTCGTCCAGCAGAAGGGCGCAATAACCGCCGATGGCGGTTAGCGGAGCGCGAAAATCGTGAATCGCCCGGGCCAGGAAGTTGGTTCGATCCTGATCATATTCCTGTAGCTTGAGGTTGGCCTGGATGAGGCACTGCAATAATTCATCGCGATCGGACCGCAGGGATTGAATCCGTGGTTCCTCTTCGGCTTTACTTTGCTGTTCCTTCCAGCGCGAGCAGGCCTGACCGAGAAAAGCGCGCAATGCCGACCGCGTCACGGGCTTCAGGATCAGGTTAACTTCCGCCGGATAGCCTTTCTCGCGCCAAAGAGAAAGAGATTTGCGTTGAAGCACAATTAAGTGCTGCCTCCCGCCCCGCGCGTCCAAAACTGGGATAGGATTCACTCCAGGTTGAAAATCCCAAATATAAAGATCCGCAGGTTGATGTGAAGGATCCAGATTTCCTGAGGTGAATCCCCAACCACTACCTAGAATCTCACCTAGCACTTCACGGCAGACTTTCTGCAACTCCGTATCTTGAGACACCAATTGCACTTGCATAGCCATCAATCTTACAGGCAGCCCAATGAATGGGAAGAAGTACGAGATCTTGTCTCGCCGAAGGCTGGAAACTCTTATTTCCCAGCCGCACCAACACCGAACACCAAGTTCGGCGGCCCTCCTCCAAAGGCCGACCCCCTCCTGTTTCCAAATTTTAGGTGACGTCCCAAGAATATCGCAATCCCAAATTTTGTCAAGGTTTAGGATTGTGTTAGAGTACTAGTGCTCATGGGCTATTGACCGTTTTTCCTAGTCTTGTGAGCTTCCGGAACGCCTTCTTGCGGCATTCGGCACAAAGCTTGGAAGGTATTGAAAAAAATTGTACCGAACTTGCGGGAATGTGCCAGTTGTGCATATGACTAACACTTGGTAGTCAAAATGCTCAATGTGAGTTGAGCGACCTAAAGGGTTATGTCCTCTCCTCTCAACTTAGAATCGATCTTGAGCCATGGATCCGATACGGTGAGTTCCGGTCCGGAAAGATGGGAAAACAAACACGAAAGGCGGAGACGCCGGCGAATTCCGGTACATTGGGCGGTTTATCTTTCGCGCAAGACCGATTCGTTTCCCGTGGAGACTGTTACCAGGGACATGAGCATTGAAGGCTTTTATTGCGTGGTACCGGAACCGTTCATGCCTGGCGAAGAATTGGAGTGTCGCATCATCATTCCCGTGCAATGCCTATCGTCCTGCAATGAGATGCTTTGCATGCGAGGGATTGTGCGGGTCGCGCGGCTGGAAAGCTCGGATCTAAACGGCAGATTCGGCATCGGGTGCCGGATTGAGAGCTACTCCATCGCCTCGATCAGTTCCGTGCTGCTGCCTCAGCAGGCCCATCCGATGCGCGTCTGAGCTTCTGGCAGAAGGTCAGTTTACCGCGGCCGTTACGCTCCCAGTCCTGTTTGTAATGGTGACGGATTCCACGGAAACCGCGTTGGCGTCACCGCCCTGCACTGTGAAGGTCTGATTGAACTGGAACTGGCTTCCCACGCGCGTGACGGCGGGATCCTGATACCAGCGTGAGAACAGATCCTCCACCGGTAATGTGATTTCGGTTTGCTGGAGCGTGCTGCCGGGATTCACGCGCAGCCGGAATACTGCCTGGGTCACTTCCCGGGGCGTGGAGAATCCGACAATTTGAATCTGGAAGCCGGTCGGGTTTCGCACCAACCGCGCACTGCGAATCACAGGCGCAAGCCGAGGGATACGTATTGACACTGAGGGCGCCGGCACCGGCGTGACGTCGACTCCGCCTGCCAGAACCCTTATGGTAACGGTGATCACTCCAGCCACCGTCCCCGTCTGAATCGACATTTCCGGTATGGAAAAGACGGCGTCCTGCTGGTCTGGGGGAATCGTAAAATCAGCGGAACGTCCGCCGGTGGCAAACTGTACCGTACCGTCTCCGGCTCCGGACTCAGGGGCCAGCGCCAGTGTCAACTGGCCGGTAACTGGAACGGGATAAGTGGCCGCCAGGCGCATTTGTAGTCGCACCTGCTCGGCGGCCGGGGCTGTTTGAGGCAGACCGGTGATCTGCAGATCCGGAACCGCCGGCAGGCTGATGACGATCCGGAATAGATCGGTGGCAGTGGAGCGTTGCGCGTCGGTCACCCGAATGGTGAACGAGATCGCACCGGCGGCTCGCGGAGCACCCGTAACAACACCAGTATCGGCGTCAAGGCTCAGCCCTTCGGGGAGACCATTGGCGGTCCAATTGTAGGGCGCAACACCGCCGGCCGCCGTGAAACGGAATGAATAGGGCTGATTAATCGCCCCTGGCGGCAATTGGCGTTCGGATGTGAGCGTCAGCGTCTGCGGTTGGATCGTGATACTGTACTGCCGGTTTGCGGTAGTGCCGCTGGCGTCTCTTACCTGAACCGTAAAGGGCAGTGTTCCGGGCGTTGTGGGAATGCCGGCGAGCTCACCCGAAAAGGGATCCAGGGTCAAGCCCGGTAGGACGCCGTTTATCGACCAGGAGTAAGGCGTAGCGCCGCCAGTCGCGGTGAATCGTACCGAGTACGGTGTGCCCAGCGTGCCGCCAGGCAAGGGTGGGTTCGTCAACAAGGTTAACCGCGGCAACTCCACCGGAATGGTGTAGCCGCGCGACACGCTGGTTCCGGCGCTGTCGGTGACCTGCACGAGAAAGCTGAAATCTCCCGGTGTTGACGGTGTGCCGCTGAAGGAGCCGGCCGTAGCGTCGAAGGTAAGCCCGGGTGGAATCTGGCCGGTCAAAATGGCCCAGCGGTAGGGCGGAATTCCACCGGCCGCTTGAAAATTCTGCGAGTAGAACGACCCCACAGTCGCTGTAAACAGTGGGCCGGCGGTGGTAATGGTCAGCAGTGCGGGGTTGATGATAACGGTAAATGATCTGGTTGTGCTGAGCCCGGATGAGTCGGAGACGAGGATGTTGAACGTGAACGTGGCGCGCGTTTGCGGCGTGCCGGAAAGAGCACCTGTTGAGGGGTTGAGAGTCAGCCCGTCCGGCAAAGCGCCTGTGCTCGACCAGCGGTATGGTGGCGTGCCTCCGGAGACCACCAAAATCTGGGCATAGGGCGATCCCACCACTCCGGCTGGCAACGGCGATTGGGTGACGATGGCAAAGGGCGGGGGTTGAATCGTCAGGCTGAGCTGGCGGAGAGCAAAGGCCTGCAAGCGGTCCGTTACCCGGACGGTGAACTGGAAGGCGCCGCTGACCGTTGGTGTTCCGCTGATGAGGCCGGCCGGATTCAGGCTCAGCCCCGTGGGAAGAACGTCCCCGAGGGACCAGGAATAGGGCGGGGATCCGCCGCTGGCCTGTAAGGGAGTGGAATAAGCGACACCCACGGTCGCCGAAGGCAGCGTAGTCGTGACGATGGAAGGCAACGACTGCGTTACCGTGAACGGAAGAGCGCCGAGTGAAACCAGGCCGCCCGGATTGATGACCGTGATCAGCGACGTACCGGGGCTGGTGAGCAGGAAGGCAGGCACGAAGGCAGTCAGGTTTGTATTGCTCACGAAGGTTGTCGATAGGGCGATGCCGTTCCACAACACGGTTGATCCAGCGGCGAAATTGGTCCCGGTGACCGCCATCTGAATGGCCTGGTCTCCAGCCGTGGCCGTGGACGGATTGATGACGGATAGTGTCGGGTTCTGCGCCTGGCCGGCAGCCGCAGCCGCCAGCCATAGAGCCACGGTCCAGCAGATGCTTCGCGACTTCATTGATTGCCTCTCTCGACGGGAACAAACACAATTCGGAGCCGTGCGCCGTCTAATACTCGCAGCGTGCGGGACGGCCAGTTTGGTGAGCCGTTCAGCAGAAACACGTCCTCACCGTTGAGCCGGACCAGGCCATTCGGAACGCATTCGCAGGCCAGCCGCATGGTGGATGATTCCCCGCTGGTGTCGATGACCAGCAGGCTCCCGCCGTCCTCGAGAACGAATAGCCGGCGGCGGTCGCCCGATAATTCCGCGGCTACAGGGTTGCGGATACCATCGGCCTCTCCCCATTCGAGCGCTTCCGGATAAAGCCCGGGATGGCGTAGCCATATCACGCGCCGCTGTCCGGCGATTACGACCAACGCACCAGCCGATCCGGGCTGGAAGGAGAATGCGGTCACAGCACCGTCAACGGGAAGCGGCAAAATCTGGCCGGCGGGATCGATCAGCCGGGCGGGGTTCCCCGTCATCGCAACCGTCCCATCTTCAGCCAGGGCGAGAAAGCCGGGCGTTTCTCCCAACGCCGAAACCGGCATGCTGCGACCCTTGGTCGGACGGTCCGGCAGGCCGGTCATCAGTTGGAGAATATCGTCGGAAACGACAAGGGCCAGTGCGCCAGACGGGCTGAACACGACTTCCCGCGGCAAAGGGGCGATTTCATCCATCGCACGCGACAGGCTTGGGCTGGCGCCGAGCGGCACCAGCCAAAGCCGCGAGTCCTGCTCAGGAACCGCTAGAGCGTACTGCTGGCTGGGAGCGATATGCGCCTGCCGCCAGCGGAGCTGAGCCGGTAAGGAAGCGTCCGCCATGGCAGCGCCGGGAAATCCTTCGATGGTCCGGAGGGCGCCCGATGCGGCGTCAAAAAGATGCCCTAACACCGGGAGATGGAGCGAGGCGACCGTCTGTGAGAAAACCGTGGGGGCCGCGGCTGTCAGAAGCCAGAGCGGAGCCAACAGGCAAGCAAATGAGTTGCGGGAAAAAGCCATATCCGGATGCCTTTCTATTGCGGAGGTCCAACCGTTCCCGCGCCTGCTGTTACCGAGATCGGCGGGGCAGCGGTGACGGCGGGCCCCGTCACGCCACTCTTTTGAGTAGCTACAATCACTCCGCCGGCAGCTGCGGCGCCCGCCACAGCGAAGATCGCCAGGATTTTTCCTTTGCCGGATTTGGGAGCGACCGATTCAGCCACGGCCATATTAAACTGCGTAATCACGGCGCGCCCGGTCTGCCCCTGGTGTGAGGCCGAAACGCGAATCTCAAACCGGCCCGCTACCTGGTTGGGACGAATGCCGCGCACGATCGCTCTGCCCTGCCCGTCGGTGGCAACGATCGCGGATTTGTTTCCATCCGGGAAAGTGCCGCTGGCTCCCACCTCCGGCAGCGTGAAAGTAACGTTTGCCTTGGGCACCGCCACGCCGGCTTCGTTGTCCACCTGAACAATGAGATCGCGGGCAAGCCGCTGCCGGATGTTGTTCATCCCGCCTTCCCCTTCAAGAATCAGAATACGGAGGGTTCCCGAAGGCTGTTGCGCCTTCAACCCGTCGTAAAGCGGATGTAAGATCAAACAGCAGGAAACAATCCAAGAAACCGGGAGTCGCATTTTTAACTGGAATTCCTCATACATAAAACTGGAATCGGGTTCTGTTCCAGCGCAGCGCTTGTCAAACAACCGCCACGATTCCGGCGCGGGGCGCCGTCCCTGTTTCACCGCTAGCAGTTTCTCTTCCGAAGCAAACCGAAACAGCGGCTCTCCCTTTCATTCGGCTTGCAAGCTGTTGTCCTACAGGGCAATAGTTCGCCAAAACGCGTCTCGATCCGGGCGGCTGGGTAAGCTTGGCCCCAAAAATGCCGATTAAACAGTGGCGGCCCGGAGATTCCGGATTGCCGGAGAAGCCAAGTGTGACGCGATCCATGAAAGAAAAGGTAATTTTTCTGGCTGTATTCTTATTCCTATGGGCTATCTTGTTGCCGGCCCAAGGTCAAAAAACATCAAAGGAACTCTTCGAGTACATCAATGAGGCGCGTAAACTGGGGCTCAACGATGCGCAGATTCAAAAAAACGCTGTGGGCGCCGGCTGGGACCAGGCAACCATTGACCAAACCTACGCCATCGTCCGGCTCCTCAACAAAGAAAGCATGAATGCGGCTGAGGCAGCACGGCTTCGCCCCTTTCAATCACTCCCTGAGGGGTACCGGATCGGAGCCGGGGACCATTTGCAAATCGTTGTCTGGAAAGAACCAGAAGCATCCGTGCCGGATGTAGTGGTTCGCGTGGACGGAAAGATTACCATGCCGCTGGTAAAGGAAGTTCAGGTGGCTGGGTTGACACCTTCTCAACTGGAAGCCCATCTGGCGGAAAGATTCGGCAAACTGATTGACGAACCGGATGTGACCGTCATCCCCAAGATGATTCAAAGCATGCGGATATATCTGGTGGGCGCCGTTAAAAAAGAAGGTCCTATTGCTATGACCGGCCCCATGACCGTGCTTCAGGCGATCACCGAAGGCGGAGGCGTTACGGATTACGCCAAGAAAAAGAAGATCTATATCTTGCGCAATGATAGCGGCAGACAAGTGCGGCTGCCTTTTGATTATCACGCCGTTCTTCGTGGGGAAAAGATCGAGCAGAATATTCTGTTGCGGCCCGAGGATACGATTGTCGTTCCGAACTAGCGGCGGCCAACAACTTCATGGCGATCTTGCGGTTGCCGATTTATGGCACAAGATCCCGAATCTAGGGACGGTGCGCGCCCGGCGCATGAAACCATGCCTGTTTGGAAGCGAAAGTTCAGATCTCGGTTTTGGCAGGATGAAAGATTAGGATTTCGGAAGTGATTGTGAATATCGCGAATTTGACCCTGATTGCGGTTCTTTTTTGTACCAGCGGCTACGCGCAGTTGTCCGGAAGCGCCTATCGGGCCCTGGGGCAGCCGGATTTGCGGCAGAACGGTCTTAACCGGCTGGAAGGCGTGGAGTTGAACCAACCGGGTGGGGTTGCCGTCCATCAGTTTGGTGGCGAACTCCACGTATTTGTAGCGGACACGCGGAACCATCGCGTGATGGGATGGCGCAACGTTCGGTCCTATCAAACAGGCGATCCACCGGCGGTCATTCTCGGGCAGCCAACCGCACGACATTCGCTCGCGCTCGGCATCGGGGCCAAAGGCCTGAACCAACCGCTTGGGCTGGCCGTCGATCCCAACACCGGGAACCTTTACGTGGCCGACAGCGGCAATCATCGAGTGGTGCGCTTTCCGTATCCGTTCGCCGATCCCAGCCGTGTGGAGCCGGACAATGTATTTGGCCAGGTGAACTTTTTGGTTCGCACCGCCAACCCCGCCGGGATCACTCGAGGCTCGCTGAACCGTCCGACCGCGATTGCCTTTGACGCAGCCGGGCATCTATGGATCTCCGATTCCGGCAATCATCGTGTACTGCGCTATAACGCCGGGCTGCTGGAAAGCCTGACGCCGGAAGCGGACCTGGTTCTGGGGCAGAGTGATTTTGTAAGCAACCGGGCCAACCGGGGCTTAGGCGTATTATCGGGCTCCGGGCTGGACAATCCCACTGGACTGGCTTTTGATGCCCAGAACAATCTCTACGTGGCCGATACCAACAATACCCGGGTATTGAAATTCAACGCGCCAGTGACGCTAGGCGCCAGTGCCTCGATCGTATTCGGCCAGCCCAACCCGACGACGCGCGGCGTTTCCGCGCTTGCGTCCAGCCTCACACTAGGCGGCCCGGTTGGAATTACCGTGGATCCGGCAGGCAGCCTTTATGTTGCGGTACCGAACGACAACCGGGTGATGGTTTTTGACGTCAATAGCGTTACTGGCGCGGCGGCGCGCGATGTCCTGGGCCAACTGGATTTCTCAACCACGCTGGCCAATTCCTCCAGCCACCCGCTGGCATCGTCCAGAAGCCTGAGCGGGGCATTCGATGTAAAAGTGGACAGCGAGGGAAACCTGTATGTGGTGGATGCCGGGAATAACCGGGTTATCTTTTTTCCTCGCGGCTCCAAGACAGCCACGCGGGTCTGGGGGCAAGTCGATTTTTCCTCCAACGGCCCAAATCAAGTCAAGCCAAGCAGCATCAATGCGCCTTTCAAAATCGCCGTCGATTACTCGCGGCTGCCGTACGCGCTGTACGTTTCCGATACAAACAACCACAGGGTACTCGGCTGGCGCGACGTCACGCGTTTCCGGACCGGGGATCCGGCCGACATCGTCATCGGTCAGCCGGATTTCAGCACGGCGCTTCCGAATATTGACTCGCGCAGCCCGCAGAATCCCACGCGAACGACGCTGGCCGGCCCGCGCGGCATCGCCGTGGATGGAGCGGGGAATCTGTATGTGAGCGATTCCGGCAACAACCGGGTTCTGCGTTTTCCGCGGCCGATTGATCAATCCGGCCGCCTGACACCGGATCTCGTCATCGGACAAGCCGATTTCACCACGGCAACCTCGACAGCTATCAATGCGTTGACACTGCGTGCGCCGGCGGGAATAGCGGTGGGACCGGACGGGAATCTATTTGTCGCCGATTCGGGAAACAACCGCGTGCTGGAGTTTCCCGCGGGCGCATCAAACCGGCCCGCGGCCATTCGCGTCTACGGGCAGCCCACCCTTAGCTCGTCGGCCCCTTTGAGCCCGGCGTCCGCGCAAACTCTATTAGCTCCACAGGGGCTCTACGTGGATGCGGCTTCGACGCTCTACGTGGCCGACACAGGTAATAACCGGGTTCTGGTTTATCCAAACACGAAAGACGCTCCGACCACTGGCGCGGCAGCGTTTCTGGTCATCGGACAGGACGGCTTTGACTCCAACGTTGCCGCAATTGCACCCAATCGTCTCCGCGCTCCCTTCGATGTGACGGTAGATGATGTGGGGACCATCATTGTGAGCGACAACGGGAATAACCGCGTGTTGGCGTTCACCTCGCTGCTGTTTCTACCACTGACCGGCGGCGCCGCCACCCAGGTGCTGGGACAACGGGATCTATCGAGCGGGGCGGTAAACTGGAATTCTCCCGACGGGCTGGCTACGGCAGAGGGCTTGTTCAGTCCGGTGGGGCTTTTTGCCGACCGCCGCGGCACGCTCTATGTCGGTGACGCAGGCAACAATCGCGTGGTGCATTTCCTCAAACCGGCCGGGGTCCAGCACGCCGCGCAAACGCAAGCCGGCGTGGCGGTGGCTCGGGGCGCGATGGCGGTGTTAAACGGTAGTGGCCTTGCCGACATCGAACAGAGTACGGCCGAGACGCCGCTGCCGGCGGCGCTGGGAGGGCGCGAGGTGGTGCTGAACGACGAGGTCCAGGCGCGGCTGTCGTCCGTGGGTCCGAAACAGATCTCGCTACAGATCCCGTCGCTGGCCCCGCTAGGAACGGTACGCCTGGCTGTCCGAGCTCAGGACACTGGAGAACTCATCGCCGGATCGATAGCCGCCGTGACTTCCGTTTCTCCGGGACTTTTTACCGGGGTGACCGGCAGGGCGGTGCTAAATGAGGACGGAAGCCAGAACAGCGCAACCAGCCAGGCATTGAAAGGCAGCTTGATTCGCATCTTCGGCACGGGACAGGGACCGGTGAGCCCGCCGCTGGCCGATGGCGAGGCTGCCCCCGCTGACGTCAATACAGTGGCCGTGCCGACATCTGACGGTAATGCATGTCTAGTCCGGCAGCCTTCCCTTTGTGTAGCTTTTGGCACGACATTCGGGGAAGTGCAGTTTTCCGGTCTGGCGACCGGACTGGTAGGCATTTGGGAGATAAGAGTTCGCGTACCGGCGCTCTCTCCAAGCGGGACCGTTGCGGTGCGAGCGGTGATCAGCGGAGCGCCGAGCAATATCATCAGTGTGTTCGTTCGTTAGCGCGGCTGTTGAGAAGGAGAGGTAAGCGTGCGAAATAATTTGGCAGCCGATGTCCGCCGGATGGCCTGTGTGCTGGCGCTTGGGATCATCCCTATTGGCGCCGGCAATATCCTTGCCCAAACACCACGCTTTCTGAGCAACCCGCTAGGGCAGAATACTTATCTGAGCGGGTTTCAGTTTCTTGGGGTAACGGGCTCGGCTGGCTATTTTCGCTCCAACCTGAGCGGGCAAGGGATGACTGCTTTCCCGGGCCAGCAGTCCTACTCCGACAATCAGATGAGCCTGGGCACCACACTGGGTTACACGAAGATGGCGCGATCGACGAGCATTTCGGTAATCTACGCCCCCTTCTATTTCGGCAGCCTGCGGAGTTCAAGTGCCAATTCCTGGAACCACTCGCTCAACATCAGTACAGGGACGCCGCGCAAGCTGAGTCCGAAAGTGACATTCGATTTTGGGGTCAATGCCAATATTTACAGCTTTCAGGTGTTCCTGTTCTCACCGATGGGACTGGGGCAGGCGCTCACCTCAACGTCCAATTTCGATGAACTCGCGGGCGCATTTATAAGGCGCAATACCACCAATGACGCTCTGGCCGCGGCAATGGGCGGCGGCCAAACGCTCGATCTTCCCACGCGGGCGATGTACGGCGATCGCAACCTGAGCGCCGGAGCGCAGGCTTCGTTCGGCTATCATCACTCACAACGTCTTACATTCACTTTCGGCGCTGGCGGGATGAGACTGCAGCCGTTGCCTTCTTCGAATTCCCGCCAGAACCAACAGATCCGATTCGGTTTTGCTCCCGTCAACACGGCGTTCGGCATGGCCCAGATGACGTACACCCTCGACCCCCGCACCAGCATAGGCGTATCGGCGGCGGTGTCACGCCCCTTCACCAGAGGCCAGGATACGTATACGACAACAGTGCAGGCAAATGCCGGACGAATTCTCACCAGGAGCATATTCGTGAGCGGGTATGGCGGCATTGCGAGAATTACTGCTGTTGCCGCCACTTTTCCGGTCCAAACCGCGCCGCAATATGTCGCGGGCGGAATGATCGGCTTCAGGACCCGGAACCACGGATTTATTGTCTCCGCTGATCGCACAGCGGGGGATCCGTTTGGGATCGGCAGTTCGTCAAACCTTGCCATTACCGGAACCTGGATGTGGAGCAGGCCGGGAAGCTCGTGGTCCCTCTATGGCAACTTCGGGCAGCAGGCGTTGACCAGTCTTGGCGCCAGCAACACGCGCGGCTGGCGGGCCGGGGGCGGTTTTTCTCAAGTACTCGGAAAGGGTTTTGTTCTGTTCACCGACTACGCTTATTTTGATTTCACCGCCCGGTTGACCCCACTGCAGCGTTCTTTGACCAGTAGTTCTGTACGGATTGGCGGGATGTGGACCCCCCACGTCGGCCTGTTGCGGCAGCAGCCTCAAACACCGTTACCTTAGCCCAATTTTTCCCTCTAAATCCCTGCCTGGTAGTCCGGGGTCCGAAGTGTTCTCTTGTAAGGGATAGAAAATAGGGCGGTAAGAAAGTGGTCAATTTCTTGCTCCATGTGTTGGTACGCTCGTCCGGCACGGAGGATTAGAAGCTTTTTTCAGGCACCGGATGCGCGAAAGAACAGAGGATTCCGATCTTTGGAAGAAAATCCCATAAAGCTGTTTCCCGTGCGTTGCTACAAAGCGAGACGCGGAAGCAACATATTGTTTATAAACGATTTTTTGATTCGGACCCCGACGTGCCCTACCTGTCAACAAGATGTTGCCACCACTTTGCGTGCGTCCGGAAGTCGAGTGAACTGATACGAAAATGAGCCTTTCCCGACAACCTCTAATCCGGCCTGAGTTCTTGCCCCTTTCCATTGCCCGCGCCATCTGGAAGGGCAAACTGATCGTCGTATTGATTTGGGTGGCGATCAGCGCGGGCAGCTATGTCGTGGTGTCGCGGCTACCGTCCGAGTATTGGGCTGAAGCGGTAGTCTTGGTCGATTCACAAAAAATTCCACATGACTATGTTTCCTCCACCGTGCGGACAGATGTGCAGGATCGGCTGGCCTCGATCCGCCGCCAGGTTCTGAGCATGGAGCGGCTGAAGAAACTGGTCGTCGAGTTGGACCTTTATCCCGCGCGCCAGGGTGAGGTACCCGACGGCGTTGCAGACCAGATCGGGTCTCAGATCACGGTGACGCCGGACCGCGGATACTCGGGTGGTTTGACGGCCTTTCGGATCGGATTCACTGGCCCGGATCCGCGGACTGTCGCCAATGTCGCCAATCGCGTGGCGGCTTTTTTTGTTGAGGAGAACCTGAAGGATCGCGAGGTCCAGGCAGAAGGAACGGCGGAGTTTATCGACGTGCAGCTCGAGGAGTCCAAGAAGCGGCTGGATGATCTCGAGACTAAGGTCACGCATTACAAAATGCAGCACTCGGCCGAACTACCCCAACAGGAGAATGCCCTGCTGGGCAGGATGTCCCGGTTGCAAGCGGAGATGCAAGCCAACAGTGATGGCATGAATCGGGCCCGGCAGAGCAGGATCGTGCTCGAGAACAGCCTCGACGTGGCGGAAGCGAATCTGGCTGCGGTGGCCAAAGCCTGGGAGGCCGCCAAGAGAGCCGCTGCTGAGACGCCCAAGCCGGCCGCGACGCCTCGCCGTGAAGCTGTTGTGCCGCCCCAAGTGCAAGGGAATCCGGAGATCGAAAAACTACAGGCCCAGCTCGATGATCTACGGCTACGTTATAGCGATGCGCATCCCGATGTAAGACGCGTACGCAGCCGCCTGGAAAAGCTTGTGACCCTGGAAGCCGGCCGGCCGGAGGTGGCTTTAGAGCCGGTTCCACAACCAGCGAAGAACAATGAAGTTGAGCGCCCAGTTCCCGCGCGTCCTGCGCCGGCTCGCGAGCCCGCCGAGCTGCTGCAGGCGCGGGATCGGGTACAGACCGTAAAGGCACAGATGGACGCATTGCAGCGCGAGATGGACGCGCGCGCCAAGGATGAGCAGAGGATGCGGCAGGAGTTGAGCAGCGCACAAGCCCGCGTCGACCGGCTGCCAGTGAGGGAGCAAGAGATGTCAGAACTACTGCGGGATTACGATATTGCCAAAGGCAGCTACCAGGGTTTGCTTGGTAAGAAGCTTTCCGCTGACATGGCAACCGATCTCGAACGGCGCCAGAAATCGGAGCGGTTCACCATCATCGACCCGGCGCGCATTCCTAAGGCGCCTTCTAAACCGAAACGGCCGATGCTTTTCGCAATCGGATGCGGCATGGGATTGCTGCTGGGCTGCTCAGCAGCGTTCGGCAACGAGTTGCGGAGGAATGTGCTGCTCGGCCATTGGGAATTCCCGCCCAACACGGTGGTTCTCGGTTCACTGCCCAGAATCGTTGTGGAAACCAATTCGCGTGCAGCTCCGGCCCCCTCGATGAAGGGGCAAGAGGTCTGAGGCATGTACAAGGATTATTTCAGACTGCAAAAACTTCCTTTTTCGATGACCCCCGATCCGCGGTGTCTGTATATGACGCCGCAGCATCGCGAGGCGGTGGCGGGGCTGGTTTACGCCATCACCAACCGGAAGGGATTACTGGTGATGAGCGGAGATGTGGGCAGCGGGAAAACCACGGTGCTGGCCCGCGTATTGCAGCATCTGCCGCTCGCTTCGGTGCAGTCCAGCGTGATCTTTCACCCGACGTTGACTTCCAACGAGTTTCTTGAAATGGCCATGCTCGATTTCGGTTTGAGAGACATTCCTGTCAGCAAGGCCCAACGGCTCGTTCTGTTCCAGCGGTTCCTACTCGAAAGCCACGCCCAAAAGAAAGTGTCCGCGCTGATCATCGACGAAGCACACAAGTTGAATCACGAGCTGCTGGAAGAGGTGAGACTGCTCGGCAACTTTGATTACGCGGACCAGAAGCTGCTGCAGATCGTGATGGTGGGCCAGAACGAACTGG